>Ga0134125_10008187_pt1 | contig 11793 bp, 10 predicted proteins | sample KB31751_FD_96464 | JGI IMG/M metagenome (GOLD analysis project Ga0134125, IMG submission 96464) | Terrestrial soil microbial communities with excess Nitrogen fertilizer from Kellogg Biological Station, Michigan, USA - KB3-175-1 | ecosystem: Environmental > Terrestrial > Soil > Unclassified ... | reverse complement strand
TCGTCGGTTCCACCGCGATGCACCCACTCCTTGTGCCATCGGGGGGTCACGGCGGTGGGCCACCACCAGCGCATGCCGATGCCGATGGGGGCAAAGACCACAATCAGCACCGTCCACAGGGTGTCGGCGTGTTCCCAGCGTTCCAAGCTCGCTAAAATCGCGGGACAAATACAGAGAAGGGCCACCCCGGCAACTCCCAATTGCATCGGGGCGTAGTTCCGCTTCGTGAAGATGAATGGCCCCGGCGTCTTGGCTGCCCACGTGCGCCAGCGTCCGGTCCATGCACACCCGAAGGCGATCAGGAGGGCCACGGCCGGCAGGCCGATGATCACCCCCAGCAGGAGTAGATCTTCCATGCGGTGGACTCCTTCGCTCCAGGTGCTAGTCGAACGGGTTGAGTGAGCTGAGGACTTTCTTACCGGTGTCCATGACGGCCTCGCCCACCGAGCCGATATCGCCGTGCCGGATGTCGTTGATGGTGGAACCGATGGCATTACCCACCGTACCGCCCAACCATCCGCCCGCCAGTCCGCCCACGAACCCGCCAACGGCTGCTCCCACCCCCGGAATCGGGATGATGGCCTGTCCCACGGCCGCTCCGACACCCCGACCGACTGCGGTGCCCACCACGGTACCGACTTGCTCGGAGGCGGTGACGACAGCAGCGTCCTTGACGGCCTCGGTCCGATGCTCGGCCGGGCTCATGTCGGGATTGCGAAGGAGACTGTCGTTGTAGCCTTCGGTGTAGGTACCGGCGAAGGTCACTCCGGCGCCCACGACATTGAGAAGCTTCCCTGCCGGGCCGTTGGCGAACTTGTTCACCTTGTCGAGGGCCTTGGGCAGCTTCACGGGTCCGGTGCGCGCGTGCCGGCCGCCCTGGTGGGAACCGGAACCGCGGGTCAATTGGACCTTGAGTTCGACCTTCTGGCCGTGCACGCTGAACTTGGTGTTCTTGAGCCAGGGGTACTTGGCGACCAACGCGCCCAGCGGCGTCTTCGGGTCCAGGTTGTGGAGCATCGTCTTGCCGGCGTTCTTGGAGACCCTCTCGGGACCGGTGGCCTTCTGGCTGTCCGCCAGACGCTCGATGTAGGAATTCGGCACCCCGAGTTTCCTCAGTGTGCCCTCCTTGATGGAGAACCGGCCCGGCATGCCCTTCGCCTTGAAGTCGTTGGCATCGGAGTTGAACTTGAAGAAGAGTTTGCCGTTCCTGAATTCGAGGGAGGATGCAGTCAGGCCGAGAGCTTCCAGGGCGTGTTGGGCATGACCGGAATAGCCGTTGACGGTTCCGGCCGTCTTGGCGGCATCCCCGAAGAGCGGGTTGAGCTTGGAGATCTTGCCGGCACAGGTCTTCACCGCGTCGTCATACAACCCCGCTACGGCATTGATCTCGCGTTGGATCTCCCCATTGGTGGTCCAGTAGTCATCCGGTCGGTCGTCGCCCGCCAGGGCGTTGTGCGTGGATGCCCGTTCCTTGACCGCGTCATAACGGCTCTTGAGGTTGGAGATGGCCGACGAAAAGTCCTCCAGTGCTGTTGCGGTGTCGTCGGTGACCGTGCCCACGGCATCGATGTACGGGGACATCACGGTGGTCACCGCCGAGAACACCCTGTCCTGGTGCGGTGACTCGAAGACCGCATCCAGTCCAGACCAGTCACTCTGGACGTCATCGCGGATGTCCTTGCTTTGCGTCCCGACCTTGCGCACTGCAGCGGCCTTGGTGTCGATGGTCCCGGTATCGGGAAGTTTGTCGGGCAGGCTCGAGATATCTACGCTCATCAGCCATCCCCCTTCGCGCTCGGAGGGGTGGGTATGGCGTAGATGGCCGATTCCGCATCGTCTGCCATGGTCCCATCGGCGGATTCGTAGGCGTTGATCGTCGAGACGGTGTTCCCGCAAATGGAGTTTCCCGCATTGTGGCCGGCTTCCAGCAACGGGCCCAGGAAGTCGCCGAGCAGGCCATCGAGGGCCTGGCCGATCTCCAGATGGTCGCAGGCGGCAGCAGCCTCGGTGAAGGACGTCGTCAGCGACGTTTTCTTTCCCTCGAGCAAGTCGACGTCGGCTTGGGCTTTGCCGACAATCGACTTGGCCGTTCCGACGTTGATGTTCCACCCGTCCAGTGCCATGGGTCCGCCCCCCGTTCGTCCGATGATGTTTTCCGGATCCACCCTACGGCGACGATGAAAACGCCGCGATGGGGAGAACTCCCCCATCGCGGCGTCGTCAGGCCGTTTGGAACAGCAGCCGGGCCGGTGGACTACTCCGCCGCGGCGATCTGTTCCGCTGCGGTCGGGTCGGAGTCAGTGAGGAACTTGCCGATGCGGTCGACCTCGCTGGCCTCGCCGATGGCGGCGGCCGCGCGCTGGAGTGCATAGAGCGAGCGCAGGAACCCGCGGTTGGGTTCGTGCGAGTACGGCACCGGTCCCTGGCCGCGCCAGCCGGCGTGGCGCAGCGCGTCGAGGCCGCGGTGGTAGCCGACCCGGGCGTAGGCGTAGGACTCGACGGTGCGGCCGTCGTCGTAGGCCTCGTCTGCGAGCAGCGACCACGCCAGCGAGGAGGCGGGGAATTGCGCCACCACGTCGACCGGCTCTTCGCCGGCCGCCAGCCGCGCATCGACCTCCTCGTCGGCGGTGAGCAGGGTTTCGGGGATGCCGAGCAGGTTGCGTCCGAGTTCGTCGCTCATGGCTACTTCAGCGTCTTTCCGGCCGAGCCCAGGCGCTGGGCGGCCTCGACGACACGGGCGGCCATGCCGGTTTCGGCGGCGGCACCCCAGACGCGCGGGTCGTAGGTCTTCTTGTTCCCGACCTCGCCATCGACCTTGAGCACGCCGTCGTAGTTGGAGAACATGTGCCCGGCGACCGGACGCGTGAACGCGTACTGGGTGTCGGTGTCGATGTTCATCTTGATGACGCCGTAGGAGACCGCGTCGGCGATCTCCTGCTCCGAGGATCCGGAACCGCCGTGGAAGACCAGGTCGAAGGGCTTGTCCTTGCCGAGCTTGGCACCGACCTCGGCCTGGATGTCCTTGAGGATTTCCGGGCGCAGCTTCACGCCGCCGGGCTTGTAGACCCCGTGCACGTTGCCGAAGGTCAGGGCCGTGATGTAGCGGCCGTTCTCCCCGGCACCCAGTGCCTCGATGGTGGCCATCGCGTCGCCGACGGTGGTGTAGAGCTTTTCGTTGATGGCGTTCTCGACGCCGTCCTCTTCACCGCCCACGGTTCCGATCTCCACCTCGAGGATCTGCTTGGCGGCAGCGGAACGCGGCAGCAGCTCGGCGGCGATGCGCAGGTTCTCCTCGAGGGTCTCGGCCGAGCCGTCCCACATGTGCGAGTTGAAGATCGGGTCCCGGCCGGCCTTCACCTCCGCCTCGGAGGCGGCCAGCAGCGGCAGCACGAAGCCTTCGAGCTTGTCCGCCGGGCAGTGGTCGGTGTGCAGGGCGATGTTCACGCCGTAGCTCTTGGCCACTTCCCTGGCGAAAGCTGCGAAGCCCATAGAGCCGACCACCATGTCCTTGACCGAGGAACCCGACCAGTAGGCGGCGCCGCCGGTCGAGACCTGGATGATGCCATCGGACTCGGCCTCGGCAAATCCGCGGATGGCGGCGTTCAGGGTCTGCGAGGACGTCACGTTCACCGCGGGGAAGGCGTAGCCGTCCGCCTTCGCCGCGTCGATCATGGCGTTGTACTTCTCGGGGGTTGCAAGAGGCATGCTGACTCCTTATGAGTTGGGCAGGGAGTAGACATCGTTGGCTAGGGCCCATCCTACCGACATGCGATCACCGCCACACCCGCAGATGACGCGCCTGGATCCGCCAGCAGCTGGAGAGCCGCCGCCTTCCACCCCAGGCGTTCACGGAGCGTTCAACTGCTCAGCCCCGTGGATTCAACCGGCACTGGCACGGTGGTCACGACCCCGCTCCCCGCCATTGGAAGGCATACCGTGAGAACCGATACCAAGACATTCCTGCCCATGCTCGGACACACGCGCGGCAAGCGCAGCCCGGTCACCTGCGCGCTCAAGTGCGACAACGCCTGCTCCAAGGCGGTCTGCAACACCTCGTCCAACGGCTACTTCCGGGACATCGCCTCGGCCGAGTTCTCCCGCCGTTCCGCGCTCGGCGTGGGTGCCGCAGGTGCGCTCATCGCCGTCGGCGGAGGGGGAACGGCGGCCGCGGCAGAGCTTCCGGCCCAGCGGAACCGCCGGGGCCGTCTGGCCTTCGAGGCGATCAAGCCCGTCGACAAGGAAGCCGACGTCTTCGACGTGCCCGAGGGCTACGAGTGGGCCCCGCTGCTGCGCTGGGGTGACCCGCTGTTCAACCAGTCCCCGGAGTTCGACTTCGACCACCAGACCCCCAGGGCACAGGCCCTGCAGTTCGGCTACAACAACGACTACACCGACATCATCCGGTCCCGGAACGGCAAGAAGGGCGTCCTCGTGTGCAACCACGAGTACGTCAACCCGGAGATCATGTTCCCCGCTGCCCCGGCCAATGCCGCCGAGGAGCGCCAGCGTCGCAACATCTTCCGCAAGGCCGTCGGCCTGAGCGTCGTCGAGCTCAAGCGCAGGGACCGCGGGCAGCCCTGGGACTACGTCCGCGGGGCCCACAAGAACCGCAGGATCACGCTGGACACCGAGTTCGAGCTGACCGGCCCGGCCGCCGGTTCCGACCTGCTCAAGACGAAGCGCGATCGCCGCGGCCGCTTCGTCGAGGGGACGCTGGGCAACTGCTCCGGCGGCACCACCCCCTGGGGCACCATCCTCTCCGGCGAGGAGAACTTCAACGGCTTCTTCCGCACCAACGGCACCTCGGCCGAGGACAAGCGCTACGGCCTGGAGAACAAGGCCACTGGCATGGGCTGGGAGCTCGAGGACCCGCGCTTCGACGCCCGCTCCGAGGCCTTCGCCAACGAGCCGCACCGCTTCGGCTACATCGTGGAGATCGACCCCGAGAACCCGAACTCGACGCCGGTCAAGCACACCAGCCTGGGCCGGTTCAAGCACGAGGGCGCCAACGTCATCGTCGCCGACAACGGCCACGTGGTCGCCTACATGGGCGACGACGAGCGCTTCGACTACCTCTACAAGTTCGTTTCCAAGCGGAAGTACCGCAAGAACGACCGCCGCCACAACATGACGCTGCTGACCGAGGGCGACCTCTACGTGGCCCGGTTCTCCGGCACGTCCGACGGCGAGATCGACGGCTCGGGCGACGTCCCGTCCGACGGCGCCTTCGACGGCTCCGGCCAGTGGATCCCCCTGGTCCAGGACGGCAAGAGCCGCGTGAAGGGCATGGGCGTCGAGCAGGTGCTGGTCTTCACCCGTCTGGCCGCCGACGAGGTCGGTGCCACCAAAATGGACCGCTGTGAGGACGTGGAGCCGAGCCTGGCGTCGGGCAAGATCTACGTCGCCTGCACCAACAACTCCAACCGCGGCGTCGGGGCCAATGCGAAGCCCGACGAGGCCAACCCGCGCACCGAGAACCGCGACGGGCACATCGTGGAGATCACCGAACGCCGCGGCGACCACACCTCGACGCGCTTTAATTGGGACCTGCTGATGCTCTGCGGCGACCCGGCCCAGGGCGATGCGACCTACTTCAGCGGTTTTCCCGCCGACCAGGTCTCCCCCATCTCCTGCCCGGACAACGTGGCCTTCGACTCCGAGGGCAACCTGTGGATCTCCACCGACGGCGCCCCGGACGGCATCGGCTACAACGACGGCCTGTTCAAGGTCACCGTCGACGGCAAGGACCGCGGCAAGGTCGAGCAGTTCCTCTCCGTGCCGCGGGACGCCGAGACCTGTGGCCCCGTCATCCACGACGACGAGTCGATGGTCTACGTCGCGGTCCAGCACCCGGGCGAGGAGGGCTCCGCCACGGAGATCCGCTCCTACTTCCCGGACTACGTGCCCTCCGAGGCCCGCCCGGCGGCCGGCGAGGTCCGGGCGCCGCGCCCCTCGATCGTGCAGGTCTACGCCACGAAGTAGGGCGCCCCGCAGGCGAACTCCTCCACCGGGCCCGGGTACGACGCCGGTGCCACCCGGGCTCCCGGGAGGCACCGGTGCCACCCGGGCTCCCGGGAGGCACCGGCGTCGTACGGGGTCAGTCCACGGTGTCGGCCACGGGGTCAGCCCACGGGCTGGGAGAAGACGTGCCGGCGGATCCAGGCGTGCATGGCGATCGCCGCGGCGGAGGCGGCGTTGATGGAACGGGTCGATCCGAACTGCTCGATGCTCAACGTGGTTTTCGCCGCGGCATGGACCTCCTCGCTCAATCCGGGGCCCTCCTGGCCGAAGACCAGCACGCAGTTGCGCGGCAGGTCATACGTCTCGAGCTGTTCGGAGTCGGGGAAGATGTCGATTCCGATGACCTCCAGCCCCTCCCCCTGCGCCCAGGCCACGAACTCCGGCACCGTCGGGTGGTGGCGCACATGCTGGTAGCGGTCGGTGACCATCGCCCCGCGGCGGTTCCACCGCCGGCGGCCGATGATGTGGACCTCCTTGGCCAGGAAGGCGTTGGCGGTGCGCACGACGGTGCCGATGTTCAGGTCGTGCTGCCAGTTCTCGATGGCGATGTGGAAGTCGTGGCGGCGGGTGTCCAGGTCGGCCACGATGGCCTCGTGCAGCCAGTAGCGGTACCGGTCGGCGACGTTGCGCCGGTCCCCGTCGCGCAGCAGGACCGGGTCCCAGTGGTCCCCCTCCGGCCACTCGCCCTCCCACGGGCCCAAACCGACCTCGGGGACCGAAGGATCCGGGGCGGCGGGGGCCGGGGCGGCGGGGGCCGGGACGGCTGGGTCGGCGTTTGCGGGCCGGGATGCTGGTTCTTCCACCGTGCCAGCGTAGTCTGCCGCGCTGCTGCCGTTCCGCCGTCGTGCCGCCGTCGTGCCCGCGTCGCCCCGCAGTCGTGCCAGCGCGCCGGAATTGGGTAGGATGGAACAGAACGTGAGGGAGTATCCCCCCGCGCCAAGGCCGTCAACACGCAGGGTTCCACAACCCCGCCGGCCGCGGCGGACGGCACCTTCGGGGTGCCGGCGGAGAGACTCGCGGACCTGTTGCCAACCGCAAAGGACAACCCGTGACCGTTCCCCTCTGGATCTGGCTGGTGACGATCGTCGTCATCCTCGGCCTGCTCGCCTTCGACTACTTCTTCCACATCCGCAAGGCCCACGTGCCGCAGCTGAGGGAAGCCGCCATCTGGTCCGGCGCCTACGTCGGCATCGCCGTCGTCTTCGGCATCCTGGTGCTGGTCTTCGGCGGCGGGACGATGGGCGGGGAGTACTTCGCCGGCTACATCACCGAAAAGGCCCTGTCGGTCGACAACCTCTTCGTGTTCCTGGTGATCATCGCCAGCTTCAAGGTCCCGCGCGAGGACCAGCAGAAGGTGCTGCTCTTCGGCATCGTCTTCGCCCTCATCGCCCGCACGGGCTTCATCTTCGCCGGTGCCGCACTGATCAACGCCTGGTCGTGGATCTTCTACATCTTCGGGCTGATCCTGCTGCTCACCGCCGGGAACCTGCTCAAGCCCGGCGGACACGAGGACGACCAGGCAAACAACTTCATCATCCGCCTCGCCAAGCGCTTCATGCACACCTCCGACGACTACGACGGCGACAAGCTCTTCACCGTGGTCAACGGCAGGAAGGCCCTGACGCCGATGCTGCTGGTCATGGTCGCCATCGGCGGCACGGACATCCTGTTCGCCCTGGATTCGATCCCGGCCATCTACGGGCTGACCCAGAACGTGTACATCGTCTTCACCGCCACTGCCTTCTCGCTGATGGGCCTGCGCCAGCTGTACTTCCTGCTCGACGGGCTGCTGGACCGGCTGATCTACCTCTCGATCGGGCTGGCGGCCATCCTCGCATTCATCGGCGTCAAGCTCTTCCTGCACGCCCTGCACGAGAACAACCTGCCGTTCATCAACGACGGCGAGCACGTCGCCGTCGTCGAGATCACCACCGGATTCTCCCTGGCGGTCATCATCGGCATCCTCGTCGTCACTGTCATCGCTTCCCTGGTCTCCCGCACGGGCAAGGCGCAGACCGCCATCAACAACGCCCGCCGGCACGCCGAGAACTACCTGGACCTGGGCTACACGGAGGACGCCGCGGAGCGCGAGCGGATCTACCAGCTGCTCGTCGCGGAGGAACGGGGCATCGAGGCCATGGAGCAGAAGTACCGGGACAAGGCCAAAGACGTGGAGCAGATCCGCGCCCAGGTCGCCGCCGTCCACGCGCGCCACGACGAGCTGGGATCCACGACCCGCTGATACCCGGCGGGTGGATGCGCCGGCCGTCCGCGTCGGCAATGGCAGACTAGTGCGCTGGAGGTGGGCTCATGGCCATTGTCGACAACGGGATCTACGTCAACGGGCACCGCGTGCAGAACCCTGCGGAGCTGGGGCACACGGTGCAGCAGATGCGCGAGCATTCGGGCATGGCATGGCTGGGCCTGTACCGGCCCAGCGAGGCGGAACTGCAGGCGGTCGCGGACGAACTGGGGCTGCACGACCTGGCCGTGGAGGACACCCTCAAGGGCCACCAGCGGGCCAAGCTGGACCACTACGGCGACCACTCCCTGCTGGTCCTGCGCCCGGCGCGGTACCTGGACGACGTCGAGAAGGTCGAATTCGGCGAACTCCACGTCTACATCGGCGAGGACTTCGTCGTCACCGTGCGCCACGCGGAATCCCCCGATCTGTCCAGGGTCCGCCACCGCATGGAGCAGGAGGAACCCGACCTGCTGGCCATGGGGCCGCGCGCCGTGCTCTACGCCGTGGTCGACCAGGTCGTCGACGAATACGAGCCCGTGGTCGACGGGCTCGCCACCGACATCGACGAGATCGACGACCAGCTCTTCTCCGGCAACCCCAACGTCTCGCGGCGCATCTACGAACTCTCCCGCGAGATCATCGAGCTGCAGCGCGCCACCCTGCCCCTGGAGCGCATCCTGACTGTGCTGCGGCGCGACCTGAACGGTGGGCAGCCGGTCGAGGGGATCGAGCAGACGCAGCGGTACGACCCGGACCACGAGGGCCCGGTGGAGCTGGACCACCGCATGGTGGACGTCCAGGACCATGCCATCCGCGTCTCCGAGCGCATCGCCTCCTTCCGGGCGCTGCTCACCAACGCCCTGTCGCTCAGCGCCACGCTCGTCTCCCAGCAGGCGGCCGAGGCCGGGGTCGCGCAGAACGAGCAGATGAAGAAGATCTCCTCGTGGGCCGCAATCCTGTTCGCCCCGAGCCTGATCGGCAGCATCTACGGCATGAACTTCGACCACATGCCCGAACTGGCGTTCGCCTGGGGGTACCCGGCGGCCCTGGTGCTCATGCTCGGGCTCAGCGTCGGGCTGTACGTGGTCTTCCGGCACAACAAATGGCTGTGAGCCGGCACCGGGACAGGGCGGGCCGGGCCGGGATAGCGTGGAGGCAGGACCACAGGGAACCCAGACAGACCGAGGCACCAGGAGGATGACCATGAACGAAGACGGACGCACACCCGCCGACATCGAATGCTGGCTCACGGACATGGACGGCGTGCTCGTGCACGAGAACCAGGCCCTCCCCGGGGCCGCCGAACTGATCGAACGTTGGGTGGACACCTCCAAGCGCTTCCTGGTGCTGACCAACAACTCGATCTACACCCCCCGTGACCTCTGCGCCCGCCTGAACGCCTCCGGGCTGGTGGTCCCCGAGGAAAACCTCTGGACCTCTGCCATGGCGACCGCCGAATTCCTCCGCCACCAGGAGCCCGGCGGACGCGCCTTCGTCATCGGGGAGGCCGGGCTGACCACGGCCCTGCACGACGCCGGATTCATCCTCACCGACCAGGACCCGCATTTCGTGGTCCTCGGGGAGACCAGGACCTACTCCTTCGAGGCGATCACCAAGGCCATCCGCCTGATCACCAGCGGCGCCCGGTTCATCTCCACCAACCCGGACGCCACCGGCCCCTCGGCCGAAGGGCCGCTACCGGCGACCGGGGCCGTCGCGGCGCTGATCACCACCGCGACGAACCGCACCCCCTATGTGGTCGGCAAGCCGAACCCGATGATGTTCCGTTCGGCGATGAACCGCATCGAGGCGCACTCGGAGACGACGGCGATGATCGGGGACCGGATGGACACGGACATCATCGCGGGCATGGAGGCCGGGCTGCACACGGTGCTGGTGCACACCGGCATCACGCAGCCCGGCGACATCGCGCGCTACCCCTTCCGCCCCGACGCGACCTACCCCTCGGTGGCCGAGCTGCTGGAACGGCTCTAGCCGCGTAGCCAGCGAGCGGCGGACGCGGCCAGGTCGGCCGGGGTGTCGGCAATGTCGAAGACCTTGCCCGACTCGTCTACCCCGAGGTCCTCGAGGGTGGCCAGCTGGGAGTCCAGCAAGCTGGCGGGCATGAAGTGCCCGGGCCGCACCTGCATGCGCTCGCGCAGCAGCTCGTCGGTCCCGTGCAGGTGCACGAAGCGGGTGTCCGGGGCGGCGGTGCGGATGAGGTCCCGGTAGGAGTGCTTCAGCGCGGAGCAGCCGATGACCAGCGTCCGGCCGGCGGCGGCAGCCTCGCCGAGTTCGGCGCCGATCTGGCGCAGCCACGGTTCGCGGTCGTCGTCGTCCAACGGGATCCCAGCGCTCATCTTCTTGATGTTGGCCTCGGGATGCAGGGCGTCGCCGTCGACGAAGGTGCCGTCGAGCTCGACGGCGAGCAGTTCGCCGACCGTCGTCTTGCCACTGCCCGAGACCCCCATGACGACCACGCGGTCCCCGGGCCTCGCCGTCGTGCCCTGTTCCCAGGGGCGTTCCTGAGGGTGTTCCTGGGGGTGTTCCACTGGTTCCACCGTCGCCTCGCTCACCAGTCGTGGACCGTTCCGTCGATGAGGCGATTGTAGGGCAGGTAGGCCTGCTGGTACGGGAACTTCGCGGCGGCATCGACGTCGAACTCGACGCCGATGCCCGGGGCGTCCCCGGGGTGGAGGTAGCCGTCGGTGAAGGTCATCGACTGGTGGAAGACCTCGTTGGTGGCGGCGGAGTGCTGCATGTACTCCTGGATGCCGTAGTTGTGGATCGCCAGGCCGACATGCAGCTGGGCGGCGAATCCGACCGGGGAGATGTCGGTGGGGCCGTGGAAGCCGGACTTGATCTGGTACTGGGCGGCGTAGTCCATGACCTTCTTCAGCGGCGAGATCCCGCCGAAGTGGGTGGAGGCGGCGCGCACGTAGTCGATGAGCTGTTCCTTGATGATCTGCTGGAAGTCCCACACGGTGTTGAAGATCTCGCCGATGGCCAACGGGGTGGTGGTGTGCTGGCGGACCAGGCGCAGCCCCTCCTGGTTCTCCGCCGGGGTGCAGTCCTCGAGCCAGAACAGGTCGTAGGGTTCCAGCGATTTGCCCAGCTTGGCGGCCTGGATGGGCGTCATGCGGTGGTGGCCGTCGTGCAGCAGCGGGAGCTCGGGGCCGAATTCGTTGCGGACGGCCTCGAAGACGGTGGGCAGGTGGCGCAGGTAGGCGCGGGTGTCCCAGTCCTCTTCCACCGGGTAGGCGCCGCGGCCGGCCGGCTCGTAGTCGTAGCGTTCGCCCGAGGCCTGGGTCTGGGCGGCCACGCCGTAGACGGCCTTGATGCCCGGGACGGCGGTCTGCACGCGGATGGACTTGTAGCCCAGTTCCAGGTGCTCACGGATCGAGTCGAAGAGCTGCTCGGTGTCGGTGCCCGAGGCATGGCCGTAGGCGCGCAGGCCGTTGCGCGAGGCGCCGCCCAGCAGCTGGTAGACCGGCATGTTCGCGGCCTTGCCCTTGATGTCCCACAGG
>Ga0134125_10008185_pt1 | contig 11793 bp, 13 predicted proteins | sample KB31751_FD_96464 | JGI IMG/M metagenome (GOLD analysis project Ga0134125, IMG submission 96464) | Terrestrial soil microbial communities with excess Nitrogen fertilizer from Kellogg Biological Station, Michigan, USA - KB3-175-1 | ecosystem: Environmental > Terrestrial > Soil > Unclassified ... | reverse complement strand
TGTTTTCGGAGATGGTGTTAAAAGTTTTTCACCGGAGAGATGTTTGATGATGTCAGAAAGCGAATCTGCGCCGTAGACCGCGATGCCGTCGATAAGCGCGGCTTCGCGAGCGTTTTCTTTCGGCACGTAGAGTTCGCTGAAACCTTTTTCTTTTGCAAACTTGGCAATCGGCAAGACCCCGCGCACGGCTCGCAAGCTGCCGTCGAGCGAAAGTTCTCCGAGAAACAATTTGCCTTTTGGTTCAAATGCTATTTCTTCTGCTGCAAGTAAGTACGAAAGCGCGATAGCGAGGTCAAAGGCCGCACCCTCCTTTTTCTCCGATGCAGGCGCGAGCGAAATAACAATCTTTTGATTTTTCTGCTTTGGAGATGTCAGGCCGGAATTTTTGATAGCCGCGCCGACTCTGTCGCGAGCCTCTTCGACCGCTTTGTCCGGAAGACCGACGACTGCAAATGCGTAGAGACCTCGAGAGAGATCGGTCTCGACCTCGACGGTGTAGACCGAAAGTAAATTAGTTTGAGCGCTAAAAACTTTTGAAACACTCATGCCTTAATCGTAGCATCAAAAACAAACGTACAAACTACAAACTGTTGATGTGTGCTTTGCAGGTGCGAGCGGCAGGGTTCGCTTCAAGTCTGTCGGCTTCGATGTGTTTGTTGCAAACTTCGCAGAGTCCGAATGTTCCCTTTTCGATTTTGTCTAATGCGCTCTTCACATCGTTGTAGCGAGTTTCGAGAGAATTGGTGATGGCGATATTGCCTTCGTAGCCTTCGACGTTGTCAGCGAGAAGGTTTTCATCGGCTTCGGCGGTATCGCGCTCGACGGCCATAGGTTCCCAGTCGGACGGATTGTCAGGATTTTTCTGCGCGACGCTTGAGAGCTCGGCTTCGAGCTGCTTTTTCTCTTCTTCGAGCTTAGTTTTGAAATGTTTCGTGTCGGTGTTCATGCTTCAAGTGTAGCTTATTGCGAAAGTGTTTGCGAATCGAGGAGGCCGATGAGTGCACGCAGCGAATCTTCGTTGTCGGTGATAATCAAATAATTGTTGGCGTAGAACGAATACAAGAGGACGGTGTGACCGTTGTTGTCTTTCAGGATGCGAGCATCTTTGTTTTGAATGGTAATGTCGGAGAAGGTGCTCGTGGCGGAAACGTTTTGCACTTCTCCGTCGCTTGCGAAGAGCGGGAGGACATCGTTGGCGAGCGTTGGCTCCCAGGCGAGCATTCCCGGAAACGCGTTTTCAAACGAATCGAGCTTCACAAGAAGAAATGTATGCGTCGGACCTCCGGCTGGATTTTCAATCGAGCTGCCGAGTACGCCGAGCATGAAGAGCGGATCAAACGCGCGCACGAGGCTCGACGGCGTGCTGGCTTGAAGGAGGTTGAGGAAATCTTCCGTCTGTAAGTTGAGCTGAATTTCTTCAATCGTTCCGGCTGCAAATGATTTTGCGTCTTCAGCGCGAATATCGGCGATGAGCGAGTCGCGCGTCAGGCTCGTTGTATCAATCGTCACGCTGCTTTGCACGTTGAGAAATCTGTTCGGCACGACGACGACCGCCGGCAAGGCAGTTTTTACTTTGTATTGCGTGTAGGCGTACCAGGCTCCGCCGATTCCGAGCGCGAGCAGGACGATAGTGCCGAAGATGAGCAGAATAATTTTCTGCATGCCCGAATAATCTTTTGCCGGTTCGGGCGCGAGCTTGTTAATCGCTGCGTTCTTGGCGTGCGCTTGCTGCTGGAGAGAAAAGACAGACGCCTTTTGCTCGTTGAGCGCTTCGGCGATATCGCCTTGAAATGTACGAATCTGCCTGAGCGGAGACTCTTCGGGTGCTGGAGGATTGCTGTCAGGGTTCATGACAACATTCTACATTTTTTCTACAACTCTTGCGATGCTTGCGGAGCTTGAGTGCGGCGAGAAGTTGGTTTGCGATCTTCGAATCCGAGAAGATATTTTTTTGGATTCATGTCGAGGTCGAGGAAGTCGTCGGCAGCTTCGATGAGCTTTGACGAGGATGATTTGCCGAAGGCGACGACTTCGACTTGCGTGCCGTGCGTGTTCTGCAAATATTCAACGAGTGTTACGAAGTCGCCGTCGCCTGACGCGATGATGATGGTGTCGAGCTTCGGAGCGAGTTTGACTGCGTCCATAGCGAGGTCGATATCCCAGTTGGCTTTCTTGGCGCCGCCGATAAAGATTTGAAGCGGCTTGGTGCGTGTTTCGATGCCGACTTTCGAGAGAGCTTCGAAGAAATTCTTTTCTTCGCCGGATTCGGTCGAGGCAACGTAGGCAATCGCGCGCACAAGCGTGCGTCCGTCGAGAGCGTCTTTGAGCATCGCGCCGAAGTTCGCCTTTGAGTGATAAAGGTTTTTAGCCGAGTGGTAGAGGTTTTGAGTATCGATGAAAACTCCGACGCGCTGGGCTTTGTGTTTGATAACTGTCATGAAAAATTAAACTAAATTAACTAAATATTAAACTTGTCCTGCGAAGCTTTAGCGAAGCAGGATTATTTCTTAAGACCGAGTTTCTTTTGCAAAGCAAGAGCACGCTTCGGGTGCTTCTTTTCCAAATATTTCATATGAGCCTGGCGATCTGCCACCATGGCCAAAAGTCCGCGTCGTGAGTGATTGTCCTTAGCATTTTTCTTCAAATGCGAGGCAAGCTCTTCGATACGCTTCGTCAGTATTGAAATTTGTGCTTCAGGAGAGCCCGTATCCGTGGTGTGGATTTGAACTTCCTTGATAGCCTTTGCTTTCTTTGTCTTAGAAATCATGCTCAACACGATAGCATACAAGAGCTTCATTTGCAAGCGGTGCTATAATATTGTGCGACATGGGAAACTCAAGCGAGCTTGAACAATTGAAACGACAATTTCTCGAACATACCGAGATAGAACGAGGCAGAAGCCTGAAGACGATTGAGAATTACGATCACTATCTTTCGCGTTTCCTCGACTTCTCGAAAGCGAAGCACCCGAAAGACATCACCGACGATACCGTTCGCGACTATCGCCTCTGGCTCAATCGTCAGCCTGCTGGGAACGATACGCTCAAGAAGCGCACGCAGAACTACTACATGATTGCCTTGCGCGCGTTCCTCAAGTATCTCGTCCGGCAAGGGATTGCCTCGATGCCGCCGGAGCGCATCGACCTCGCGAAGGTCGCCGAGCGTACTATAGATATGATTTCCCTTCCCGAGCTCAATCGCCTGCTCGCCGCGCCCGACACCTCGACGCTCCAAGGCTTGCGCGATAAGGCGATGCTCGAGCTCTTCTTCTCGACCGGCTTGCGCGTCTCCGAGCTTGCTTCCCTTTCGCGAGAGCTCGATATCGATGCGGATGAATTTTCGATTCGCGGCAAGGGCGAAAAGGTGCGTGTGGTCTTCATTTCTCCCGAAGCGCGTGCGGCGGTCAAAGAATATTTGCGCAAGCGAAACGACATGGAAGACGCGATGTTTGTGAACATCGTCCGTGATGCGAAGAAGACTGCCCCGACTCGCCTGACCACGCGTTCTATAGAGCGCATCGTTCAGCGCTACGCAATCAAAGCTGGTATATCGAAGAAAGTCACTCCGCACGTTATCCGGCACAGCTTCGCCACAGACCTTCTCTCAAACGGTGCTGATATCCGCAGCGTACAGATGCTTCTCGGGCACGCCAATATTTCTACAACGCAAATCTACACGCACATCACCGACAAAGGTCTCCGCGAAACGCACAAGAAGTTTCATTCGAGGAGGAAGTAAGAGCACTATTTTAATGCTTGACAAATATATAAAGACTATGCTAGTATGTATGGGTCAAGGTGATTCGAGAGGATTATCCTCGGCTAAGTTCCGAAGTAAGAGATCGCTGAATTTGAAAGTTGATACGCGAGATCTTCTCGGAATGAAAAAAATTGATGTGAAAACTTTCTAGTATACAGGATACTTGAGTGAAGGGACCTGTATCGACCACCACACTTCACCGGGCGAAAGCCTCAGGACCCCGCCCAAAAAGCGGGGTCTTCTTTTTATATTTGACAAATCTCTGCACCGTTTGCTATAGTGAGTGCGTAAATATGTGCAGTACTGAAGTTCGCCTGACGGCGGACTTCTTTGTTAGAAAATAAACACAACCAATATGTTTGATCTCAAAGTCATCAACTCGGTCCTCGGCGAACTTGAAGAAGTCCGCGGTATTCCTCGCGAAAAAATCATCGAGGCTATTGAAGCTGCGCTCGCGACTGCCTACAAGAAGGAATACGGCAAGAAGGGTCAGATTATCCGCGCTACGTTTGATATCAAGACCGGACAGGTAGAATTTTCGCAGGTCAAAGAAGTCGTCGATGCATCGCGTGTCATCTTTGAAGACGAAGCCGCCGAGCTCGAAAACAAAGTTCCTGAAAATGCTGAAGCAGAAGCGGATGAGCGTGTTGTCTACAATCCCGAGCATCATATTCTCCTCGAAGATGCGAAGAAGATTAAGCGCGATGCGAAGCTCGATGACGAAATCATCTTCCCTATTGAGTCGAAAGGCGACTACGGCCGCATTGCTGCACAAACTGCAAAGCAAGTGATTATGCAAAAGATTCGCGAAGCAGAAAAGATTTCTGTTCTCGGTGAATTCGGTAAGCGCGAAGGAGAAATTGTTTCGGGCACCGTCCAGCGTATTGAACGCGGCAATATTTTTGTCGACATGGGTCGCGCAACCGGCCTGCTTGCCTACGAAGAGCAGATTCCCGGTGAGCACTTCAGCCAGGGCGAACGCGTTCGTGCCTATCTCTATAGAGTAGAAGAATCACCTCGCGGCGTCTTCCTTCGCCTGTCTCGTTCTCATCCGAAGTTCTTAGAAAAATTGTTTGAAGCAGAAACGCCAGAGCTCGCAAGCGGCGCACTTGTCATCAAAGCTGTGGCTCGAGAAGCCGGCGATCTCTCAAAGATTGCAGCGCAAGCGCTTGATTCGCACATTGACCCAGTCGGCGCCCTCGTCGGACAGCGCGGCGTGCGTGTTTCGACGGTCATGAGCGAGCTTCGCGGTGAGAAGATTGACGTCATCGAATGGTTTGAAGATCCGAAGAAGTTCATCGAAGAAGCGCTCTCGCCCGCAAAGATTATGTCGATTGAAACAAACGACGAAACAAAGACCGCAACCGTGCACGTCGCCGAAGATCAGCAATCGCTTGCTATCGGCAAGGGCGGGCAAAATGTCCGTCTCGCCGCAAAGCTCACTGGCTGGAAGATTGATATTCAGTCTGCGAAAGGTGAAGAGCTTGCAACTGCCGAAGCCGCTGTCGATGCGCCTATTGTTTCCGAAGAAAATAAAATATAATTACGCACATGAATCTCTGGAAAGACATTGAACCGGGTACGAAGGATGCGATGAACGTTATCATCGAAATCAACAAAGGCTCGAAGAACAAATACGAAGTCAATAAGAAAACCGGTTTGATTGCGCTCGATCGCGTCATGCATACCGGACAAGATTATCCGTTTGACTACGGCTTTGTTCCGCAATCGCTCTGGCACGACGGTGATCCGCTCGACGTCGTTGTTCTCTCGACGTATCCGTTCATGCCGGGAATTCTCCTCTCTGCTCGTCCGATTGCGGTCGTGCACATGGTTGACGGAGGCGAAGCCGACGAAAAGATTATCGCTGTTCCGACCGAAGACCCTCGCTTCAAGAATGTCAAAGATCTCTCCGATATCAATCCGCACACGCTCAAAGAAATCGAGCACTTCTTCCTGACCTACAAGAAACTCCAGAACAAAACTGTCGAAATCAACGGTACAGAAGGCAGGGCCGCTGCCGAAGCTGCTTTCGAAGAAGGTCTCAAGCTCTACGCCGACAAGTATTCCAAGAAATAGCAAAATGCTATACTAAGGAGGTACGTTTATTCACTAACCCTTTTTATATGCAACCACAAGAAAGTTCCGTCGGTCCGGTCGTCGCGACGATTGTTATCTTGGCTGTCATTGTCCTCGGCGGTTTGTATTTCTGGAGCCAGCGTTCTTCAAGCACAAGCCCAACAGATTACGGTGCAACGAATGTCGCCGTCCCGACCGGCAGCTCGACCACGACAGACAACACGATTCCTACTCCGACCTACGACGTCAACGCAACGATGAGCGGTTCGTGAAAATAGTTGTCAGAGTTGATTTAAAAGCAGTCTTTGAGTAGACTGCTTTTTTATGACCAAACATTTTCACAATCTCAAAGTCTCGAAGAATGCCGACGCCGAAGCCGAAGTCACCGGAGAGCTGACGCTTGAGTTCCTCGATGAATGCCGAGCTGAAGCGCTCAAGGCGCTCAATGAACGCACCAACCTCGACGGTTTTCGCTCGGGGCACATTCCTCTCGAGGTGCTTGAAAAGAAGCTCGGAGCAATGAAGATTCTCGAAGAAGTCGCCGAAGTCGCGCTCGGCAAAGCTTATCCGGAGATTATCAAAGAATCGAAGCTTTCCCCTATCGGCCGCCCGAACGTCGCTATCACGAAGCTCGCTCTGGGCATTCCGCTTGAATTCAAAATGACGCTCTCGCTTGAGCCGGAGTTTAACTTGCCTGACTACAAAAAGATTGCCAAGGAGTCGGGCAAGGGAGACGAAGATATCGAAGTCACCGACAAGGAAATTAACGATGTGCTCGAAGAAATCAAAAAGCAAAACTGGAAACCTGATTTGAAAGAAGGAGAGAATTTGAGCGACAAGGCGAAAGAAAATATTTTAGCGGAGAAAAAGTTTCGTGCTCGAGAAAAGAAGCGTCTTAGTATTCTCGACGGTTTGATTAAAGCAACAAACATCAAAGTCCCGAAAGTTCTCGTGCACGCCGAGCTTGAGCGCATGCTCGCGCAGTTCAAAGACGATGTTGTCCGACAAGGCATCACGTGGACTGAATATTTGAAATCAATTAAGAAAAGTGAAGAAGATATTAAGACGGAATGGAATACCAAAGCTGCTGACCGAGTGAAGGCAGAGCTGCTCGTTACAAAAATTGCCGAAGCCGAGAAACTCGAGCCGAATGTTGAAGAGCTAGAAAAAGAAACAAAGCATCTTCTCTCTCACTACCCCGATGCCGATCCGCTTCGCGTTCGTATCTACATCTATACCCAAATGCGCAACGAAAAAGTCTTTGAGTTTCTTGAGAATTTGAAGTAGTTGAAAATTCAAAAAATTTAATATAAAGTACCCGCATGAGTTATCTTATTCCAACAGTTATAGAGAAGAGCCAGTTCGGCGAGCGCGCCTACGATATTTATTCTCGTTTGCTCAAGGAGCGTATTATTTTCTTGAGCGGAGCTATCGATGATGATGTTGCCAACATCGTCATCGCCCAACTTCTTTTCTTGCAGTCGGAAGATCCGAAGAAAGAAATTTCTCTCTACATCAACTCCCCCGGCGGCTACACGCACTCGGGTCTCGCTATTATCGATACGATGAATCATCTCAAGTGCGACGTTTCGACGGTCTGTGTCGGGATGGCAGCCTCTATGGGAGCGATGATTCTTTCTTCCGGCAAGAAGGGCAAAAGATTCGCTCTTCCGAACGCTGAAATCATGATTCATCAGCCGTCCGGCGGAGCACAGGGTCAAGCTTCGGATATCGAAATCAACGCTAAGCAGATTCTCAAAACTCGCGACACGCTGAACAAAATGCTTGCGAAGAACACCGGTCAACCTCTCTCAAAGATTGAAAAGGACGTCGACCGCGACTATCACATGTCACCAGAAGAGGCCAAGAAATACGGCATTGTAGACAAGATTCTCTAGATATAGTATTCTCTGGGTGTTCCACTACAATTGTTTTTCACTGAAACGTTTCTTTTTACCCGAAATTTACGGATCTGGCTGATAACGTTCCCCCACCATGTCGATTAAATTAGCGTTACTCTTAGCATTGCTTGCCGCTGCAGCCGGTACAGGCTTCGGCTATCTTCTCCGTTTGATTATTGCTCTTGGAAAGAAGGGCTCTGTTGAGCTAGATATTAAGCAGATGGAATTGCGGGCTCGCGAAGAAGCGCAAGGCATCATCAGCGAAGCTGAAGCGCGCTCGAAAGAGATTTTTGAAAAGGTTGATGTTGAAAACAAAGAGCGTGAAGATCGCAGCAAGAAAACCGAAGATCGCTTGATTAAAAAAGAAGAATTTTTGGATAAGCGTCAGGTTGATATCGACAAGGAAGCCGAATATATCAAGCAAAAGGCTGCCGAAATCAAAATGATTCGCGAACGTGCCGATGAATTGATTGAAGCTCGCAATTCTGCTCTCGCTCAAGTTGCCGGTCTCTCCCCAGCGGAGGCGCGCGAAGAGCTTTTGAAGCGCGTCGAAAAGGAAGCCGAAGAAGATATTGTCATTCGCATGCAGAAGCTTGAGACGCAAGCCGAAGATCGCCTCGGCGACAAGGCTCGCGAGATTCTCGCGACAGCTATCCAGCGTCTCGCCTCTTCGGTCACCGGAGAAATCATGGCAACCTCGGTCCCGCTTCCGTCGGACGAAATCAAGGGCAAGATTATCGGCAAGGAAGGCAGAAACATCAAAGCCTTTGAACGAGCCACGGGCGTTGAAGTGATTGTCGACGATACGCCGGGTGCGATTACTATTTCTTCGTTCGACCCTGTTCGCCGCGCGATTGCGAAGTCAGCACTCGAAAACTTAATTGCCGACGGACGCATTCAGCCGGCGAAGATTGAAGAGTTTGTTGAGAAAGCCAAAGTTGAAACCAACAAAGTCATCAAAGAAAAAGGCGAAGCCGCAGCATTTGAATGCGGAGTCTATAATCTTGATCCGAAGCTTCTCGCAATTCTCGGCCGCTTGCATTTCCGCACCTCGTACGGGCAAAACGTCCTCGCTCACTCTATCGAAATGACGCATCTTGCAGGCATGATTGCCGAAGAGCTCGGAGCAGACGTCGCTGTCGCGAAAGCCGGTGCGCTTTTGCACGATATCGGCAAGGCGCTTGATCACGAAGTGCAAGGCACGCACGTTGAAATCGGCAGAAGGATTTTGCAGAAGTTCAACGTCTCCGAAGACGTTATCAAGGCGATGCAAGCACATCACGGCGAATATCCGTACGAAACAATCGAATCTATTATCGTCCAGACGGCCGATGCAATCTCCGGCGGACGCCCAGGCGCACGTCGAGACACCGTCGAGCACTACCTCAAGCGCCTCGAAGACCTCGAAAGTATCGCCACGAGCTTTGACGGAGTCGAAAAGGCTTACGCTCTGCAGGCAGGCCGCGAAATCCGCGTCTTTGTCCTTCCGGAGAAGGTTTCCGACCTTGAAGCCAAGAATATGGCTAGAAATATAGCTCTTCGTATCGAACGCGAGCTCAAGTACCCGGGTGAAATCAAGGTCAACGTCATCCGCGAAGCCCGCTCGATAGAATTTGCTCGTTAGAGAAAATAAAACATCCTATTGCTTAAAAAATGGCTAGGTATATAATCTTTATTGGTTTTAGGATTATCAATAATACTTCAGATAAATGAATAAGGCAGATATCGCAAACGCAGTGCACAACAAACTCGGCGGAACAAAAGTTCAGGCCGAAGAAGTTGTTGATATCGTCATTGATTCTATCGTTCACACCTTGAAGAAAGGCAGCGAAGTTTCAATTGCTGGTCTCGGCATCTTCTCGACCAAGGTTCGTGCTGCACGCCAAGCGCGCAATCCTCGCACCGGCGAATCTATCTCGGTCCCTTCGATGCGTGTTCCAAAGTTTCGCCCAGCAAAAGCGCTGAAAGACGCAGTGAAATAGGTCTTCCAGACAAACAAAAATAAAAACCTCGAGCCACATCACTCTCGAGGTTTTTATTTTGTGTTTCTTGACTATCTACTTCACTCCAAACTTTTCTTTAATCTTCACGCTTTCTTTTTCATCTTCATTTTCATTCTTTGCGCGAGCTTCTTTGCCGAGAGCAGAAAGTTCTTCCGGTTTGAGAGCGTATAATTCTTTTACTCTGTTTTCTAAGTAGACTGTTTCATTTTTATTCGGTTCATCAAGCACTTCGCTAAGCAGAATCTCAAGAATGAAGCCGATATGAGGTCCGGCGGGAGCGCCAGTGAGCTTCATAATCTCTTCCCCGCCGACCTTGAGCTGCTTGACGCTAATCGGGTCGCGCATCACCTCTTCAATCATCGAATGATACTTGCGCAAGCGATACGGAGACTCTTTCGGACGGCCGGTGCCGATGCGATCAGCTGCTCGGACGCTCATCAAGTCCCAGATTAAGTCCGGTCCGACGTTTCTGACCATTCTTCTAACGGCACTAAGCGAAATTTCTTCTGTATCCGAGAAAAACATGTGCCAGCGCACGAGCTTCACGACCTTGTCGATGATATCTCTCGAAAACTTCAAGTCTGTCAGCACATTTCGAGCGATTCTCGCTCCGACCACGTCGTGTCCGTAGAATGTCCACTGCTCGTTCTGCCATTTCCTCGTATGCGGCTTCGCAATATCGTGAAAGAGTGCCGCGAGACGCACGTGCAGCGGGAAATTTTTCTTCGCGGCGTGTTCAAGACTTCGCAAAAGATGTTCCCAGACCGTAAACGCATGAGCTTGGTTTTGTTCCATGCCGATTCCCTTCAAAAATTCTGGAGAAATGTATTCGAGTAGCCCGAGTCGTGCCGCACTGTCGAGCGCGAACGCTGGTGAGTTAGACATCACAATCTTTGTGAGCTCGTCGCGAATGCGTTCTTTCGAAATATGTCCGAGAAGCGCAGCATTTTTTAGAATCGCTTCTTGTGTTTCGTGTTCAATCATAAATCCGAGCTCGGAAGCGAAGCGCAACGCACGAAGCATGCGCAATGCATCTTCAGAGAATCGTTCTTCCGGCTTCCCCACCGTTCGAATCAGCTTTTTATCAATATCTTTTTGTCCGTCAAACAGATCGATAATCTTTTCGTTCTGAATATCGTACGCGAGTGCGTTCATCGTGAAGTCGCGACGCTTCAAATCTTCTTCGAGCGTGGTTCCCCACTCGACCTTGTCTGGTCGACGAAAATCCGAATATTCCGATTCAATTCTAAACGGCGTAATCTCAATCACTCGCAAGTTTTCTTCTCTCGGAGTTTGATTGACGACGCCGACGGTGCCGTAATCATTTTCATAAAATGTATCTTCGAAGAGCGGCGTGATTTCCTCGGGCGTCGCAATTGTCGTCAGATCCCAGTCTTTCGGCGCACGAGCAATGAGCAGGTCGCGGACGCATCCGCCGACAAGATAGTTTTCAAACTTGGCAGACGAAAGCACTTGCGAAACAATTTTCACTTCTTTCGGAACTTCGAGCTTTTTGTTGGTGTTAGACATTGCATTTTGTGCCCCCAGCAGGAATTGAACCCACATCCCTTGTTCCGAAGACAAGTACTCTATCCGTTGAGCTATGGAGGCGCTTGTATCACTCTACACGAGAAATTTCTGTGCGACCAGGGAGAATCGAACTCCCATCTCATCCTTGGCAAGGACGTGTTCTACCACTAAACCATGGTCGCAGTGCAAGAGATGATAGCGTATCTTTGAGAAAAAATCGAGTGCGTGCTAGGATACAAATTCAGTCCTGTAGAAATCGGGCTATAGTATAGCGGTAGTATACGCGCTTCGGGAGTGCGAGACCTGGGTTCGATTCCCAGTAGCCCGACAAGGATTTCTTGATTACGAGTTAGAATATAACAACGGGCCGTAGTATATCGGTAGTATACATGCTTTGGGAGCATGGGGGCTGGGTTCGATTCCCAGCGGCCCGATAGAGTTAGCAATAAGTAAAAAAGTAAGTAAAATAGAATATCTAGGCGGGATTAGTTTAGTGGTAAAACGACAGTTTTCCAAACTGT
>Ga0134125_10008183_pt1 | contig 11795 bp, 10 predicted proteins | sample KB31751_FD_96464 | JGI IMG/M metagenome (GOLD analysis project Ga0134125, IMG submission 96464) | Terrestrial soil microbial communities with excess Nitrogen fertilizer from Kellogg Biological Station, Michigan, USA - KB3-175-1 | ecosystem: Environmental > Terrestrial > Soil > Unclassified ... | reverse complement strand
GTTGGGACCGTTACCCGCAAGCTGCTCATCGAGGGGCGCGATGTCTGGCGCGGCGACGCGATTGCGCTGCCGGATCGCCCTGAACCCGGAGTTGCCGGCCTGCTGCCGATCAGTCTGTTCAAATCCGTCTACATTTGCAATTCGGAAGGCTACGTCGTATTAGAGTAGTGTGGCGATTCGTCCGCTGACCCCCGAAGACATCGAAGATGCTTTCGAGCTTTCATCGTTAGCCGGCTGGAACCAGACGCGCGACGACTGGCGCCTGCTTCTCGATACGGCCGAAGTCTGTCTTGCGATCGAAACCCAGCGGCGCCTGGCATCTACCGCTACGCTCATCTGTTATGACCGGAAACTGGCATGGCTGGGAATGGTTCTCACCCATCCGGATTTCCGGCGGCGTGGCTTTGCGCGGCTGTTGATGAACGAGATGATGGAACGGGCGCTCGAGCTCGAAATGCCGACCGTCAAGCTCGATGCCACGGATTCCGGACGCAGCCTCTACGAGAGTTTCGGATTCCGCGCCGAGCAGCCGGTCGAGCGATGGCAGCGGCCCGGCGGCGCCGATGAGGCAGAGCTGCCGCGCGGCCGGATCGTGCAGCATGACAGCTATGTGGCTGACCGGGCCGGAAGACTGAATCGTTATCTGGGGCCTTGTGTGGCGCGGGATGCGGACACCGCGCGCGAGCTGATCGACAGAATGCTTGCGCGGGCGCCCGGGATTGGCTGGTTCTGGGATCTTCTGCCGGAAAATCGCGCGGCCGTGGAAATCGCGCGTGAGCTCGGATTCGAGCGCGTGCGAACATTGACCCGTATGGTCTGGGGGCGTGACCTGCGCGGAAACGAGGAGCGGGTCTTCGCCATTGCGGGCTTCGAACTGGGATGAAGGGACCTCAAACCGAAACAGAACTCGAAGAATATCTTTCGCGGCCAACCGAGGCGGATGTGGCGCATGCGGCCAGGCTTGCGGGCGATGTGCTGATTCTTGGCGCGGGCGGCAAGATGGGGCCGAGTCTGGCGCGGCTGGCGAAACGTTCGGGCGCGCGCGTGGCCGCTGTGGCACGCTTCACCGATCGCGATCTGCCGGCGCGGCTTCACGCGGATGGCATTGAGACTATCGCGTGCGACATGCTGGAACCCGGCGCGCTGGCGAAGCTGCCGGATGCGGCGAACGTGATCTTCATGGCGGCACGGAAATTCGGCACTGCCGGAAACGAACACCTCACGTGGGCGATGAATACGCTGCTGCCAGGGCTGGTGGCGGAGCGATATCGCGAGGCGAAGATTGTGGCGTTTTCGACGGGCAACGTGTATCCGTTGACGCCGGTGGAATCGGGCGGGGCGGCGGAAACGATGGCGCCGGCTCCGGTGGGCGAGTACGCGCAGTCCGCGCTCGGACGCGAGCGGATGTTCGAATATGGCGCCGCGCGTTGGGGAACGAAGGCGGCGATTCTGCGTCTGAATTATGCGGTCGAAATGCGGTACGGCGTGCTGGCGGATATCGGCCGCGCGGTGCTCGAGCGGCGGCCGGTGAATCTGGGGATGGGGTTCGTCAACGTGATCTGGCAGCGCGATGCGAATTCGGTGGCGCTTCGGGCGCTTTCGGCGTGTGCGAATCCGCCGCTGATTCTGAATCTGACCGGACCGGAGACGCTTTCGACGCGCGAAATTGCGTTTGGATTCGGAGAGCGGTTCGGCGTGGAACCCGTATTTCGCGGGACCGAGGGTTCGCACGCGCTGCTGAACAATGCGGCGAAGTGCCATGAATTGTTCGGGCATCCGACCGTTTCGCCGGAGATGCTTATGGACTGGATCGCGGACTGGATCAAGCGGGGCAACTCGCAGTGGAACAAGCCGACACACTTCGAAGTGCGGGATGGGAAGTTCTGATGGACATCCGCGCACGGCTTTTAAAGGGTATGGTGATTCCGGCGCATCCGCTGGCGCTCGATGCCAACCGCAGGCTCGATGAAAAGCGGCAGCGCGCGCTCACCCGCTACTACCTGGCGGCGGGCGCGGGCGGAGTCGCCGTAGGCGTGCATACCACGCAGTTCGCGATTCACGAACCGAAAGTGGGGTTGCTGCGGCCGGTACTCGAGATCGGCCGCGAAGAGGCCAGGGACGCCGTCACGATTGCGGGCGTTTGCGGTGGACGCGAGCAGGCGGTGCGCGAAGCGGAACTGGCGCGTTCGTTGCGCTATGATGCCGGACTGGTAAGTCTGGCCGCACTGCGGGACGCCTCCGAAGAGGAGCTGATCGACCACTGCCGCGCGGTGGCGTCGATCATCCCCGTGGTGGGTTTTTATCTGCAGCCCGCGGTGGGCGGACGCGTTCTGCCGTATTCGTTCTGGCGGCGGTTTGTGGAGATTCAGGATGTGGTGGCGATCAAGATTGCCCCGTTCAATCGCTACCAGACGATTGACGTGGTCCGCGCCGTGGCGGAAAGCGGACGGGCCGGCGAGATTGCGCTCTACACGGGAAACGACGATAACATCGTGGCCGACCTCGCGACTGAATTTGATTTCGGCGGGCGGCGGCTGCGAATTGTGGGCGGACTGCTCGGCCACTGGGCTGTCTGGACGCGCCACGCCGTGACATTGCTGCAGGACGCGGGCTCTGAGCCGCTCACACTGGGCGCGCAGATTACGGACGCCAACGCGGCGATCTTCGACGCCGCCAATCGGTTCCGCGGCTGCATTCCCGGAATTCACGAAGTGCTGCGCCGGCAGGGTTTGCTGGCCGGGCGATGGTGTCTCGACGAGCAGGAAGAGCTGTCACCCGGGCAGAGCGAAGAGATCGATCGCGTCAGCCGGATGTATCCGCATCTCCGCGAAGCCGATGACCGGCTGATCGCGGACAATCTGGATCGCTGGTTGGGGTGATGACGCCGCGGTGAATCAGACGCCGGTCATCAGAGCGCGGATCGTGTGCACCATTCCCGCATCCGGTGCGTAACCGGCAGTGAATTCAAACGACAACTGAATGTCGCTTTCCGCCTGCAAGCTGTCGACGGCTGCCAGAAAAGCGGAGCCCTCTTCGAATTGAAAGTAATCGCCGGCGATCGTCCACGAAAAGCTCTCGGCGGGTGCGTCGTCCTGCTCCACGGCGACCAGCAAGCGCTGCGAAGGGCTGCCAGTGACGGCGGCGGCAATGCTCACCGGCCTGTTATCGATATTGATCGTGTTGGCCGGCGCGGCGCCGGCAAAGGAAAGCGCGAGAGCCATAGCGGGCACAATCGCGCGGAAGTGTCGAAGAGGCATTTTCAGTGGTAACGTTCGGCTTCGGCGATGGGCTGCGGATGGGTGGACCTGCACCGCGCCAGCAAGAGCCAATCCAATCGTACCAGGCGCGGCGCGGCCGTACAGTAGAATGCGGATAGCGTCCCACCGGCGCAGGGAGATCCGGCTTAGTGGCAACGGCGACGACGACTCGTCCGCGCACCCAAAAAATCGCGCCGCTTGTGGACAATGTGGAGATCCTGCGGGCTCCGCTGTTCCACACGCCGGGGAGTCCGTTCGAGAACCCCAAAAGTTTTGTGGCGCTGTACGACGGCGCGCTGGCGATCCAGGCGGGGCGCATCGCGGCGTCCGGCGATTACATCACGGTGCGCGCGCAATATCCGGAGGCGGCCGTGCGGGATCTCCGCGATGGCTGCATTCTGCCGGGCCTGATCGATACGCACGTTCATTTCCCGCAAGTGCGAATTCTCGGCGGTCTGGGGCTCTCGTTTCCGGAATGGCTGGAGACGCTCGCACTGCCGGAAGAGGCGCGGCTTGCCGATACGGCGCATGCGCGCGTGGTGGCGCGCGAGTTCGTGCAGGGGCTGGTTTCGCACGGCACCACCACGGCGCTGGTTTTCGGATCCCATTTCGCGGAGGCTACCGCCGAGTTGTTCCACGCGGCCGGCCATCATGGGCTGCGCGTGACCAGCGGACTTGTCCTGTCCGATCGCGGCCTGCCCCCGGCGCTTTGTCAGACGCCGGAGATCGCACTGAGCAATTCCCGCTTGCTGATCGAAGAATTTCACGGAAATGCGCGGCTGCAATACGCGGTGACTCCGCGCTTCGCGCCCTCGGCGAGTGAGGCCATGCTGAAAGTTTGCCAGACGCTGCTTCGTGATCATACGGGGCTCACATTCACGACACACATCAATGAAAGCCCCGCGGAGATCGCGCAGGTATTGCAGGGGTTTCCATGGGCAGCGGACTATCTGGCGGTTTATGAGAAGTACGATCTGATCGGGCCGCGCAGCGTGCTTGCCCATAACGTGCACGCCACCGATGCGGAACTGTCGCGGCTGGCTGAGCGTCAGGCAGCTATCGCGCATTGCCCCTGCAGCAACGCGGCACTGGGCAACGGCATCTTCCCGCTGCAGCGCCACCTGAATGCGAAGGTTCGATTCGCGCTCGGGAGCGATGTGGGAGCTGGAACGGGATTCGGCATCCTCAAAGAAGCGCTGCAGTCGGGCCTGATGCAGCGGGTGGCGCGGGAGCCGATGGTGCTCACGAGTGCGCAATTGCTCTGGATGGCCACGCGCGCGGGCGCTGAAGCGCTCTCGATATCCGACGAAACCGGCGATTTCACAGTAGGAAAGGCGGCCGATCTGGTTTATATCAAACCCGCGGCTGGCACCCCGCTCCACGCGGTTCTGGCGCACACCGAAGATCCGGAGCGGATGCTCAGCGCGGTCATCACGCTGGCCGGCGCGGAGAGCGTCTGCGAAGTGCGGGTGGAAGGCGATGTGGTTTATGAGGCCAGGCCGTGAAGCGGCTGGCGCCACTGTTGCTGCTGTTCGTCAGCGGCCTCTGCGCGGCGGAGAAGCGGGCAGTTACCGCGGCCGATGTCGTCTCGCCTCCAGACGGCGTGGCGGATTCGATCCGCTGGGCGCCGGATTCTTCGCGATTCGCAATTTCTGAGAACGGTGCCATTTCGGTCTACACCGTGAAGACGGCGTCCAGGCATGAGGTGATTTCGATCGCCCGGCTGGAGGGCGCGGCCGCGAAAACCGACGCGCAGGAAACCGCGGACTGGATCAACCGGCATACGGCGGAATCGACCGTGCAGTGGTTTGCCGACAGCAAACGGCTGCTCGTGGCCGCGGGCGGCGATGTGTTTATTGTCGACACAGGCAAGGGCAGCTTCGAAACGCTGATCCACACGCCTGAACAGGAACAGGATGCGAAGCTCTCACCGGACAATCGGTCGGTGGCGTTTCGCCGCAATCACGATCTGTACGTGATCGATGTGGCGACGAAGGCAGAGCGGCGGCTGACTGGCGACGGGTCAGCCACCCTGCTGAACGGCGAAACGGACTGGGTGTATCCCGAAGAGCTCGATCTGGATACGGCGTACTGGTGGTCGCCTGACAGCCGGTCGATCGCTTATCTGCAGTTCGATGTGTCGCGCGAGCCCGTGTTTCCGCAGGTTTCGCTGATGCAGCCGCATGGCGTGGTGGAACCGGAGCGTTATCCGAAGGCCGGCGATCCGAATGCCATTGTGCGGCTGGGCGTGGTTGCGGTGTCAGGCGGCAGGACGAAGTGGATGCAGCTCGGGGCGCCGGAAAATCATTTGCTGGCTCGCGTCGTGTGGTCCCCCAATAGCCGCGAAATTCTGGCCGAGCGGCTGAACCGCGTGCAGAACCGGCTCGATCTGCTGCTCGCGAATTGCGAAACCGGCGCGGCGCGAACCATGCTGCATGAAGAAGACCGCTACTGGATCAACATGGGCGGCGCGCCGCGGTTTCTGGCGGCGGGCGATCGCTTTCTGTGGACGAGCGAGCGCAGCGGATACCGGCATCTTTATCTGTGGAGCGTCAACGGGAAAACGCACACGCAGCTCACCAGCGGCGAATGGGCGGTGGATGAGATCGCGGGAGTGGATGAGAAGCGTGAGCTGGTTTATTACACGTCCACCGAGGAGAATCCGATCGAGCGGCAGTTGTACGTGGTCGCGTTCGATGGCTCCGGCAAGCGAAAAGTATCGAGCGGCGAGGGGACGCACGCGGCGTCGCTATCGCCGGATGGCGCGTATTATCTCGATGATTTCAGCAGCGTGACTTCGCCGGTGAAAAGCGCGGTCTACACTGCCGCGGGCAAGCAAATCGGTGTGTTCCGCGAAAACAGCAAGCCGCAACTCGATCTGCAGCCGGTCGAGAACCTCACCATGAAGACCGCCGACGGGACAACACTGTATGCGCATCTCATCCGGCCCGCGGGATTCGATGCAAGCCGGAAGTATCCCGCGGTGGTCGATGTGTATGGAGGGCCGGATATCCAGCGCGTAACGAACTCCTGGGCGGGTGTCAACCTGGACCAGTTGCTCGCAGCCCGCGGATTCGTGGTGTGGCAGCTGGATAACCGCGGCTCGAAGGGACGCGGCCATGCGTTTGAGTCGGTGGTGTTCCACGATCTGGGCAAGCGCGAGCTGGCGGATCAGAAGGAAGGAATAGAGCATCTGATCTCGATGGGATTCGTGGACCCGGCGCGCGTCGGAATGACCGGCTGGAGCTACGGCGGCTACATGACGCTCTACACCGTGACCCATGCGCCGCAACTACTGCGAGCGGCGGTGGCCGGCGCGCCCGTGACGGACTGGCGGAATTACGACTCGATCTACACCGAGCGCTACATGGGGCTGCCGTCGGAGAACATCGCCGGATATGCGGCGAGTTCGCCGAAGGCCGGCGCTGATGGGATGGGTGACACGAAACTGCTCATCCTGCACAACATCGAAGATGACAACGTGCATTTCCAGAACAGCCTGCAGATGGCGGGCGCGCTCGAAAATGCCGGAAAATTTTTTTACATGACCGTGTATACAGAGAAAACGCATGGCCTGCAGGGCGCGGAGCGGCGGCAGATGATCGGGCAGACCGTACGGTTTTTCGAGGAGAACCTGAAGTAGCCGCATGGATCCTCTGCTGCAGTGGGCTCGAAAAAATCAGCCGGCGCTGATCCGGTTGATACGCGAACTGGTGGAGTGCGAATCGCCGACCGATTCGCCCAGCGCCGTATTGCGCTGCATGGAGTTGCTGGCAGAGTCGGTGGCGGATATTGCAGACAACCGAATGGTGGAGGGTTCCTGCGTTTACGACTTCCGCCTGTCGGGGAGCGCGGATGGCGGGCGCATTCTGGCGCTGGGCCATGCCGATACCGTGTGGCCGCTCGGCACGCTGCGCACGATGAGATTCCGGAATCGCGGCGGACGGTTGTGGGGACCGGGTGTACTCGACATGAAAGCCGGGCTTGCGATGTTTGCCTTCGCGATGCGCGCGCTGCGGGAGCTGAAAATTCCGGTGCGTCACCGCGTCGCGATGCTGGTGAATCCGGATGAGGAGACAGGGAGCAAGGGCTCGCGGCGCACCACCGAATCGCTGGCGCGCGGCGCCCGCGCCGTGCTGGTGCTGGAACCAGGCACCGGCCTCAGTGGCAAAGCAAAAACCGCGCGCAAGGGAATTGGCGGTTATCGCGTCGCGGTAAAAGGCGTGGCGGCGCATTCGGGGGTCGATTTTGAAAACGGCGCCAGCGCGATCGTGGAACTTTCACGGCAGATTTCAGAAAAGATCACGGCGTTCACCGATCTGAAGCGAGGCATCACCGTCAATCCCGGCGTGATCTCCGGCGGCACGCGATCGAATGTCACCGCCGCTCATGCGGAAGTTCTGGTGGACGTGCGGACGCCTTCGCCGCGTGACGCCGCGGCGCTCGATAAAAAGTTCCGCGCGCTGAAACCGTTCGACCGCCGCTGTTCGATCGAGGTCAGCGGGGGCCTGAACCGTCCGCCGATGGAGCGAAGCCGTGGCATCGCCGAACTCTTCCGGTTCGCGCAGCGTTGCGCCACTGATCTCGGGGTCACGCTGGAGGAGTCCGCGACCGGCGGCGGCTCCGACGGTAACTTTACGGCAGCGCTTGGCGTGCCGACGCTCGATGGCATCGGCGCAGTCGGTGAGGGAGCGCACGCCGCCCATGAGAGCGTGCTGGTGGAGAGGCTCGCCGATCGCGTTGCGTTGCTGGCGAAAATCGTGGCGCATCTGTCATAATTCAACCCATGAACAATTTCTGTCTCGCCGCCGTAACAGCGCTCTCGCTGTGCGGAATGCTCTCCGCGGCAGATAGCCCGGCCGCTCCTGCGAAGAAGACGGCCGCGGCGGTTAAGCCGATCATCAATTACAACATTCCGCTCTGGACAGAAGGCACGGTACCGGGCGCGAAAGGCAATGGGCCGCTCGATAATCCATTCCTCACGGTGTTTGAACCACCCGCCAACAAGAAGAACGGCGCATCCGTCATCGTGGCGCCGGGCGGGTCGAACATCATGCTGATGTATGGCGCGGAAGGCATGGATATCGCCGAGCAGTACAACCAGTGGGGCGTAACGGCGTTCGTGCTGACCTACCGGATGTCGCCCACCTACAACCAGCAGGCGCGCGCCGAGGATGGCAAGCGCGCGGTACAGGTGGTGCGGTCGAAGGCGGCGGAGATGAAGCTCGATCCGGCGAAAATTGGCTTCATCGGCTTTTCGGCGGGCGGCGGATTGATGCGGCCGTTCATGGTGACAGCGGGACCGGGCGATCCGAACGCAACGGATCCTGTGTCGCGCTTCAGTTCGAAGCCGGATTATCTGGCGTTCGTCTACGGCGCGGCGGCGGGACGTGGCGTTCCCGGCGAAGACCTGAAGGATTATCCGCCGACGTTCATGGTGGCGTCGCAGGCGGACCGGGCGCAGTCTTTGCCTGCAGCGCAGTTCTTCATGGATCTCACGCGTGCGGGCGCGGTGGCGGAATTGCACCTTTATGAGGGGGGCCATCACGGATTCGGCAGCGGCTTCGGCGCACCGGAATTCGAGGACTGGATGCCGCGGCTCGAGCATTTTCTGAAGATGACGAAATTCCTTCCCACCACCAAACCGGGAGCGAAGAACTAATGCGGCGTGCGCTTTTCCTGACTGCTGTTGCCTGCGTGAGCCTGGCGTTTCTTGCGGTGCGCTCCGAATCGGCTCCCGCCGCTGCCAAGACTGCTCCCAAAGTAGTGAATGACGGCCACGGCGATTATCTCTATGTGCCGGCCGGTCCGTTCAAAATGGGCGATAACTTCGGCGATGGAATGCCGCGGGAGCGTCCGGTTCATACCGTCGATGTGGATGCGTTCTACATCGGCAAATACGAGATCACGAATGCCGAATGGACGGCGTTTCGCAACAGTCCCGATTACGACGATGTCTCGCTCTGGCCGGGTCATCGCGCGATGCCGAAAAATCAGATTCCGTACTGGACGCAGGCGCAAAATCACGGCGGCGGCACGCCGGGGACAGACAACTATCCGGTGCTCGGCGTGAACTGGGATGGCGCGGCAGCATACTGCAACTGGCTGACGAAGATCACAGGGAAGAAGTATCGTCTGCCGACCGAAGCCGAGTGGGAAAAGGCCGCCCGCGGCACCGATCAGCGGCGCTATCCGTGGGGAACAACATCGATCATTCCTACGCGAACTACGTGGGCGCGCAGAAGTACGACACAGGAATGATTGTCGGCACCTTCGACGGTGGCACGCACGACGGGCTGCAGACACACAATGGCGCATCGCCTTATGGCGCGATGGATATGGCCGGAAACGTGATGGAGTGGTGTTCGGACTGGTACAGCGAAAATTACTATTCGGTGTCGCCGGTGAAGAATCCGAAAGGACCGGTGAATGGCGCATACAAGGTACTGCGCGGCGGTACATTCTTCGAAGAACCGTTCGATCTGCGGACCTACGCGAGATCCGCCGCCTGGCCAAGCCTGCAGAGCCACCGCATGATCGGTTTCCGGCCGGTTCGGGAACCGTAGGCAGCCTGAAAGCTGTCGTCGCGGACGGTCCACATAGATTCGGGAGACCACGACATTCCGTTTCGCCACGTTATCATTCAATCAGAGATACGCATCAATGGAAGTCCATATCAACCCTGACGTAAAGGCAAAGCCCGACCAACTCGTACGAGAGAGTGGACGCAATAGGGATGAAGTGCTGGAAGACGCAATCCCTGGACTCTACGACGAACTGGGTGAGGTCAGAACAACCCTCGATCGTCGATATGATGATTTGGAAAGCGGGCGAGTAAAACCTGTCGATGGTAAAGATGTTCTTGCTCGTTTACGCGACCGCGCTGCAGTTCGACGCGCCCAGTAATGCAGGGCTTTCGCCTTTCATCCTGAGGCGGTCATCGACCTGGCTGACATCATGGACTATGTGGCAGACGACAGTCCAACGGCTGCCGAGTTGCTTCTCGATAAGATCGAATCAGCACTGGAAAATCTCGTCAGCTTTCCTCATCGGCGCTACCGGCGGCCAAATCTCACTTCACGTACGCTGCGTTTCAGGCTGGTGGGCGAGTATGTGATCGCGTGCGCGCCCGATAAGGACCCGCTTTGGGTCGTCGCCATCTTTCATGGCAGGCGGAGCCCACGAGTCATCGCGGCAATGTTGCGAGGCCGGGAACAATGAGCCGCTATCTCAGATAGCCCCGCCGCGTCGCCATCGCCTGCGCCCTGATCGCCAGTTCCGTCACGGTCGCCGCATGAGTGAACGTCATCGCGGTCGCGGTCCGGTCCCGAACATCATTCGCCAGCCGTTCGAAATACGTCAGTGGAATTTTCGAGCAATCGATATATTCGTTCCGCGTCCTGTTCACGATGAACAAATGGTCCGTCCCTTCGCGGCCGGAGATATCGGCATATTTCCGCAGCTCGATATAGCCTTCCGTCCCCAGCAGGAAGAAGCGCCCGTCGCCCCAGTTCTGCAGCGCCTCGGGCGTGTACCAGTCCACCCGGATGTAGCCCTGCGCATCGCCGCTCCGCAGCAGAATCTCGCCGAAATCCTGCAGCCCGGGATCGCCGGGATTCGCGAAATTTCCCACCGCCGCCGAGACAATCTCCGCGTCCTTCGAATCGGTAAACGCCAGGAACTGATCCACCTGATGCGAAGCGATATCGCACAGAATCCCGCCATACTTCTTATCGTCGAAAAACCAGCTATCGCGCAGCGCCCGATTCAGACGATGCGGACCGATCCCGATCGTCTGCACCACCTTGCCGATCTCCCCGGCCCGCACCAGCTCTTCGGCCCTGATCACAGCCGGCACTTCGAACCGCTCGGAGAAATCGACCGACCAGATCCGTCTGGTCTTCGCCACAGCGGCGCGAATGCGCGCCAGATCCTCCAGCGTCGTGCAGCCCGGTTTATCGAGCATCACATCCTTGCCGCGCTCCATGCAGCGGATCGCGAGCTCCGCGCGATCGCACGGAATCGCCGCGATCAGCACCAGCCCAATCGAGGGATCGTCCAGGATTTCCTCCATCGTTGCCGCACGCGGAACATCCGGGAATCGCTTGACGAAGCCCGCCTGGGTGGCCGGCGTACCTTCGGTCCACCAGGCCTTACACGTTGCGCCCGTAGCCAGCATGCCGCCGAGCATGCCAAAACTATGACGATGATCAATGCCGAGAACGCCAAGCTGAAGAGGTTTCATGAGGGAAATTTCAGGTTTAACACACCGTCCGGTTCAACCGACAGGCTCACGCCGGCAGTGGACCATTCGCGCCCTGGCCTTCGGACTGCTTCTGCCAGGTAACGGAACCGTCATCGCGAACGCAGCGCAGCACTCCCGCGCCGTCCTTTCTCTTCGCGATCTGAACGAGCACGGCTACTTCAAAAACGCGAGATCGACCGGAGCTCCGGTTGTGACGGTAGCGCCCGTCGCCGTCAGCGCGCCAGTGTTCTGGTCTACCTTGTAGATCACGATATTGTTCGAATCCTGATTCG
>Ga0134125_10008181_pt1 | contig 11797 bp, 8 predicted proteins | sample KB31751_FD_96464 | JGI IMG/M metagenome (GOLD analysis project Ga0134125, IMG submission 96464) | Terrestrial soil microbial communities with excess Nitrogen fertilizer from Kellogg Biological Station, Michigan, USA - KB3-175-1 | ecosystem: Environmental > Terrestrial > Soil > Unclassified ... | reverse complement strand
CTGATAAGTCAAATCGCAACCTAAAAACTCCCGCTTAGTTTCCTGGCAAACTTCTAAAACCATAAAAGAACCCGCACAAGGATCAACAATTAAGTCTCCTGCTTCGGTGGTGGCTTCAATAATGGCTTTTATTAATCCCTGGGGTTTCTGATGCGGGTGATTTCTCTTGCTTACTGCCAATTGATCTTCAGCTCAAACATTTCCAAACCCTCTATTCTTAAACAGCTTATGGTTAGTCGGGAGTTTTTGCACCAAAAAAGCAAACTCTGCTTGACTGCGAAACCAAGAACCCATACCGAGAGTATTTTGCTTATACCAAACTAATAAATCCACAATCTTTAGCTGAGACACATTGGCCAACCAGCTTAATACTCTGGCCGTACTTAAAACGGCTTTATTCACTCACAGTAAGCAAAACCCACTCGGCTTTAATACTCTTTCAATGGCTTGGCAAAATTGGCTGATTTGCTCATCAGGCTGAAAGGCTAAGGGATAATTCCTCTTTAAAACTTGCCTAACTTTCTCGTATTGCGGGTCAAAAAAGACTAGTTTAGCGCTGTTTGCAGGCAAACTCCGTAATAATTCTAAGCCATTGCCTTGGTTGATGGCGTTATAAGCAAATTTACTCTCTCTCTCTCTCTCTATTCATAACTAATTAAAAAAATTAGGATCACTAATACTCTTAATCTTAGCCTCCAATCCCTCTTTACTATAAGAACCATTTCCTAAACACTTGTTAATTAAAGTAGTCAAATCGCTTGCATTCCAATAATAAAACTTGGCTCCCGTGGAGACACTGACTTTTTCTCCTGCTTCTCCCGAACTCATTACTTTGGCATTAAAGAGATTGATTCTCATGCCTGGAAACTGGTCAAACAGTTTTCGGACACTTGGTAAAATGTCTCCTGGACCAACACTATAACTAACTCCAGAGCAGCAACTTTGAATTTCATCACCATCTAAGTAATACTCATAGACGGCAGCTAAAGCTTTCTTATGAACTGCACCAGCCGCCAATTTCTGTTCTCTGGCTTTGCTGGTAGTTTCTCCTAATTTCTCCGCCGCTTCTTGTTCTTCCGCAATCTTGTTTTGCATTTCTCGATAATTCTTGGCGGCCAAGTCGGCTTCTTTGCGTAAATGCTCGATTTGAGCATCTTTTTCTTGTTTTTCTTTCTCTAATTCTTGCTTTTTGAGCATTAAGTCTCGTTCGTTTTTGCGTTTGAGTTCCAAGACTTCACGTTCTAATTGGGCTTTTCTCTCTTGGCATTCTTTTTCAATTCTTTGGCGGGATTCTTGATCTTCAAGGGCAATCTGGGCTAAGCGTTTTTGCATTTCTTCTTCAATTAATTTTGCTCTGGCTTCTAAGCGTTCTTGTTCAGCTTGATTTTCTTTTTCTATTTTCTCAATTTCAGCACGTTTTCTTTGCTCCGCTAGTTCCGCTTCTTTTTGCTTGATGGCTAAAGCTTCTTCAGCCATTTTTTTCTTAGTTTCGATTTGTTCGGCTTGGCTGGTTAAGCGTCTTTCTTCTTGTTCTTTTAATTCTCTTTGGCGAGCTTCAAAGGCTTGTTTGCGAGCAGCGAGTTCTTGTTCTTCTAGTTCTTTTTCTCGTTGACGACGTTCTTCTTCGGCTTTGATTTTTTGTTGTTTAGCATCTAAGTTTTGCTCGCGACGATTGAATTCGAGACTGTCAAGTTTTTTTCGGGCTGCTTCACGTTGTAATTTTTTCTTTTGTCTTGCAGCTTCTTCCTGGCTAAGATTATTTAACAAGTCATCATAACGGGAAGCAGGTTGGTCTGGTTTCTGGTCGGGGTTAGTTTGCGGCTGATCAGAAGTAGTTTTATGAGTTTCCGTTGATTCTCGAGAAAAAGCAAATGAAGATGCTTTGTTTACATTTTCTTGAATCTTTTCTTCAACATACCTCGCTAGACTAGGGATTAATTCGGCTAAATTTATTGGTTTTGCTTCGAGTTCTTGGGCGATTTCTTCCCTCTCGGCTAACTCTTGGCGATTTTTTTCTAGTTGGGATTGAAGCTTCTCGGCTTGGTAAGCCAGGTATTTTTCTCAAGCATTCTTTAATCAATAATATTCCAACAAAAATTGCTTTCAAGTAAATTTTGGCAAGGGTTTCTTGGCTGATAAATGACTTTGTTGATATTCTTGGCGTAATTCTTTTTCATTACCATAATTTAATACTCAATCACTATCTGTTTGCTTAATATCTCTTAATCAAGTCGCATAAGCAGCATCTTGGAGTTGCAAACCAATGTTTATTCAATCTTTGGTCTCCTCGTAAGTAAACCCTTGTGCCCTTCACTCTTGAATCAGCTCTCTAGTGAATTCCGGGCTAATGTTTTTTCATCTTTCTCAGTTGACAAGCAATTCTTCTTGGGATTTGCTATTCTCTCAAGCAAAAAGCAAAAGTTCAAAATAACCATACTTTCTGGCGGATTTAAAGCCATTCATTAATAAAAGGGTGCTATGGGCTTGGTTGATGGCTCCCAGTGCTACCCAAGTTAATTCTTGGGTTTCAATTCCTCGGGTTATTCCTTTTTCTTCATAGTAGGTTATCCTTTCCCGATAAATAGGTAATTCTAGCTCAATGACTCCCTCAGGGTTATTTTGTCCGAAATCAAGCAAGGTGGGTAATAAACTTTCCCTGCTTTCTTGGATTCTTTGTTGAGATTTTGCTCTTTCCTCTTCTTGCTCCTGTTTGAAGAGTTTTTTTTGTTCTTGGGCGATAACTTGTTGTTTTAAAAATTTATAGGGGTCTTTGGGTTCACCAAATTGGGTATGGAGATCAGGGATGATTTGTTGTTGCACAAGAAAACTTAAGCTATCATATTTAAGTTTAAGTGAACGAATAGAATTCAGCAAATCTGGCGAATACTTGTATTCTTGCTGTAAAGGAGCTAGTGTTTTGAGGATATTTTCATTTCGAGCAGATAACTTCACCTTTGGTTTAGAGATATTTTGTTTTTCCTCTTCATTAAGTTTAACCTTTTCTAAGCCGATTTTCAATAAAGTTGCCCTGTGTTCAGGGGTAGTTTTTCAGTTAGCAGCATTAAAAAGGGCAATTCCCATGCTTTCTAACTCGTTTTGTTGCTCATTAGTAAGCGAAAGAGAAGTAATAAAAAATCTTAAAGTATCCTCTTTTTCTTCATAAGTTAAATCAAAGTCTTGTTTTTCGGTAAGTATTTGCCGGTGAACTTTGACTAGGTTTTGCTTATTTTCGAGGGTTTTTAAACCTAAAGCTTCTAAACCAGCATTAAGCAATTTGAGTTGTTGTTCAGGAGTCAGTTTGGCGTAATTGGCTCGCAATTCTCCTTCATGATGCTTAACTTTCTTATTTTGGAGAGCAATAGCAATTGTTTGATCCTCAGTTAAGTATAATTTACTGAGAATGTTTTGCTCTTCGGCAGTTAGCTTAATTTCTTTAATAACAGTGGTTAAGTTATCAGTTTTTTGGGAAGCGGGAAGAATTGAATAAAGCCAGTTTTTTACTCGTTGATATTCCGCTTGGAAGCCTGGAAAACGTTGCTCTAATCCCTCGACATTAACTGTCGAAGTAGCCCGAGAAACTTGTTGAGATTCGGCTAAAGACTGTTTTACTCGCTCTTGTTGCTCGGCTAATTCTTGGGCAATTCTTTCTTGTTCTTGGACGATTTGCTCTTGCTGTTGGATATATTCAGCTTGTTTTTTCTCTTCTATTTTTGCTTGAATAGCTTGAGCTAATTCTTGCTGAAATTTAGTTGCCTGTTCTAAGGGCTTATCTTCAATCTTTTCTTCTCAATTATAAAACTTGACCGGTAATTCTTTTTCTTCAATTTGGTTTTTATTTAATTCTCTTTGGGTAGTTTTTTGTGCTACTTGTTTTTGTTTAGCTTCTAGTTTTTGTTGAGCTTGGTAGGTTTGCCATTTAGTATAAGCGCAGATGGCAAGGATGATGGCGTTATAACCGGCCACGGAAGGCCATTTGTGTTCGGGTTTTTGAACCGCATTATAAGTTAAGACATTACCGGTGATGTAGCCAATAATTAAGACATAATCATTTCATAAGTGTTGATATTCAAGGATTTTATCTTTATTATAATAAGCAATGGCTAAGGCTATATTGAGAACAACTAATCCTGGCAGACCATTCCGCTTATAAACGATATATTCCAGTAAGAAAATAATCAGCAAAAGCATCATTCAGGTCATTTGATTTTGAGTAGCCGCTGCTTCGGCTTCTAACTCTTTAACTTCTTGCTCAGCTTCGGCTTGTTCTTGGGCTTCTTTTTCGGCTTGTTCGTCGGGTGGAGATTCTTCACTTTCTTTTTGTTCTTCAATTACTTGCTGTTGGGCTTGCTGGATTTGTTGTCATTGCTGCTGGAGGATTTCTTGTTGAAATTGAGCAGTTTTGGTTTGCTGTTGCTCGATTTCTTTTTGAAATTCTTTTTGTTGTGCCGTTTGCCGTTGGGTTTGAGCAGCTTGGATTTGTTGATTGAGTTCTTGGACTTGCTCTTGGGTTTGCTCAATTTGTTGCTGTTGCTGGTTAAATTGTGCTTGTTTTTCTTGGAGTTGCTGTTGAAATTGGGTTAGTTTTTGTTGACTTTCGGCTTGGGATTTTTGGAGTTCTTTTTTTTGAGTTGGTTTGTTCTCTTTGGCGAGAGCTTGTTCATTTTTTTTAAGTTTGTTTTGCTCTTTGGTGATAGCGGATTTGAGTTGGGTGATTTCTTTTTTAGTGTTTTGTTGAATTCTTTGCTCACGAGCCAACTGGACTTTCGCTTGAGTGCTGGCCGTTCTCAATTCTTTTTCTTGTTGTTCTAATAACTGGGTTGGGGTTTCTTCTTCCTCTTCGCTATCAGATGCTTCAGACTGAGAGGCATGTTCCAAAGGAGTGATATTTTCGTTTACTTGCTCTTGAATTTCTTTAATTTGCTCTAAAATTTGACTTTTGGCATCTTCTACTTGTTTTCTTAATTGGCTAATTTCGGTGTTTTCAGGAGCAGTTTGCTCAGATTGAGCAGTGGCTGTCGTAGTTTTCTCCGGTTTTCTTTTATCAAGATCAGTTAAAGGAGCTGATTCGTGGTCAGCTTTAATTCTAGTATCTCAGCCTCATTCTCTTAACTCTTCTTCAGTATATTCCTCTCTCCAGCGAGAATTAGGACTTAATGGAAATCCTTCGGGACGAGGCATTTCTTTTTCGGTGCCTTTTTGAACGCCGACTTTTCATTCTCTTTCGGCAGGTTTTTCCGGAATAATTTTTTGGGTGGTTTGAAGAATGTTTAACTGAGCTAAGAGTTTGGTTTCTTCGGCTTTTAATTGTAAGGCTTTTTCCATTTTGGCAAAGGCTAATTCTTCTTTGGTGAAATCAGTTAACTGTTGAAGTTTTAAAAGATTGTCAATTCTTTCATTAGCTCGTTCGGCTTCCGCTTTGGCTTGTTTGGTTTCAGCTTTATTTTGTTTGATTTGTTCTTCTAAATCTTTGATACGTTTTCTTTCTTTTTGTAAGTCTTCCGTGAGTTTATTTACTTGACGAGTTGCTTTGCGAGCTATCGATACCGCTTCTTCGGCTTGCTCTTCAATATCAAAAATAGTGCTTTCCAGTTTATCCATGCGGCGATTAGTTTCTTCAGCAATTTCGCCCATTTGGTCGGCGACCAGGTCGAGTTTTCTAGTTTGTTGGTGAATAAGTTCAAATTGAGTTTCCACATCATCAGTTAGTTCTTGGAATTCAACATTTAAGCGTTTCTGGTCATGTTTGATATTTCCTACGGCTTCTTCGTATTCTTCTAAGATTTCTTGGGTTTGGTTGATTTTAGTGTTGATTAGATTGTTGGCTCGTTCAAATTCTTCGCGAGTTTCTTCGAATTCTAACTGAATTTTGGTTTCTTGGATTTTTAATTGTTGTTGAAATTCTTCTTGGGTGTCTTCGATTTCTTGGCGAACTTCGTCTAATTTACGATCAGTTTTGGTTTGGTAGCGTTGGAAGTCTTCCCGGAATTCTTCTTGTTCTTCACGTAAATTGTTAAGTTGGAGTTTATTTTCTTTGATTTTGTCGCGTAATTCGTTATCAATGGCTTCTCTTTCTAGTTTTTCTTCAAGGATATCGCGGGCATTTTTAGTGATTTTGACTTCGGCAGAATCTATACGTTCATTTACTTCTTCAAATTGTTCGTGGACTTCTTGTTTAAACTCAGAATGAGCTTGGGAGAGGTTGTTGAGGGCAGAATCTAAGCGGTTGGTTTGGGTTTGGAGGTTGCCGATTTGTTCTCCGTGGGCAGAGAGTTGACCTTCTAAGTCAGATTTAAGACCTTGGAGTTTTCCTTCAACGCGGTTGAAGCCGTCAGCCATGGCTTTGCCTTGTTTGTCGAGTTTTTCGTTGGTGCCGTCAAGATCACTTCTTAAATCTCCTACTTTTCTATTTAAACTAGAAATGGCTAAATCTATACAAGCATCTTTTACTCGGTCGACAAGATGGGAAGCAATGGTAAAACCTTTGCCAGCGAATTTTAGTAAGCCTGAAATAACTTTCCCTACATAAGGAATATTTTTGGCTCACCCGCCTACCGTTTTAAGAGTTCCAGCTGCTGCTTTCAACATTTCTTCGGCAAACCCAGTAACGGCAGCAGGACTTATTTCTCCGGATTTGATGCCTTCTATTATAGGATTAATATCTATTTCTCTTATGCCGACTTTTCTCAGACCGGCATTTAGTTTTTCTAGGGTTCAACGAGCACCTTTCTCTACGGATGCTAATTTTTCAGCAGCTTTATTATAGGCTTTTTCTGCTATGCCTGGGTCTTTTTTGTTGTTTTCTGTCATAGTTTTAGATTTTTGGGGTTTTTTGGTTAATAAATGGCTCGAAATAAGGGAAAAGCTTTCAATGATTTAAATGTAAAAATACTTATCATGAGTAAAGAAATGGTTGAATTAATGAAAATAAGGGATGAAAGAAAAGCAAGAGTGAGAGAAAGAGAGAGTAATAAAAAAGCAATTTGAACACTTGTTGGAGGAGCAGCAGGATGTTTTGGAATTTGATTAATAATTAAATTCTTTTGAGGAGACTTGGCTGAAGAATATTCCAAACTCAATAAATGAATTAATGGATTTTTTATAGCAATGATCGTACTCTTTTTGTTAGGTGCTATCATTCGCATTGTTTGACACTCAAATTTTAACAAAGAAATAGAGAGACTCGAAAAGCGAGAAAAAGACTTAGAAAATTCGATTAGATAATGAACAAAGAAACTCAAAAAAGAAATAGCAAATCAATAGGGAAAGGGCAAACAAAGGATTCTTATACAAGGATATAGTTATTTTAAGCAAAATCTAGTCTTTATCAAACTTCTCTACACGAAAGCAATCCATAATACCAAGGATATGAGGATTATTATCATCTACACATCAGATTAATTTATAGCCTTTGTTTCCTTTATATAAAGGCACATAGTAATAGTAAGTGTATTGATGTCAACGACCATCCATTATGATTTCCTCCTTAGTTTCTAGTTGTGGAACTAAAACTTTGCGAATTAAATCATCAGTGATTAATTTTTCGGCTAATTGCTTAGGAGTTAATTTAATTCTTTTTCTTTTCAAGGCATCTAAATATTCTTGATTATGTTTTTCGTAATAAGGACTGATTTCGAGCTTAATAAAGTGTTGATTATCAATAGCCAAATCACACTTATATTCTCTTAAATTAGTAGGCTTGCGGGGAAGTTTTACCATATTTGCTATTAATCTTTATTTCTCAGGGCAAGGATAATTCTCTTAAATAGTTGGTTAATTCTTCAAAAGTAAGTTTATCAATATGACAAAAGATAATTTTCTCTATTTTAGAATGAGTAACTCCTAGTTCTTGAGCTAATTGCTTTTCAGAAAGGTCATTCATTCTTTTATAGCGGGCAATTGTTTTGCAAAGTTTATATTTGGCTTTATCTAACTCAGTAGCTCATAGAGCTAAACCAATATTAGTTCTTCTATCGCTTCTTTGGGCTCTTTTTACCACTCGTTCAAATTCTTCCTTGGGGGGGAAAGTAAATCTCTTTGGGCTTGGGCTGTTTTTAATGGTTGGCATAATATCAATAATTTTAACTAAAATTCCTGCTTATTTCACTAACTTTTGCCAGCAAACTGTCTAATTTCTCTTTAAAACCATTAAACTTGCCAACTAAATCACGCAGAGCAGTTTGAATTTTGTCTCGTTCAGTTACGGTTCGGGAGTTTCATTGTTGTCGTGATTGACTTAGCTCCCGGTCTTTTTTTTGAATAGTAGCATTCAAAGTTGCTAACTGCTGATTTAAGGTGTTGATTTGTTCGTTAAGTGGTTTAGTTAAGTTAGCATGAGCTTCTACTTGCCTGTTAACAAAGTCGATAAAAAAAGGTGTGGGTTCGGCATCACTCAGTCGCAGGTCAAATCAAGCTTCATACCAATTCCAATACCTTTCCTCGTCTTGTGAAGTAACTGGTTGGGAGGGAAGTTCTCTTTCTAAGAGAGTTTTGACTGTTCAAACAAGAATATTTTTAGCAGTTCCTACACCAAAATTTTTCACTCGATCATACTTATACATAAACTAACTCCCACTAATAATCCATAAAATCAACAAAAGAGCTAAGGCAATTCAAAATAAACCTCGATAAAAAGCCTCCTGTTTCCGGTAATAATCAACTGGTTTCCAAGCAGTTTCTTGGGCTTTTTTGGAGTAAGTGTTTCACTGCTGAGCGGCTTGGCCTTCTAATTCTTCGGTTTTTCTCGCAATGGGCTGCTTAACCTTATTTTCTCACTGTTCACTAAATCAGTCTTTGATTTGTTGTTTGATATTTAAAGGATTGGTCATAATTAAAAATTTCTTGTCATTGTTTCTAACTTATTGAATAAAACTAATAAATCCCGCCTAAAAGTTTTAAGTTTGGCCGTCGAGTCAGTAATTTTTGTTTGCAACTGTTCAGCAATTTGCTTTTGCTGCTGAATTTTACTCCGTAAATCCGGAGCAGGAGCGACAATTCCGCACCTACACTGAGTCATCATTTGTTGCAAAGCTTCACTTTCTGCTTTTGCTTTATCGGCTTCTTCACGTAGCTGACTTACTCTTTCTCTTAGCTTATCCATAATAGTTTTTGCTTGAATTTCTATTCAGTATTCATGTTCCTCCAATCACTACCACCAAAACAATTCCCACTAATCAAGGACTAATTGGCTGAGCAGGAGATTTATCTGGTTCAGGTTCACTTTTAGGCTTATTCTTTAATGATTTTTGGGCTTCTGCTTTTCAGAATTCAAGAGATTTGTTGGCTTTGGCTAATTGCTGGTTTATTTCAGTTTTTTCTTTCTCTAATTCTTGTTCTTGCTTTTGGGCAAGGGATAATTGCTTTTTTAAGCCAGTTATTTCTGTTTTTAAGGCTGAATTTTTTTCTTGGATTTGCTTTTCTAGAGCTTCAATCTGGGCTTGGGAAGCTTGGTTTAATTCGTGTTTTTCTTTTTCAACTAAGGCTAAACTTTCTTTTGTTTGGGTTAAATCACTGCGGGCTTGGGTTAATTCGATGCTTAATTGCTGGTTGTTTTCCTGGACTTGGGTTGATTCTTGCTTAGTTTCAGCACAAATTTGGTTAATTTTTGCCAGGCTTTCACTTTGTTTTTGGATAGTTTCTGTTAATTGTTTGGCTTCTTGCTGTTTATCTTCAAATTTAGCCTTTAAATCGGCTAAGAGTTGGGCAGTTTCTTTTTTGTTTTTGAGTTTTTGCTTAGCCAGGTTAAATAAGGCAGTTTCTAAATCATTTATTTTTTGGTTAAGCAAGTTAATATTTTCTTGGAGCTGTTTCTTAACTTTTTCGGTCTTGGTTTGAATTTTGTGGAGAGTTTTTTCTTTTTCTGTGATGGTTTGGTCTTTTTCAGCCAAATTTTGCCTTAAACTTTCCTTGAGGCCGCTGAATTCAATCGGTTCAGTATAATACTCGGCCTGGGGATCAATTAAAATGTTTAGTTCTTTTAATTGTTGATTAAAAGTTTGTTTAAGTGAACCTATTTCGGTTTGGGACTGGGTAAGTTGATTTTGTAATTCAGTTTGCTTTTTAGTTAGTTCTTGGTCTTTCTGGCTCAGCGTAGCTTGGTAAGTATTCTTTTCCTGTTCCACTTGTTCTTCGCGGTCAGTAAGCTTAGTTTTAGTCTCTTCAAGGGCTTTTTCAGTGTCTTTTAAAGTCGAACGCAAATAATCAGCACTTTTTTGGAAGGTATCTTTTTGCTCAGTAAGTTGGGTGATTTGGGCTTGCAATTGAGCTTTTTCTTGCTCTCATTCAGCTAAAGCTTGCTGTCTTTCAGCCAGCATTCGCTCTTGTAAAGCTTGTTTTTCGGCTTGAAGATTTGTAATTTGCCCCTCTAACTGGGTAATTTTAGCTTGTTTTTGCTGGTTTTGGCTTTGGAGCTGAGTGATTTGCTCTTGTTTAGCCTGAATCTTTTCTTCCTGCTGGCGAATTTGTTGCTGGTAGGTGGCTTCTTGGGCTTGAAGTTGGTTGATCTGGTTTTCTAAAGCTTGGATTTTCTCCAATAACTCAATTTCTTTTCTTAAATGGGCGGTGCTTTTTCTACCGCCAGTGATAGCTTGCTGTAGCTCTTGTTTCTTTCTTTGGATTTTAGTGTTTAAAGTTTCCGCAGGATCACTGTTAGTTTCTGGCTGTTCATACTCCGCTAACTGAGCTTTTAACTGAGCTATTTCTTGCTTCCAAGCCTCCAAAAAAGTAAAGATTGGTTTTGCTTTTGGGCACTCCAAAACATAATAACTAACCAGCTTATTTAATTTCTCTATTCCCTTAATGGCAGTTAACTCAGTCTGCTGGTGAAAACGAAGTTCAACTAAATTAATAAACTCGCTTAAATTTAACTCTCCAATTAGCGAAGTTTTATTAAAAGCGTGCTCTCCGCCTCAGATATTATAACCACTGCTTACCTTTAAACTTTTTACGGTTTCTCTGCTTTCTCGAGTCGGAAACTTTTCATTTAATCAGTCTTGAGCGTTTATCATATTATTGTTTGCCTCCTCAGTTTGATTGCTCTCTCTCTCTCTCTCTCTCTCTGCTAATCATTTTTGACTAACTTGGTAAACAGATTGTCAATTGCTTTGGGTGAAAAAACCTTTTTGTTCTATCAGTTGTTTAAAGAGTTGATCACTGTTTATCACTGAAAAGACTGTGTTTCAAACAATATTCCTTTCCGGATTTGCTTCTAATCACTGCTTGAATTCATTTAGATTGTATTTAGTCATAATTAATTCCTTTCAACCAAGACCACAAGAGTAAGCCACCCAAGAACAAACTAATCCATTTTCAATAATTAGACTGATTAATTGGCTTAGTTCCTTGCTCATTTAGCCTTAATTCAATGATTCTTTGGGCAGATTTTAAGTCTTGCTGAGTGAGAGTGAGGGCTTTTTGAGTGTGGGCGATTTGCATTTTTAATTGATTAACTTGCTTTTGGCTTTGCTGAGACTGGGTAAAATATTTATCTTCATTTTTTTGGCTTAGTTTCAGAGCATCATCATCTTTTAAGTGTTTTATGATCAAAAAACTCTCCTCGCTCTCTAATTAACTGCTCCAAAAGTTCACTCGGTTTAGCCTGTGAATCCGGAAAAAGTTGGATTAACTGTTGCCGAATGGCAATTAAATCTTCTCGAGCCTATAAAAGACTTGGTTCATGATTGCCTAAGCGAGTTTGCAAACTGTTGAGTTTTTCTTGGGTAGCGTTTAGTTGAGCAGTTAGTGCTTGGACTTCTGGGCTAAATTTAGGCTTTAACTCTTCAGCCGATTTGCTTTTTTTGAT
>Ga0134125_10008180_pt1 | contig 11797 bp, 8 predicted proteins | sample KB31751_FD_96464 | JGI IMG/M metagenome (GOLD analysis project Ga0134125, IMG submission 96464) | Terrestrial soil microbial communities with excess Nitrogen fertilizer from Kellogg Biological Station, Michigan, USA - KB3-175-1 | ecosystem: Environmental > Terrestrial > Soil > Unclassified ... | reverse complement strand
ATGCTGATCAAGGCTCCATAGCTGCCCGAATGTAGTATGGTGTGGGCGACCCTCCCGGCCCAAGGTTCGGCGATGGAACAAGAACAAGCCCTCTTCGCGATGCTCGCCGATCGCTACGTGATTGAGCGCGAGATCGGCGCCGGCGGGATGGGTACGGTCTACCTCGCGCGCGAGCTCAAGCACGACCGCCAGGTCGCGCTCAAGGTGCTGAAGCCCGAGATCGCGTCTCATCTCGGTGTCGTGCGGTTCCTCAACGAAGTCAAAGTCACCGCCAAGCTGGACCATCCGCACATTTTGACGCTCATCGATTCGGGTCAGTCGGACGACTTCCTGTGGTACGTGCAGCCGTTCGTGCGCGGCGAATCGCTGCGCGCCAAGCTCGATCGCGAGGGCCAGCTTCCCATCGAAGAAGCGCTGGCGCTCACCCGCCAGGTGGCGAGCGCGCTGAACCACGCGCATCAGAAGGGTGTGATCCATCGCGATATCAAGCCCGCGAACATCCTGATTCACGAAGGCGAGGCGATGGTCGCCGATTTCGGGATCGCGCTCGCGGTCACGGAAGCGTCGGACTCGCGCATGACGGCGACCGGCATCGCCATTGGCACGCCGCAGTACATGAGTCCGGAGCAGGCGACGGGCGAGCGCCGGCTCGATGGCCGCAGCGATCTGTATTCGCTCGCCGCGGTCTGCTACGAGATGCTGTCGGGGGTCACGCCGCACGTCGCACCGACTACTCAGGCGTTGATCGCCAAGCTGCTGACCGAGCGGCCGACGCGCGTCCGCTCCGTACGCAGCACTGTGCCGCCCAACAGCGACGCGGCGATCGCCAAGGCGCTGGAGATGACGCCCGCCGATCGGTTCGGCACCTGCGCCGAGTTCGCGACGGCGCTGCAATACACGCCATCAGGCGGGATGCCCGCCGCGGAAGCGCCTCCGAAGCGCCGCACCGCGTTGATCGCGACGCTCGGCGGCGTGGCGGTGCTGGCCGGCGTTGGGGCAGCCGTGATGCTGCGGCCCGCGGGCCCGCCGGTGAGCCTGGGACGATCCGAGCAGATCACGTCCGATCCTGGCCTCGAGATTCAGCCGACGATCTCTCCCGACGGCAAGCTGCTCGCGTACGCGGCCGGCAACGCGACCAGGATGAAGATCTTCGTTCGGCCGGCGGATGCGTCAGGTGGCCGGACGATTCCACTCTCGGACGACGCGAACGCGGTCGAGACGCAACCACGCTGGTCGTTCGACGGCACGAAAATCCTGTACCTGACGCGCGGCGGCGCCTGGATCGCGCCGGCGCTTGGCGGCTCGTCGCAGCCGCTGATTCCGCCCAGCGGCACGAGCATCGTCAAGGCGGCGATCTGGTCGCCGGATGGAACGGAGATCGCGTTCGTGCGCGGTGACTCGCTGCTCGCCACGCCCGCCGGCGGTGGTGCGGTGCGGACGATCGGGACGGGTCCCGACCTGCATTCCTGTTCCTGGGCGTCGACCGGCAAGTGGATTAGTTGCGTGTCGCAGAACAGTCTCTCGGTGTTGCCGGGCCCGCTGTATGGCAACCTCGCGCCGAGCGGGATTCTGCTGTTTCCCGCCCCGGGCGGCGCCGCGGTCCGCATCGAGCCCCCCACTTCGTACAACCAGAGTCCGGTGTTCTCGCGCGACGGCAAGCAGCTGTTCTACCTGTCCAGCCGCGACGGCCCGCGCGACATCTATCTCGTGCATCTCTCGTCCTCGGGAGCGCCCAAGGGGACACCGCTGCGCCTGACCACCGGGCTGAACGCGAAGACGATATCGATCTCGAGCGATGAGAAGCGGCTCGCCTACACGGTGTACACGGCGCGCGCCAACATCTGGTCGGTGCCGATCCCGGCGAATCCGCCGACCAGCGGTGTTCCAGTCACCGCGGCGAATGCCACCGCGGTGACACGCGGCAGCCAGGTGATTCAGGGAATTCGCGTGAGTCCTGACAAGCGCTGGATCGTCTACGATTCCGATCAGCGCGGCCATTCAGATCTGTATCGAATCCCGATCGATGGCGGCAGCGGACCGGAGGCGCTGTTGTCGGATTCGGTGGACGAGTTCGCGCCCGACTTGTCGCCCGACGGCACGACGATCGTTTTTCACTCCTTCCGGTCCGGCACGCGCGATATCGAAACGAAAGCGCTGAACGGGGGACCGGTCCAGCAGGTGACGAACACGCCGGCGCAGGAGAGTTATCCGAAGTGGTCGCCGGACGGCAACGCCATTCTCTTCTCTGATCAGAGCGGTGCGCGCGATGCGCTGCTCGTGCGGCGCGGCGCCGATGGCAAGTGGTCGGCGCCGGAAGTGCTCGCGCCCGGGGCCTACCGCCCGCAATGGTCGCCCGACGGCAAAACGATCTCCTACATCTCCGCGCCGCGCGACGGTGATCCCGGCCAGCTGATGTTGCTGACACTCGGCGGCACGCCGCGCCCGGCTTTCACGGGGCAGCCGCTCGTGTCGCACGCGGTGTGGGGCCCCGATGGTCATACGCTCTATCTCAAGGTGCACACTGGGGACGGCAGTACTTCGTTGTGGAGTGTCAGCGTGCAGGGCGGCCGGCCACGCGAGCTGGTGCGGTTTACGGATCCGGAGTGGCAGTCGGTGCGCAACGACCTCGCGACCGACGGGAAGCGGCTATTCTTCGACGTGGAGGACCGGCAAGCCGACGTCTTTGTCGCTCAGCTGATCGCGCCCAAGTAGCCGCATCTCTTCCAGGAACTTGCTTCCTCCCGTGTCGCGCCCAAAACGGCGCTCGACGCGGGTCAGCGTCAAACGATCACGGGCGCGCGTCATCCCTACGTAGACCAGCCTTCTCGCCTCTTCCACCTCCGCCTCTGCGGGCTGGAATCCGAGTAATTCGTAATCCTCCATCCCAACGACATAGACACGTGAAAACTCGAGCCCTTTCGTCGAGTGCAGCGTGAGCAGGTTGATGCGATCGGGCGCGAGATCGACCCCATCCGAGGTCGAAAGCGCGACGCGCTCGAGCAGCTGGTCGATGCTGTGATCGAGCGTGTCGCCCTCGATCATCAACGCGCCAAGTCTCGCCACCGCGGTGGGATAGCGCTGCGCCGGATCGCTCTCGGCGCGCAGTCGCGTCATCAGCGCGCGGCCGCCCAGGCGGCGAATGATTTCTTCCAGGTTCGGTCCGCTATTCGCGGCGTAGAACTCGAGCGCATCCGAATAGCGGCCGAGGACCCTGAACCGGCCGAGGTTGAACAGCAGCTCCTGCTCGGCGCTGCGGGCGCCGTACTCGATCGCGAGCGCGAGTCCGAGGTAGTCGAGGACGTTGTTCAGCACCGCCTTGCGCGCGCGGATCACGCGCTGCTTCTCGAGCTCGAGATAGACGCGCGCCAGGGTGATGGCATCGTCGAGCGCGTGATGCGCGCGGCCGACGTCGATGCCGAACCGCGCCGCGAGATCCTCGAGTTTTCCCGAGTCCTGTGACAGCGAGCGCACCAGCGGCAGGGTGTCGTAGAACACGAGATGATCGGCGGCGCCCCCGCCGAGCCGGCGCAGCACGGGGATGTCGAACTTCTGGCCGTTGTGCGCGACGAGGATGTCGCTGCCGACGAACGCCAGGAACCCCGGCAGCACTTCGGCGAACGGGGGCGCGGCCGCGACGTCGGCGTCGCTGTAGCCATGCAGTTTCGTGGCGCCCGCCGAGATCGGTGTGAAGGGGTTCACGAGCGTGTGGAAGCGCTCGACGATCTCGCCGTTGACGACGCGCGCCGCGCCGATCTCGACCACGCCGCACGTTGCGACCTCTGCGTCGGTGGTCTCGAAATCGAACGTGACGTAGCGGTGGAGGCGCGCATCGAGATCTTTGGCGTGCAGCAGCTGGAGCGCCTTGAAGAGCGTGAAGGCTGTCGTCTTGATGCCGTCCGGCTTGATGGAGACTTCCCGAATGCCCGCGGCGATGGTCATGCCGCGCAGTGCAATCTCGAGTCCTCCGGCGGGCGCGAACGCGATGGGTTCAGTGAGGAGCTCGGTGAGTCGCAGTGCTGCGGGAAAACTCGCCGGGTCGCTCAATTCGTCGTGCCGCTCCTCGAGCGCGTTGCGATATGGCCCGATGCTCTGCGAGAGCAGCTCGTCGACGACGGCCTGGAGGGTGCCGTGCGAGCGGGGCAGGGCGCGCAGGTTTTCCACCTGATACACGAGCCGCCACAGCTTCTTGGTATCGGGATCCTGCGGCGGCCGGCGTCGCGCCAGCTCGCGCACGGAGCTCAGGAAGTCGCCCTGAATCGCCGCTTCGACTTCCTGCAGGAAGTGCTCGGACAGCACGCAGCGCGCGAAGGCTTCGAGCGCGACGGGGTCGTCCGGATAGCGCACCACGCGCAGCGCGGTGATCACGTACCGGATCACGTCGTCTTCCATCAGCGAGCGGCCGCGGGCCAGGCGGCACGGAATCCCGGCGCGCAGCAGCCGCCCTTCGATGTATTCGCCGACGCGATGTTTGCGGTACAGGATCGCGCACGCACCCCAGGGAGCGGTGAGATCGTCCAGGATCCACGCGGCTTCTTCCTCTTCGTCCTTGAATGTGCGCGCCTCGACGTCGTGGCTCGATTCACGATCCGCCGTGAGCTGCTTCTGGAACAGCTGCGGATTCTGCGCGAGCACGCGGCGGGCGGTCTCGAAGATCTGCCGGGAACAGCGGCAGTTCTTGTCGAGCACGATCGGCTCGACTTCGTAGTCGCGCTTGAAGCGCACGAGGACGTACGGATCGGCGCCGGTCCAGGCGAAAATGGACTGCTCGTCGTCGCCGACGGCGAAAAAGTTGTGATGCGGCGCGGTGAGGCTTTTGAGAAAGTCGTACTGCACCGCGTTGACGTCCTGGAACTCGTCGACCAGCAGGTAATCCCAGCGGTCGGCAATCCGGCCGGCGAGCGGCTGCGCTCGCGTGATCAGCTCGTCGAAGTCGACCATGTTGCGGTGGGCGAGCCAGCTCTGGTACTCGGTGAAGAGCCGCTGGTCGTTGGGCGTCAGCCGATAGTCCTGGAACCGGTGGCGACTGAACAGGGTGAGCAGCTGGCCGCGCCGGTCGGCGGGCACCCGCAGGCGGCTCAGGATGACGCGCTGGTAGCTCTCGTCCGCGACGCCGAAGCCTTTGCGCAGGCCCGCCGCATCGTGGAACTCTCTGAGGACCTGGAGACAGAACGAGTGGATCGTGCCGCGCCAGACGTCATGGCCCGGGCCGAGGCGCGTCGCGATCTCTTCGGCGGCGCGATTGGTGAAGGTGAGCGCGCAGATGCGGTGCGGATTGAATCCCTGGTCGATCAGGAAGCGAATTCGCGAGGTGAGGCAAAACGTTTTCCCGGCGCCTGGACCAGCGACGACGAGCACCGGGCCCAAGTCGGCGTCGATGGCGCGTTGCTGTTGCGCAAGAGGGGTTAATGCCACTCCCAATATATAGCGCGCTTATGTAGTCTTCTCGCACGTCACAGGGGCGTTGCCCAATCGGCCCTTTCCACCAACAATGGGAGATTCCAATGTCACAGTCCTCCGCAGTTCTCGTCATCGACATGGCGAACGATTTTGTGTATCCCGGCGGCACCATCGCGGACGCCGGCGGACCCGAGTATCAGCAGCGCGCGCAGGCGATCATTCCGCGTTTGGCGAAGCTGCTCGACGCGGCGCGCTCGGCCGGGATCCCGGTGATCTACGCGACCGATGCGCACACTCCGCAGGACAAGGAGCTGCGCAAGTGGCCGCCGCACTCGATGGCCGGCACGCCGCAGGCGGAGATCGTTGCTGATCTGACGCCGCAGCCGGGCGATCTCGTCTGGGATAAGCAGACGTACTCGCCGTTCCTGAATCCCGAGTTCGAGAAGGTGCTGGAAGAGCGCGGGATCACGAAGCTCTACATCACCGGCTTGCACACCGACTGCTGCGCGCGCCACACGTCGGGTGATGCGTTCCAGCGCGGCTTCGACCTCGTCTGGGTCACGGACGCGCTGCAGGCGTTCACGGACGAAGCGCACAAGGCCGGGTTGGGCTACTTCGAAACGTGGTACGCCACGGAGCCGAAGAGCCAACTGAAGACCGTGAATGAGGTTGTGGAGGACTGGAGCAAGATTCCGGCGCACGTGTAACGGGGCCGGATCAGAAAAAGACGAGTGCTACGGCTATGAAGAGCGGCAGCAGAATCCCAATGCTGTAGGCCAGATAGCCGAAGAACGACGGCATCTTCACGCCGCGTTCTTCGGCGATGGCCCTCACCATGAAATTGGGCGCATTACCGATGTAGGTGTTGGCGCCCATGAACACCGCTCCGGTCGAGATCGCCGCCAGCATGCGCGGATCGATCAGCCCGATGTAGGCGCCGTGCGGCGGGATGTGCTGCAGTCCCGCCGCGGCAGCAGCGAACGCCAGATACGTCGGGGCGTTATCGAGCACGCTCGAGAGCGAGCCGGTCGCCCAGAAGAAATGGGCGGGTGTGCTCAACCCGAGCGTCGGGGCGTGCGCGTTCAGAATCTCGAGCATCGGCGCCATCGTGACGAAGATCGCCGCAAACAACACCGCGACCTCGACGATCGGCCCGATCTTGAAATCGTTCTTGGTCCGCAGCTCCGCCGATCCCGCCAGATAACCGAGCACGCCGAGCAACGCCACGACCCAGGTCGGCCACGCCATCACGATCGACGCCATCACGAGCAGCAGCGCGACGATCGGGAGCAACCCTTTGATCTCGAGCGGCTCGTGAATCAGCACCTGTTCGTGCTGTGAGCCGGGAAGCTCCTTTTCATCTTTGTTCAGCGCCCACTGATCCCAGACGTTGAAGATGACGAGCAGCACGCCGTTGACGAACAGCCACTGCGGCCAGAGCTGCAGTGTCCACCGGAACGGCACGCCCTTCAGGAAGCCGAGCAGCAGCGGCGGATCTCCGATCGGGGTGAGGAGGCCCCCGCAGTTCGCGACGATGAAAATGAAGAAGATCACGATGTGCGCGACGCGCTTGCGCCGCGTGTTGGCGCGCAGCAGCGGCCGGATCAGCAGTACGGAGGCGCCGGTCGTGCCGGTCAGGTTCGCGAGGATCGCGCCGATGCCAAGCATGGCGGTGTTGACGAGCGGCGTGCCGGCGAGCGAGCCCTGGATGTGGATCCCGCCCGCAATCACGAACAGCGCGCCGATGACGACGATAAACCCGACGTACTCGAGCGCCTTCTCGGCGAGCAGCTCCGGCCGCTGCCATCCGAGATACACGACGATCGGTAAAGAGATCAGACCGGCCACCAAAGCCTTGTTGCGGTTGTCGTGCCACCAGCGCGGCGCGATCAGCGGCGCCACGGCGATCACCAGCAGCAGCGCCACGAAAGGCAAAGCGCTGACGAGCGGAAGCTCCGGGCCAAGCATAAGTTGGCATCATGCTGCTGCTAGTAGTCCTGCTCGCGCAAGGCCCACAATCCGTCGAGCTCCAGCCGGGAATGGTGATCACGCAGTCGACGCGCGTCGTCAAGAAGACCTACGCGCTGTCGGGCCCGCCGATCACGATTCGCGGCGACAATATCACCGTCGATTTCAACGACGCGACGCTCGAGGGCACGCCGGCCGGCACCGCCCCCGATCGACGCAGCGGCGTCGCGATCCTGGTGGAGGGCGGCTCGAACATCCGCATCAGCAACGCGAGCGTCCATGGTTACCGGTTCGGGATCATCGCCCGCGGCACCCGGAACCTCACGCTCGAGGACAACGATTTCAGCGACACGTGGAAGCCTCGGCTCTTCAGTCTGATCGAGCACGAGAGCCTCGTCGATTGGCTGTCGTTCCACAACAACGAAAGCAATCAGTGGCTGCGGTTCGGCGCGGCGATCTACCTGGAGGATGTGAAGGGCGGTGCCCTGCGGGAAAACGTCGCGATGGGCGGCATGAACGGGTTGATGCTGGTGCGCAGCGACGGCATCATGATCCGCGACAACAATTTCTCGTTCAACTCCGGGCTCGGCGTCGGCCTGTACCGATCCAGCGACGACACGATCGTCCACAATCAGATCGACTACAACGTCCGCGGCTACAGTCACGGCTTCTACACGCGCGGCCAGGACTCCGCCGATCTGCTGCTGTACGAGCAGAGCAATCGCAACGTGGTCGCGTTCAACTCGCTCACGCATGGCGGAGACGGGATTTTCCTGTGGGCCGGCCAGACGACGATGGATTCGGGGCGGGGCGGATCGAACGACAATCTGTTTTACGGCAACGACGTCAGCTTTGCGACCGCGAACGGCGTCGAGGCGACCTTCAGCCGCAACCGGATCATCGCGAACAAGGCCTGGGGCAGTGAATACGGGATCTGGGCGGGCTACAGCTTCGAGACGGAAATCATCGGCAACGACTTCAAGAACAATCGCACCGGCGTCGCGATCGAGCACGGGCAAAGCAACACGATCGCCCTCAACAAGTTCGACGGCGACTCGACCGCGATCCGGCTGTGGGCCGACTCGCTCCCGCCATCCGATTGGGGCTATCCCAAGTTTCGCGACACCCGCAGCCGCGATTACAAGATCGGGGGCAATCAATTCACGAACAATCAGATCACGCTGAAAGTCGCCAACACGACGGGGCTCGATACGGCGGGCTCCGCGCGCCGCCCGGCGCCGCCGCAGTTCTCGCCGAAGGTGACGGCGCCGCCGTCCTCCGACCTGACGAAGCGCCCCCGCGCCGCGATCATCGTCGACGAATGGGGACCCTACGACTACCGGACGCCCAAGCTCTGGCCGCTCGGCGACTCGAGCCGCGCGGTGCCGCTGCGTCTCACCACCCTCGGCCCCGGGACGCGCGACACCTGGCAGGTGAGATCGGCGCACGGGCTCACGTACATCTCGAGAGATTCCGGCCGCACCGGCGAGACGATTGCGGTCACACCCTACCGCGACTCCATCGGTGATTGGGGACTCACGCTGCGGTCGGGAGGCCACGACTTCTCGTACGAGTGGTTCCAGCCGAAGATCAATTGGCTCGTCAGATTCTCGAGCGATACGAGCGCCGTGCCTCGACCGCCGCTCGACCGTCTCGACTTCCTGTGGTATCGCCCGCCACGCGCGTTCTCGTTCTTGCCGCAGGAGAACTGGTCGCTCGAGGCCGCGGGCGTCGTCACGCTCCCGGAAGGGAGGGGCCCGTACTCGGTCCGCACGATCAGCGACGACGCGGTGCGGGTCTGGGTGGACGGCACGTTGGTGATCGACGCGTGGACGCCGCATGACTCACGGGTCGACTACGCGCCGATCGCGGCCGGCGAGCACGGATTGCGCGTCGAATACAAGCAAGTCGACGGCTGGGTGGAATTGCGCGTCGACATCATCCGCGGCTCCTCACGGAGCCCGGGCTCCCCCGGCCCCCACTAGCCCGTCGCGGATCAGACGTCCCACGCGCTCAGCCGCGGGCGGACTGAGATTCGCCATCACGACGACGTCATAGCCGCCCGGGAGATCTCCTTCCATCACCGCGTTCAGTCCTGGCGCGCCCCCCGCGATACCGACCATCCCCGCTTCCGGCGCATTCTCGATCTTGTGTTCGCGCAGCGCATTGAGCAGCCGCAGCAGATCGTGCGTCGTCGAGTAACCGCCGCCCGCCGAGCTGCCGCGTCCGGGCAGCAGGTCGGTGTTGCGGCCTTCCGCGGTGTAGCCCGTCGCGGTGTTTGGCGGGAGCGAGTCCACTCGCCAGCTGGCGGTGCGCGTCATCCCCGCGGGCGCGAAGATGTGACGCTGCACGTAGTCGTAGTAGCTCGTGCCGGACAGCCGCTCGATCAGCAGTCCCAGCACGATGTAACCGGCATTCGAATACTGCTGGCGTGAGCCCGGCTCGAACTGCAGCGGCAGATCCTTGAACAGCTGGAAATAGTCGTTGAGGGTGAGCACGTCATGCCGAGTCTTGCCCGCCGGCGCCCCGAAGATATTGCCGCCGATGCCGGAGCGGTGGTCCAGGATCTGCCGGATCGTGACTCGCGTTGCGACATCCTGGTTCGGGTAGTCGGGCCAGGCGCGCGCCAGCGAGGAATCGAGATCGAGCTTGCCCGCCGCGGCCAGCTGCCGGATCGATATGGCAGTGAAGAACTTATTGATGGACCCCACGTTGAACGCGGTCTCGAGGTTGTTGGGGCGGCCGGCCTCACGATCAGCCATCCCATAGGCGCGCTCGAACTGGGGAACTCCACCCCGTGCCACGAGTACGACCCCCGAGAAGTCTCCGTTTTTCGCCAGACTGTCGACGCTGAGCTGCCAGGACGGTGCTTGGATCGCGATGAGGACGGCGAGTATGGGGTTCATGCCTGGAACAGACGCCTAACTCATGTGAAAGGTCGCGATCATGAAGACCGTCCCCGACCAGACTGGTGACTTTCTCGCCCGGCGCCTCGACGCCGCCCGGGACCTCTACCTCCTGGCGCTGGGACTGGGTGAGCGCGGGCCGCATCAGTTCGGTTCCCTCATCATCGAAGCGCGGCTGCACTTCATCAACGTGATCGAGGAAGCACGAACCGCGGGCCTCGACACGATCGACATCCAGAACCTCCTGGCCAATCACAACATTGAGCTGATGGATACGATCCGGCCGGAACTGCGCGAGCGGCTGGAGGAGTTGCTGCGCGAAGTCGCGAATCCCCGCTAGCTGCTATCGGGTACCGGCTATCGGGTATCGGGATGGTGTTGCCCGATAGCTGATAGCCGATAGCCGATAGCTCGTAGATTACAACCATGCCGCACGAAACTGCGATCATCGTCGGAGCTGGTCCGATAGGGTTGGCGTGCGCCATCTCCGCCAAGCGCCGCGGAATCGATCCACTCGTGATCGACGCCGGCGCGCTCGCCAACTCGATCGTCCGCTATCCGATCAACATGACGTTCTTCACGACGCCCGAGCGGCTCGAGATCGGCGGGCATCCGCTCGTGTGCGCCGGCGCGAAGGCGACGCGAGAGGAAGCGCTGAAATACTACCGCGGCGTCGCGCGCACCGAAGGGATTCGCGTCCAGACCTACACCAAGCTGATCGGGAAGAACGAAGTCGAAACGCGACTCGGCAAATCCAGGATCTCGTGCGACAAGCTCGTGCTCGCCACCGGCTACTTCGATCAGCCGAACCGGCTGGGCGTGCCCGGCGAAGACCTACCGCACGTGAGCCACTATTTCGATGAGGGCCATCTCTCGTACGGCCGAGACGCGGTCGTGATCGGCGGCAAGAACTCGGCGGTGGAAGCGGCGCTGCAACTGTTCCGCGCCGGGGCTCGTACCACGATCATCTATCGCGGCACAGCGTGGCCCAAGAGCGTGAAGTACTGGCTGCGGCCCGATCTCGAGAACCGCATCAAAGCCGGCGAGATCACCGCCCGCATGGGAACGCACGTCGCCAGCATCACGCCGACCGAAGTGCGCGTGCACGGCCTGGGGGGAGAAGAGGCGATTCCAGCCGACCGCGTGTATCCATTGATCGGATTCCATGCGGATCTCAGTCTGTTCGATCGCATCGGGATCAAGTACGACCGTGAAACGGGACGTCCCGCGATCGACGCCGATACGCTCGAGACGTCGGTGCCGGGGGTCCACGTGGCAGGCAGCGTGACGGCGGGAAATAAGATCTCGGAGATCTTCATCGAGAACGGGCGATTCGACGGGGAGAAGATTTTCGGGTCCCCCGCCGAGCGCATCGAGGCCCAAAACCTATACCAAGGAATTAGACGCGAGACCGGGGAGTAATCCCTTCCCATCCGGGACGCGCGAGGTAACTTGCGACCTATGTCCGAACTTCGTGCCGCACTAGCACAAGATCTCGGCCCCCTGTATCGAATCGAGCGCGAAGT
>Ga0134125_10008179_pt1 | contig 11798 bp, 11 predicted proteins | sample KB31751_FD_96464 | JGI IMG/M metagenome (GOLD analysis project Ga0134125, IMG submission 96464) | Terrestrial soil microbial communities with excess Nitrogen fertilizer from Kellogg Biological Station, Michigan, USA - KB3-175-1 | ecosystem: Environmental > Terrestrial > Soil > Unclassified ... | reverse complement strand
TGGTCTGGACCCGAATGTGCAGCAGAAGCAGGCGCGGCAGCGGTTCGGGATTGTGTTTCAGGACCCGAGCCTGGATGCGGAGCAGACGGCGCGGGAGAACATGGACCTGCACGGGATTCTGTACCACGTGCCGCGCAAGGTGCGGGCGCAGCGGACGGAAGAACTGCTGAAGCTGTTTGAGCTGTGGGAGCGGAAGGATTCGTATGTGAAGACGTTTTCCGGCGGCATGAAAAGAAGACTCGAGATTGCGCGCGGGTTTCTGCACACGCCGAAGATTCTGTTTCTGGATGAGCCGACGCTGGGACTCGATCCGCAGAGCAGGAACCAGCTGTGGACGCATGTGAAGCGGCTGAACGAGACGGAGAAGACAACGGTCTTTCTGACGACGCATTACATGGATGAGGCTGACCGAGTGGCGCACCGGATCGCGATCATGGACCACGGGCGGATCATTGCGCAGGGGACTTCGGCGGAGCTGAAGGAGCGGACGGAGACGGATTCGCTGGAGGCCGCGTTTCTGGCGCTGACGGGAACTTCGCTGCGCGATGAGAGCGCGGATGCGAAGGCCGGGTTGAGGCAGATGGCTCAGATGTGGCGGCGGTGAGGTGTTGGGAGCGCGCAGTCATGCGTGTTCGCGCGCGAGGTGGCGTGTGGATGGCTAGAACGAACGGCCCGCGGCTAAAGCCTCATTGCTTTTGTGGCCGGTTTACCGCGGGCTAAAGCCCGCTGCTACTCCGGCCCGCCCAAGCAGAGCCTGGTGGGCTACATGGATGAAGGGAAGTGAGAGATGGGAGCGATTTATATCTTGTGGCTGCGTGAGCTGAAGCGGTATGTGCGGTCGCGCGTGCAGATTGTGGTGTCGCTGGGGCAGCCGTGTCTGTATCTGCTGGCGCTCGGGTTCGGGCTGGGGCCGGTGTTCCAGCAGGCGGGGCATGGCAGCTATCTACAGTTCATGGCGCCGGGCGTGGTGGGCATGACGGTGCTGTTCAGCTCAGTGTTTTCGGGGATTGCGATGCTCTGGGACCGCCAGTTCGGGTTTTTGAAGGAGACGCTGGTAGCACCGGTGTCGCGTATGCAGATCATGATCGGGCGCACGCTGGGCGGCGCGACGGTGGCGATCATTCAGGGCACGCTGATTCTGGCGATCTGCCTGATTGCGGGCTTCCGTCCGCAGCACTGGCTGGCGATTCCGGTGGCGTTTTTCTTTGTGGCGATGATTGCGATCGTGTTTGCCGCGCTGGGCACGGCAATCGGATCGATCATTCAGGACATGCAGGGTTTTCAGCTGGTGATGAACTTTATGGTGTTGCCGATCTTCTTTCTCTCCGGCGCGCTTTTTCCGCTGGAGAACCTGCCGACGGCGATGAAGGTCATCACCAGGCTCGATCCGCTGACCTATGGAGTGGATGGTCTGCGCGGAGCGCTGATCCATGGATGGCACTTTGGCGCGGCGATCGACGTAACGCTGCTGGCGTGCATCGGGGCGCTGTTTTTGAGCGCGGGGGCGTATCTGTTTTCGAGGATTGAGGCGTGATGGAGAGGTTCGAGGGGCAGGGTTCGAGGGTCGAGGCGGGTGCGAGGGGCCAGAGATGCCAGCCGGACCAAGTGAGAATGCCCGCGGCTGAAGCCGCATGGTTTTTAGTCCTTAACGGCGCGACTAAAGTCGCGCCCTTTCAAAGCAGGCCTTTTCAGGCCCTCTAAGGCGTGCCGCTACTCTGAGGCCGGTGTACTTTGGGATACCCGCGGCTACTCCGTTATTTTTGACGGCCGAAACGGTAGTTGATGCCGAGGTTGACGCCGAGATTGTTCTGGAGCGAGCCGCCAAAGGTAGTGCCCATGTAGTTGGGCGCGATGCGGAAGGCGAGGTTCGGATAGAGATTGATGTCGACATTGGCGCCGACGGAGAAGGCAGGCTTAGCGACGGCGGAGGGCCAGAAGCCGAGCTGGGTGGAGGCGATGCCTTTGGTATCGCCATCGAATTTGCCGATGGCCGTGCCGCCGAGTGCGAAGATGCTGCCGCCGATGTGCTGGTGCAGGTAGACGCGATAGGTGGGGCCGACCATGAAGGGGTATTCAGAGATTTGCGGGTTGCCGACGTAGTTGGCGTATGGGGTGCCGTTGGGGAGTTTTGCCTTGCCGTAGTAACCGCGAACTTCTGCGGTGGCGCCGAGCTTCTCATTGAAGTAGTAGGTGGTGTTGAAGAAGAAGTCGACTTCGTTGTTCTTCTGCGTGAACTGGCCGGAACGGAAGCGAAGATAGCCTCCGCCGCCGGAGACCTCATAACGGTGGGTGTAGGTATCGGTGATCTGGCGCTGGATGCGGGCGCGGCGGTTGGCGTTGGTCTCGCGATGGGTGTGGAACTGGGCGCTGGCTGCGGGCGCGGCGATGAGTGCGATCAGGAGAGCGAGAGGTGCGGCGATGGTGAAGGCGCTCGGGGTGCGGCGGGACGGCGAACGAAACATTCTGCTGGAGACTCCTCAAGCGTAATGGCTGCACTGGCGCCGGGTAGGTGTGGGCGCGCCTGTTGCTTGGATAAGGGTAAGGCTCGGTCCGTTAGCGGGCCAGATGTTATTAGAACATTTTGGCGGGGAAAAAGACGAACCGCGGAAAAGACAAAGCAACCACGGATTTACACGGATGTTCACGGATTTGGGGACAGGTTGAGTGCTTTGATCGTCAATCCGTGCTTGATCCGTGGAATCCGTGGTTGCCTTGCCCTTATTTCAGCGAGTAGCTGACGGTGGTGACGAACTGGTAGGAGTTCTTCTTATAGCCGAAGGCGGGGTCGTTGAGGAAGTTGTCGCTGGTGGTGACGGCGAGCGAGAGACGCTTGTAGACCGGCATGGCGAGCGAGACGGAGCCGTTGGCGGAGAAGGCGTGGAACTCGTTCCATGCGGGCAGTGCGGAGAAGGCTTCGGTGAACAGGAGTTTGCGCGGCAGATTGCGATGGTAGAGCTCGGAGATAGTGGAACCGATAATGTCGTGGTCCGGCGTGTTGGAGGTTTTGACGTAGGTCTGCTTTTCGTATTGCATGGTGCCTTTGAGATCGAGGCCCTGCTTGGCGCTCTTGATGGCGGACCAGCCGATACCGGCGCCGTAGACCTGCTGCAGGTTAAGGCCCTGAGCGTAGTTGTGGTCAAAGGCGGCCTGGCCGAGCGCATAGACGCGAGCGGAGAAGTATTCGTCCCGCTCGGCGTCCGCGTGGAAGATGCTGGTGATGGCGACGGAGGCCGGGATGGGCTGTGCAGGGGGAGCGGGCTGCGGGATCACGGGCGTGGTGAGTTTGCCGTAGGTCTCTTGCAGGTCGAAGGTGGTGCGGTTGCGGCCGGGCAGAAAGGGCACGGTGGGGATGGCGCGGACGAGCGCGATGCCCGCGGTGAAGGTTTCGCCTGTGTCCGTCGAGCGGACGAGGGTGGCTCCGCCATTGATGGAGCCATTCCAGCCCGATCTGAAGCCCGCCTTCTTTTCAAGGTCCTTCTCGTAGGTGGCCTGATCGATGATGTAGGCGACGTCTTTCTCGGGCACGGTTTCGGGCTGCCCGGAGGCGGAGGCGACGGACAGGTTGCCGCCGGTGAAGACCAGCGCGCCGCGCGCGACGTCGGCACGGGTTGGATCAGCGCCTTTGCGCAGGACGGCGAAGGAGCCGCTGGAGCGGAGCTCCTTGACCTTGTCGAGGGATACGGTGATCTCGCCGGCGATGTCGCTTTTGAAGACAACGGAGTCGCCGACGGCACGTTCCAGTTTGCCGGTGAGCTGGTCGCCGTTGGTGAAGACGATGGTGTCGGGCGCGGGCTTGTCCTGGGCATGAGCGAAGGTTGAGCAGGCGACGAAGACGACCAATGCGCAGAGAAGGCGGGGGAAGGATCCGGATGTTCTCATGTTTCGAGGATAGACGGGCGGGAAGGGGTGTGCGGGTTGCATCCGGGAAAACCTTAAGATAAAGGAGATGACTGGCGGATCCAAGAAGCGAGCGGACGTAGCGATTGCGGGCGGCGGGATCATTGGGCTGGCGCTGGGGCTCGAGTTGCAGCTGCGCGGGCGCGAGGTTGTGGTGCTGGAGCGGGGGCAGGCGATGCGCGAGGCCTCGTGGGCGGCGGGCGGAATGCTGGCGGTGGATGATCCGCAGAACCCGCCGGCAATGATGGAGCTGGCGCGGCTGAGCGGGCGGCTGTATCCGGAGTGGCTGAGGAAGATTGAGGATTTGTCCAGGCTGCGGGTGCCGATGCGGACCCGGTGGGCATTGCAGTGGATTGGGGCGGAGGTTTGCGAGGGGATTGCGACTGAAGACGAGATTGGAGAGTTGGCGCCCGGGCTGCGGAGTGCGGGTCTGCGGTTCCGGATGTTGCAGGAGGGAAGCGTCGATCCGCGGGACCTGTGCGCAGCGCTGCCGAAGGCGTTTATTGCGGCAGGTGGAAGGTTGGTCGAAGGGTGCGAGGTGTTGGGAGTGCAGCGCGCTGGGAGTGAGATTCACGTGCGGACGGCACAGGGCGAGTTTGCGGCGCAAGAGTTTGCGAATTGCTGCGGTGCGTGGTCGAGTGGAGCAGTAGAAGGGCTGGAGAATTTGCCGGTTGAGCCGGTGAAGGGGCAGATGGTGGAGATGCGCTGTGCGCCGGGACGGCTCAAGTGCGTGGTTCGTGCGCCACAGGTTTATCTGATACCGCGCGGGGATGGGCGGGTGGCGGTGGGGGCGACGCTGGAGCGTGTGGGATTCGAGGCCGGGGTGGAGGATCGTGCGACTGCGGGGCTGGTGCAGGCGGCGCGGGAGTTGATGCAGGAACTGGAGATGACCGGGCCGCAAAACGCGTGGGCGGGGCTGCGGCCAGGGACGCCGGATGGGCTGCCGGTGATGGGGCCTGCGAGACGCGGGAAAAACGGCGGAGATGCACGTTGCTGGTATGCGACCGGGCATTATCGCGACGGGATTTTGCTGGCGCCGGCGACGGCCCGTGTGATGGCGGACGCTATGGCCGGTGAGCGTCCGGAGGTGTTGCTGCAGGCGTTTTCGGCGGCACGTTTTGCAGGCGCGATGAATGTGGAATGAGGTATTCATCGGAATGCAAAGAAAGGCTTTGCACAACAGGTTGTGCGAACCGGGAGTGACCGTTTATCGGACGAAGTGTTCGGGCAGGATTGAGGTTACTTCGATAAGCGATTGAGATCAGCGGAGTTGTACGAAGCGGCTGTCGTCACTTAGCGCTTGCCAACTGTTATCCGGGAGGCATAGTATCCGTTTCGGTTTCGACCAAAAAGCAAGCAAATTAGGAAGAGATAGTTGCCAGTCCCCAGGACATCCACCGGGCCTTCTTCGCTCCTGAAACGGTCCCCTCACTGTTGTTGAAGGTGCGCCTTTCCCACAGGGGAGGGCTTTAAATTCCTGCGCTTTGGAGACAGACCATGTCGTGGTACGCCTATTGCATTGCAGAACGGAACGCGTTTCCGGAACTTTGCCGGCACCGCCGCCCGATGCCCTTCACAGGAGTGTCGGGTTTGTTCGGGAACCAAATCTTTCTTTTTCCAGCAAGTGACCTGGCCGTGATCGTGTCGGAGCACTCGGCCGAGGATGCGAGAAGGATGGACCAGGCGGCACAGCGAGACCATGCGCGTGTGATCGCGGAGTGCTTCAAGCATTCCACGGTGCTGCCCTTCCGGTTTGGGACGACGTTTGCAGATGACGATGCGCTGCGGCGCAGCGTGCGCTCGAATCAGCGGCACTTCACGGCGAATGTGGAGCGGCTGCGCGGCAAAGCGGAGATGCACCTGAAGGTGGTGGTGGACGATACCGCGGCCGGCTGCATCCAGCGCGACATGACAGTGGGACAGCAATACCTGAGCAGCCTGCGCGAGAGCGCGACGCGCCAGCGCGAACGGCAGTCCAAGGCGCGGGCGCTAAGCGTGCAGATGCACCGCATGTTCCTGCCGATCGCCGAAGAGATTACGTGCAAGCGGATGGAGAGCGGCAAGATGCTGCTGGACATCGCGCACCTGATCGACCATAAAACGGTGGAGCGCTACCAGAACAAGTATTCGTCGGCGACGGTGGAACTGAAGGACTGCAGGATGCAGCTTTCGGGGCCGTGGCCGCCGTATCATTTTGTGCATCGCGGCAACGGCAATGGCGGGCCGCAGCACAACGCGTAATTTCAAGTGGTGGACTGCGAGAGGCGCTCCCGATGGGAGCGCTTTTTGCTGCGGGGAATAGCAGCGCCCTTTAGGGCGCGGCAACACGCCAGCTCAGCATGGAGGCTTCAGCCTCGGGCTTCGGCTATCCTGCACACATGCGCCTCGCAGAGCAGGAACTGCGCACTTATTTCGTCACGTTTTCGACGGCTGGGCGACGACGTGTCTTTCAAGTCGAGGCGAATGCCGCGCTGATGATGGGAACGATCGAGGGCTACCGCAATCAGGGGCACTTTCTGCTTCACGCCTTTGTAGTGATGCCCGATCACGTTCATGTGCTGATTACCCCGGCGCCGGATGTTTCTCTTGAGAAGGCGATTCAGTTCATCAAAGGTGGGTTCTCTTTCAGACTCAAGAGCCGCTTTTCAGTTTGGGAGCGAGGGCACTTCGACAAACGAGTGCCAGACAAGGCGGCGTATGAAGCCTGTATCAGGTACATCCATCGCAATCCTGTTGAGGCGCAGATCGTGTCTACCGAAATGGAATATATGTTTTCGTCTGCGGCATGCCAGTTGAATACGGACCCGATGCCGGGTTGGTTTCGATAAACCCGCGGCTAAAGCCGCTTTCGCAGGTCGCCATTTACCGCGGGCTAAAGCCCGCTGCTACTCCGGCGGCTAAAGCCGCATTTCCAGGATCAGCCGGTACCGCGGGCTAAAGCCCGCTGCTACTCCAGCGGCTAAAGCCGCTTTCGCAGGTCGCCATTTACCGCGGGCTAAGGCCCGCTGCTACTCCAGCGGCTAAAGCCGCTTTCGCAGGTCGCCATTTACCGCGGGCTAAAGCCCGCTGCTACTCCGATTCGCATACATTGGATGGGATGGGTTTTTTCCGCAAGAAGCTGAAGCAGGAGCACAAGGTGATGCTGCAGCATGAGCGTGCCGCGGGCGCGCTGGCGCCGGAGTATCATCGCGCGACGGTGGAGTGTCCGGAGCCGGAGCGGTGGAGCATGATCGACTCCATGACGGCGGAGGTGGAGGTGCTGGAATTTCTGGCGACGCTGGTGACGACGATCAAGCCAAAGCTGGTGGTGGAGACGGGATCGTTTCTTGGCGTGTCGACGGAGTGGATCGCGAGGGGTCTGGAGCGGAACGGGTTTGGAAAGGTGATCAGCTGCGAGTTCGATCCGGTGGTGTATGAGAAGGCGAAGGCGCGGCTGGAGGCGTCGCCTTGGCGGAAGTGGATGGAACTGCGGAACGAGTCCAGCCTGGAGATGAAGGTAGAGGGCACGATTGACCTGCTGTTTTCCGATTCGGACATGCCGATCCGCGAGGCGGAGGTGAAGCGGTTTCTGCCGCAGATGAATCCGAACGGCGTGATCCTGATGCATGACGCGAGTTCGCACCTGAAGGTGGTGCGCGACGCGGCAAAGAAGATGGAGGCGGACGGGCTGATTTCCAGTGTGATGCTGCCGACGCCGAGAGGCCTGGTGGTGGCGCAGCCGAAGCAGGGTCGCAGCTGATTTTGTGCAGGGTACAAATGCGGGGAGTCTTCGCCTGCGGCTCAGAATGACAAGCGTAAAGAGGTTAGATCGATGAAAGTGCTGGTGATTGGCGGCGGCGGACGGGAGCATGCGATTGTCTGGTCGCTGCGGCGGTCGAAGCAGGTAAGTGAAGTGGTGTGCGCGCCGGGGAACGCGGGAATCGCGGAGTTGGCCAGGTGCGTGCCGGTGAACGCGGGCGATCTGGACGCGATGGTGCGCGTCGCCGAGGCGGAGCGGCCGGAGCTGGCGGTGGTCGGGCCGGAGCTGCCGCTGTCGGTCGGTTTGGTGGACGAGCTGGAGCGGCGCGGGATGCGGGTGTCCGGGCCGACGAAGGCTGCGGCGCGGCTGGAGACGAGCAAGGCGTTCGCGAAGGAGTTCATGCGGCGCAACAAGATTCCGACTGCGGCGTATGCGGTGTGCAGAAGTGCGGAGGAAGTGCATCGCGAGTTGAAACGCTTCAGCACGCCTGTGGTGGTGAAGGCGGATGGTCTGGCGGCAGGCAAGGGTGTAGTGATCTGTGGGACGCACGGCGAGGCGGAGCAGGCGGCGGAGGAGATGTTTTCGGGCGCACTGCTGGGGTCAGTGGAGCGCGAGGTGGTGCTCGAGGAGTTTCTCGATGGTGAAGAGGTCTCGTTCTTCGCGCTCTGTGATGGAAAACATGCTGTCACGCTGGCCGCGGCGCAGGACCACAAGCGGGTGGGCGAGGGCGATACCGGTCCCAACACCGGCGGGATGGGTGCGTACACCGTCGACGGTCTGGTGAGTGCAGAAATGATGGAGTGGCTGCGGGGGAACATTGCGCAGCGGGTGGTGGACGAGATGGCGGCGGAGGGGACACCGTTCAAAGGGATTCTGTTCTGCGGGATGATGATGAGTCCTCGCGGGCCGATGGTGCTGGAGTTCAATACGCGCTTCGGCGATCCAGAGACGGAGGCAATTCTGGTCCGGCTGGAGACAGATATCGTGCAGATGTTCGAGGCGGCCATCGATGGGACGGCAGACAGGCTGGAGATTCGGATGAGGCCGGGAGCGAGTGTCTGCGTGATTGCTGCCAGCGGCGGTTATCCGGGGAAGTATGCGCAGGGATTGGCGATCGCTGGGCTGGATGGTCCGGGACGCGATGAGGATGTGGTGGTGTTCCATGCGGGGACCGCGCTGAAGGATGATGCAGTGGTGACGGCAGGAGGACGTGTACTTGCGGTGACGGCGGTATCTGACGCGGACGAGCGACAGTCTGCGATGAAGAGCGCGCTGGGCAAAGCGTATGGCGCGATGGCGCATATTTCGTTTGAGGGCATGCAGTACCGGAGGGACATTGGGTGGCGGGCGCTGCGGGATGGACTGTGAGTATCTTTCCAGCAACAGCAAAATGCGGGATTCTTTGCCGATGGCTCAGCATCAACCGGTATGGACTAAGGAACAATCACGCCAGAACAAAAACAAGGAGCTGACAGCGATGGCGCAACCTGCATTGAGTGCGGAAGAGATGATGGCGTGGCTGGAGACGACTTCAGCGAAGTGGAAGGCGCTGATTGAGGCAAACCCGCAGATTCTGGCGATGCCGTGCGACGTGATGGGCGTGAAGACTGCGGCGGGGCTGCTGCAGCATATCGTGGCGGTTGAACTGCGTTATGCGGAGCAGCTGAGTGGCGAGCCGCAGACGGAGTACGCGGAGATTCCATTCGACTCCGCGGAAGCAATCTACGCAACGCACCAGCGAGCGGCAGGAATGGTGCGCAAACTACTGGCGAGCGGCGTGGACTGGGAAGAGGAGTTCGAGTTCATGACACGATCGATGGGCAGGATGCGGGGGACACGCAAGACCGTGCTGTTCCACTCCATGCTGCATGCGATCCGGCATTATGCGCAGCTGGCGACGCTGGTGCGGCAGCACGGCGTGAAGCCGGACTGGCCGATGGATTACCTGCTAATGGGTATAAAGCCGGTGTAAAAGCAGTTCTCAGTTCTCAGTTCTCAGTTCTCAGTTCTCAGTTCTCAGTTCTCAGTTCTCAGTTGAAGGACCTTTGCTGTCCTAGCTGATGACGCGGCGCAGGAATCCGCGGACACCTGTAATCGTGAGCACGAGGCAGAAAAATGAGAGCATCACGACGATCACTACCGGTTTCATGTGATCGACCCCCGGAGTGAGGGCGGCGCGCAGGCCTTCGCTCATATAGACGATGGGGTTGGCGAGGACACCGTACTGCAGCCAGGGCAGCGGCTGCAACTGCGCCCATGGATAGTAGACGCAGCCGAGAAACGTGATGGGCATGACGACGGTGCCGAAGATCAGGGATATCTGCTGCGGCTTGACGGTGGTGCCGATGGTGAGGCCGAGCGCGCCGGCGGTCAACGATGCGAGCACGAGGACGAGCGCCAGAAAGGGCCAGCTGAACACCTGCGCATATACGGGGGTGGCGGGCACGAAGCAGGCGAGCGGAAAGACAATTGCAGCGGCGAGGATGCTTTGCAGGGCGGAGAAGCAGATCTTCTCGATTGCGACGGCCGCGATGGGCAGCGGGCACATGACGCGGTCATCGATCTCACGGGTAATGCCGAACTCCTGGGCGAGCGGCAGGGCGACGGCGGCGATGCCGGAGAACATGATGGCGACGGCCATGAGGCCGGGCAGCAGCACGGTGGAGAAGTTCATATCGCCGCCCGCCATGGCGGCGGTGGGGTTGAGCGCTGCGCCGCCGGACATGTGCGGCATGATGTAGGTGAAGACGAAGAGAAAGAGCAGCGGGTTCATGCAGACGCGGATGAGGAAGGGAATTTTTTCGCGGCGCAGTACATGCAGGTCGCGCAGGAAAAGTCCCCAGAACGCGCGAGGGTAGAGTGCGCGGCGGCCGAGGTCCGGCCGCTCCGATGTGGATGGCAGCGGCGGGTGCGTAATGACGGGCAGTTCGGTGTCGATGGATGGGATGGTCTGCATGATGGCTTATTCGCGGAGTTCGCGGCCGGTGAGCTGGATGAAGACGGTCTCGAGGCTGCTCTCAGTAATGGTGAGGTCACGCAGACCGTACGGGTTGCTGGCGCGAACGATCTCCGGCAGCAACCCATCGGTATTGTCGGCGAGGACGCGGACGCCGACTGGAGTGGTTTCCGCGCTACGCACGCCAGGCATCTGCCGGAGTTGCGCGCGAAGAGCGACGGTGGAGTCGTGCTCGCTGAGGTCGAGAGCGTAGACCTTCTGCGCGCCGACGGTGCTCTTGAGCGCGGAGGGGGTATCTTCGACGAGGATCTTGCCGTGGTCGATGATGGCGACGCGGTCGCAGAGTTCGTCAGCCTCTTCCATATAGTGCGTGGTGAGGACGACGGTAATGCCCTGTTCGCGAAGGCCGCGGACGGCGTCCCACATGGCGATGCGGCTCTGCGGGTCGAGGCCGGCGGAGGGTTCGTCGAGGAAGAGCACGCGCGGATAATGTGCGATGGCGCGGGCGATGAGAACTCGCTGGGCCAAGCCGCCGGAAAGCTGAACAGGATAGGCGTCTGAGCGCTCCGTGAGGTGGAACTGATCGAGCAACTGAAGGGTCCGCTGGCGGGCCTCGCTGGAAGAGAAGCCGAAGAAGAGGCAGTGGAAGTAGAGGTTTTCAAAGACCGTACAGGCGCGGTCAAGCGTATTGAATTGCGGCACGATGCCCATCCCGCGGCGGGCAAGGGCCGGAGTCTTCACGACATCGATGGCGGCGATGTGGACATTGCCCGCAGTGGGGAGCACGCGGGTGGTACAGATGCTGATGGTAGTGGTTTTGCCGGCGCCGTTGGGCCCGAGGAGGCCATAAAGCTCACCCTCTTCGACGGTGAGATCGATTCCGTCGACTGCGGCTACGCGCTGTTTGCCTTCATATACCTTGCGAAGGCCTTCAACCTGTACGATTGCCGCCACGATTCCAGTCCGTGCAAAAAGAGATTGCTGTGCCCCCCGATTATAGGCATGGGTTCGAAGGAGCACCATACCGAAAAGTGGGAGACACAGCAGGGATCGTTCCGCATCAGAGCCAGGCAATCTTGCGATATGCCGCCTTCATTCCAAGCCGGTTAGCGGCGGTCATGGCCGGAATGGCCGCTACTGCGTTCATGGCCGTGGCCGTCACGCATGGAATTGCCGTGGAAATCATGGAAGTCGCGGTGGTTGTCA
>Ga0134125_10008178_pt1 | contig 11799 bp, 8 predicted proteins | sample KB31751_FD_96464 | JGI IMG/M metagenome (GOLD analysis project Ga0134125, IMG submission 96464) | Terrestrial soil microbial communities with excess Nitrogen fertilizer from Kellogg Biological Station, Michigan, USA - KB3-175-1 | ecosystem: Environmental > Terrestrial > Soil > Unclassified ... | reverse complement strand
TCTTCCACGCACACCGAGCGCTTGAAGTCGCCGCCGCCCGGCAACGCGCTGTTGTGATAGAAAAAGTACGAGTGCCCCTGGTAGTCGATGACGCCGGGGTGATTCGTGTAGGTCGTCCCCGAGGGCATGATGTCGCCGCGCACGGTCCAGGGCCCGGTCGGCGCATTGCTGGTGGCGTAGCTGATCTTTTCGGCGGCGCTGCCGGCGGCGAAGACCATGTAGTACAGCGACGCGCGCTTGTAGAACCAGGGTCCCTCCGTGAACCCCGTCAGCGAGACGTTGGTGACGCTTCCCGACGTGCTGATCATGTCCGAGTTCAGCTTCACGTACCGCAGGGTGCCGTTCCCCCAGTACATGTAGGCCTGCCCGTCGTCGTCGATGAACACCGTCGGGTCGATGTTGCTGGACCCGCTGGCGGCCAGCGCCTTTCCCAGCGGATCCATGAACGGCCCACCCACGCTGCTCGAGACCGCCACGCCGATCTTCGCGCCGGTGTTGTTGTTGATCGGCACGTACAGATAGAACTTCCCGTTGCGCGCGACACCTTGCGGCGCCCACGCGCTGTCGGTGCTCCAGTTGAACGTCTTGAGGCTGGCCGGCGTGCCGTGGTCCGTCCAGTTGACCATGTCCGTCGTGGAGTACAGCCTCCAGTCGTTCATGGTGTAGAAGTTGTTCACGGTCACGTCGTCGTCGTGCGACGTGTAGAGGTACAACGTGCCGTCATAGACCATGGGCGCCGGGTCGGCGGTGTACGAGGTCTGGACGATGGGGTTGTCCGCCCGCGCGGGGGACGCGGCCCCGAGGACGACGCTCAGCGCCATCGCCGGCAGGCACATTCTTCTCGACAGGGAGCTGACTCGAGGGGAGAGCACCATGGATCGGGTTTGACCGGTAAACGCCGGATTTGTGAAGCAAACCGGCGGCGGCAGGATTTGCGAAGGCGTTGATCGTTACAATAACTGGAGTCCAACGCGAGCCCATCCGTGTCAGTGGCCTTTGTGAGGATCGTTAACGAATACGAGATGGCGCTACCGCTGATCGGACCGACGGAGGCTCGATGCCGCTCCCTCAGTCGACGATGGGGAGGCGGACTGCCGCGGCCGTGATGGGGCTGCCGAGCAGCGCTTCGGCACGGGCCGCGAACCAGCCGGGATCGTCGGTCGTCAGATACCGCCGCCTGCCGCCGCGCCCGAGACGGGTCTCCATTTCCGGATGACGGGCCATCCAGGTGACCAGGCGGTCGGCGACCAGCCGTCCCTGGTCGAGGAGTTGGATCGCGGCGCCGCCGGGCGCCTGGTCGACGATGCGACGGATGGCCGGCAGCAAGAGCGGGTAGTGCGTGCAGGCGAGCAGGATGCGTTCGGGGCGGGCCGCCGCGGCCAGCACGGGGTCGAGGTACTTGTGCAGGAAGAACTCGGTGCCGGCGCCGTCGAGCTCGCCGGCCTCGACCAGCGGCACCCACAGCGGACAGGCCTGCTGGATGAGGGCCAGCCCCGGCGCCAGCTTCGCGAGCTCGAGCCGATACGAGTCCGACGCGATGGTGCCGACCGTTCCGAGCACGGCGGCCGCGCCGCTGGCCGCCGGGACCGTGGTGCCGGGCGGGGCGTCGGGGGGCAGTCCGGCCAGCGCCTCCGCCGCGGGGCGCACGACGCCTAGGATGCGGCGGTCCGGCCGTCGCGCCGGTAGATGGCGCTGCTGTAACGTGCGCAGCGCGCGCGCCGAGGCCGTGTTGCAGGCCAGGATCACCAGCGGGCAGCCGGCGTCGAAGAGGAACTCGACCGCCTCACGCGTGAACTGGTACACGGCCTCGTGACTGCGGCCGCCGTAGGGCGCCCGCGCGCTGTCGCCCAGATAGAGGTAATCGAACTCCGGGAGCCGCTCGACCAGCGCCGACAGCACGGTGAGGCCGCCGAAGCCCGAATCGAAGACGCCGATCACAGCGGCCTCAGGAGGCGCGGACGAACGGGGGTTGAGGGTCTCCGGCCGGGGTGGCGACGATCTGATACAGGTTGTGCTCGCGCGTGGAGAAGTAGGCCGCGCTGACCATCAGATAAAACTTCCACATGCGGTAGAACGGCTCGCCGTACTTGGCGCGCAGGCGAGGCCAGGCGGCGTCGAAGTTGGCCCACCAGGCCAGCAGCGTCCGATGGTAGTGCGGGCCCAGGTTCTGGACATCCTCGGGGACCAGGATCTGCTCCATCGCCGTGGCGAGCTGGCCCAGCGTGGGGATGGCGGCGTTGGGGAAGATGTACTTGTCGAACCAGGGATCGATGTGGGTGCGCGGGGTGGCGCCGCCGATGGTGTGAATGAACACGCGCCCGCCCGGCGCCAGGAGGCGCACCGCCTGTTGCATGTACGGCCGGTGGTTCTTGGGCCCGACGTGCTCGAGGAGGCCAATCGAGACCACGGCGTCGTAGGTCCCGGTGGCCCGGCGGTAGTCGTCGACGCGGATCTCGATGGGCAGCGCGGAATAGTGCTCCTTGATCCAGGCCGCCTGCTCGCGCGACACCGTGTAGCCGACGACATGGGCGCCGTAGCGTTCGGCGGCGAAGGCCGCGAAGCCGCCCCAGCCACACCCGAGATCCAGAACCCGCATCCCGGGCTGCAGGCCGATCTTGCGGCAGACCAGATCCAGCTTGGCGTCTTGCGCGGCGTCCAGTGAATCGGTGTCTTTGAAGTAAGCGCAGGTGTAGACCATGCGCGGGCCCAGCATCTCGCGGTACAGGTCGTTGCCGACGTCGTAGTGTCGCTCGCCGACCTCGAACGGGCGGCTGGCCTGCAGGTTGAAAATCCGCGACCGCACGACCTGCGCGCGCAGAGCCCAGCTCTGGGCCAGCACCTTGTACAGGCCCGCCCGGACGACGCGCTCGATGAGCTGGTCGAGCGCCTGGCAGTCCCACCACCCTTCGGTGAAGGACTCGCCGATGCCGATGGTCCCGTCGCGCATGATCCGCTGGAACACGCGCGAATCGCGCACCTGAATGTCCCAGGGGGCGTCGCCGCCGACGGTGACGCCGGCGCGGGCCAGCGCCTCGCGAATGACGTCATCGGCGTTGCGGTCGAGGGTGGAGGTCAGCTTGCGCGCGAGATCGATCATGATGCGGGTCCCCTGGCGTTTTGACGTTCAGCCCAGCTCTCCGCCAAAGACAGACCGGCGTCGATCAGCCCGGGGGCGGGAAAGCGAGCTCCCGAGAACAGCCAGGCGAAGCCGCGCGCGATGGCGCGACGAGCGATCCGCGAGCGCGTCCCGCCCCCGCCGCTCGAGCGGCGGGCCAGGACCGCGGCCAGCTCGCGGGCCCGGTAGACGCGCCGATAGTCGGCCATCACCGGGTGAGCGCGCATGCGCTCGGGATAAGACTCCGGCGCGCGCGCCAGGATCGCCTCACCAGCCAGCCGGCCGGAGATGACCGCCGGCAGGATGCCTTCGGCGGTCAGCGGCTGCGCGAGACCCAGGCTGTCGCCGCACAGGAGCACGTTTCGGCGCCAGGCGCTCTCGAGGTGAGCCGGGTCGAACAGGTAATAGCTGTGCCCCTTCATGGCGTCGAGGGCGGCCGCAGCCTCGGGGGGGACGTGGCCGGCTTCGGTGAAGTGGCGGCGGGCCCGCTTCCAGGCCGCCCGCACCTCGTGCGGCTCGACGGTCCCCGAGCCGACGTTCAGCCAGTCGGTCTTGGGCACGTTCCACGAATAACCGCGCAGGTCGTCGTGCAGGAGGAGCTCGGGTTCACCGTCCCGACCCACGCGGGTGCGGGCGATGGCGGCGGGCTCGGCGGGGAACTCGTGCTCCTGAACGCCGACCGGCCCGGATGGCCGCCTGGGGGCCAGCAGGCGCGCCACCGGGCAGTGCGTGCCACCGGCGCCCACCAGGTAACGTGCGCGCAGGCCGGCCACCGACCACAGCCCGTCGTCATCGGGCGCGATGTCCTGAACCGAGACGCCCAGCCGCAGCTCGGCCCCGCTCCGGCGCAACAGAAAGTCGTCCAGCTCGAAACGCCGGATGAACCAGCCATGACAGGGGATCGCGTGCTGTTCGCCACCGTAGCTGACGTGGCAGGTCCGCCACTCCCAGAGCCCGCCCGGGTACTCGCGGGGCGAGAGCGCCAGCGCCTCCCAGATGGGCGCCGAGATCCACCCCCCGCACAGCTTGACCCGCGGGAAGTCGGCGCGATCGACGACGGCGACGCGAGCGCCCCCGCGCGCCAGCACCCCCGCACAGGTGCTGCCGGCCGGCCCGCCGCCGACGATGACCGCGTCATAGATCACGCGGTTGGTAGATTGGTTTTCCCTGTGGAGAAGTCAATGTCATTCGCGGGTGGGGTCAAAGGCTGGCGGACCAGAGCAGGGCGCTGGAGGCGACGTCCCACTGCTGGATCGGGCCGTTCGAGGTGGAGACGGCGATCCGGTCACCGGCGTCAGACCACTGCAGGTCCGTGACCAGCGGCCCGGCGTTTGCGCCGTCGGGGGTCATCTCCCAGCGATAGACCGGCCATTCGGCCAGGGCGGTGCCGGCGGCGGGGTCGACCAGCCGGATGGCGCCGGTCATGACGAAGACGCCGGCGGTCGGCGATGGCACGGATTGCTCCACCGAGATGGCCAGGACGGACCCGTCTGGCGAGAAGGCCATGTGCTGGATTGTGGACGGATCGTCCTCGGGGGACAGGTAGCTCGACACCAGCGTGCAGTCCGGGAAGTGGGCGAGGTCGAACACGTTCACGTCGCCGTCCACCATGCTGGCGGCCAGCTTGTCGTCCACCGGCGAAAAGGCCGTCGCGAGGGCGCTGCCCGGATGTCGGGGGTCCAGCGCGAGCGCGCACATCGAGGTGGCGGCGGGCGCGTGCGTCGCCGCCACGCCCACGTCTCCGTTCGCAAAGGCGACCAGTTTCCCGTCGCGGGAGATCGACAGGCTGGTGCCGAGATTGAACGCGACGTCCGGCGACAGGAAGGATTGGCCCCCGCCGGGCAGGTCGACGATGCCGATCGTGTTGGTGGTTGGGTCGCTCTCGATCCCGTAGGCAAGCGTCGAGCGATCCGCGGACACGGTCATGTGCGAGAACAGCGCGCCCGGGATCGAGCGGTTCGCGTCGCGCGTCCCGTCGGATCGAAAGAAGTCGATCGACTGGTTCTGGAGGCACACGAATTCTCCATTCCCGATGACCGCGATGTCGCTGTAGTACGTGTCGGAGCTCAGGGTGCGGGTCTGCTTGCCCGTCTGAAGGTCCACGATCACCGGGTCCTTGTGGTAGGTGCGCACGGCGACCAGGTGGGAAGAATCCCACAAGGCCAGCGCATCCACCGACGGCGGATCGGCGTCGGTCTCGTCCAGATCGCCGCAGGCCGGGACGCCCGCCAGCAGAGCCAGCGTCACCGCCAGGCCGGCGTGGCACGTGGCGCGTGCTTTGAATGCTGAGTTGTTGTTCATGATGTCCTGAAATACGAGTCGACGCGTTGGATGCGGAAAGCGGTCACCCGCTAGAAGTGCGCCCCCACACCGACGGTGGCCAGGAGCTCGGAGCGCAGGCGAAGGGCCCCGTTGCCGCGCAAGAGCAGCGCGCCGCCCCGCCACCCCAGACGCAAGCTGAGTCGGTTGCCGAGCGCGACGTCCAGGGCCAGCACCAGGTGCGCCGAACCGGCCGTCCCCTCCAGATGGTCGGGCGCGCGCGGATCGAACAATCGATCTCCCTGCCGATCCTGAACGAAGCGCGCCACGCCCACGCCGAGCCCCAGGCCCAGCTCCGTCGACGCCAGCGGCACCCGCCGCAAGAGCGCAGCCTGCGCCGACTGCCGGGTCACCCGGTAGACGGAGAAGGACGAATCGCCGCCGCCGGTGGCGACGCGCCCCACCAGACGCCAGCGCGGCAGCGCGTGGTCGTAGGAGAGGCCCGCCTCCAGGGCCATGGGAATGGCCCCGGTCTGCGCGTACACCAGCCCGCCGTCCAGGAACACCGCATGCGTCATGCGGCGCGCGCCCTTGGCCATCGCGATCTCGGCCGGCTGCTCGCGCAAGGTCCGCTCGTCGAGCGTCACGTGGGCGCCGGCCGCCAGCGACACCGAGCCGGCGGCGGCGCGGTCGCCCCGCCGGCGCGCGACGCGATAGGTGCCGGCACGCAGAGCCAGCGTCACCGGCCGGGGCGCGCCGCCGGAGACCTCGGCCACCAGGTTGTCCCGCGCGTCGAACACCATCAGCCGGTCGCCCGGCGTGCCCGCCGGCAACGACAGCGCAGACTGCGCGCGGCCAACCTCGGTGAGCACCAGCTCGCCGGCGCCTGCCAGGTCGTATTGATAGGAAGGGTGCTGCGGGCCGAGCAGGGTGGTGCTGGTCGACGACAGGGTCTGGGCGTACGCGTAGGCGTAGCTCTCGGCCAGGGTGACGCGGCCGTCGGCGTTCTGATCGGCGGCGCCGCGCAGCCCCGATACCAGGTGGTGCGTGAAGAACGAGCCTTCCAGGCGACTCGATTCCTGGGCGGGTTCCAGCGCGGTCGAGGCGGCGATGATGGCGGCGCCCGAAACCGTCTCGGACCGCAAGGCACTGACGTCGAAGGCGGCGGCCTGGTGGCCGCCCTTGCTGGTCAAGACGCCGCCGGAACGGCAGGCGTCGAGCAGGACCACCCGCGTCCTGACCGTCGACCGGGCCAGCAGCTGGCGAAGCTCGCGATAATCGAGGCGTTCGTTGCCCAGGAGCAGCCCCTGCTCGTCGGCGTGCCCCGAAAAGTAGAGCACCAGCACCGCCTGAGGGTCGCCGCGCAGGGCGGCCTCGGCGCTGGCCAGCGCCGCGCGGATCGACGCCGGGGTCGCGTCGCGAACGCGCAGCACGTGGCCGGCCTCGACGCTGCCCAGATCTTCCAGAACCGAGCGCACGCGATCCGCGTCGGCCTCGACGTACTGCAAGGGGGTCTGGCCGGCGGCCTCGCCGGCGGTGGCCACGATCGCAAACCGCCCCGACAGCAATGCCGCGAGCAGCAGCGACGCCCACATCAGGGCGCGGCTCCCGGTCGCTTGGGCAGAACCAACCTCGTCGCGTGCAACCCCTGCGACAGCAGGTCCGCGGGAAGCGGCGCGCCCAGCGCGAAGCCCCGCACGGCCTCGCCGGCCGCCGGCCAGCAGAGCGGGTCGTGCGAGACCAGGATGACCAGCCGCTCGGGCCCCGGCGCGTCGTCGATCACGATGCTGCCGTCGAGGGGTTGGCCGGCGGGGGGCAGGGCGACGCTGCACCCCTGGCCATCCGCGGGGTAGAACCGCGCCAGCTGTCCGCTGCCGTCCACGGACCCGACCAGCACGTACCGGTCCGAGGCATCCGGCCTGTTCACGAAGATGCGGATCGCATCGCCGGCAAGCAGATCGTCGGCGGGGGACAGCCACGAGAGCGCACCGCCGCGCGATCGCGCGACCTGCACCAGCGCGGAGGGGCCTTTGGCGGTCTCGGTCGGCGGTTTGGGCCGCGCCACCAGGAGCAGCAGGGCGGTTCCGACGGCCGCCAGGGGAAGTCCCAGGCGCGCCAATCTCCAGAGGGCGCGCCGAGGTCGAGGGGGCGCCGCCGGCACCCACAGGTGCGCCACCTGGGCCTCGACCTGCTCCTGCGCGGCCAGCCAGGCGGTGCAGCGCGCGCACCCGGCGACGTGGGCCGCCCGCGTGCGGTCCATCCCCAGGCGATAGGCATCCAGCGCAAAGCTCGAGGGACAGTCCTCGCTCATGCCGTTTCTCCCAGCAGGCCCAGACGGACCGCGGCGTCGCGCAGGCGCGCCACGTGGTTGCGCACGGACCGGTCAGTCATCCCGCTGACCTTGGCGACCTCCTCCTGGGTCATGCCATCGACGTACAGGTAGACGGCCACTTCACGCGTGCGCGTCTCCACCGCGGCGAACAGACGGCGCAGGCTGTCTCGGTCCAACATGCGCGCTTCGTCGCTGCGCCATTCCAGCCCCGGGAGGTCGTCGTGCAGGGGCGTGTGCAGCCCGCCCCGCTGCGTTCGCAGGCGGTCCAGACACAGGTTCGTGCTGACCCGGTAAAGCCAGGCCAGGAGCTCTGGCCCCGGGCGGAGCTCGTTGCACCGGCGCAAGCAGCGCTCGAAGATCTCCTGGCTGGCGTCGCGGCCGTCCTGTTCGTTGCCAAGGATCTGTCGGCAGCGGCGGAACACCACCGCGCCAAAGCCCCGGTAGGCTTCGATGAGCTCATCTCGGGTCATCCTCCCTCTGGAGGTATACGAAAACGGTCCCCAAAACCGGAAATCACCGCCGGTGAGGACCGCGCGGGACCGGCTCTGGCTTCCCGCGCGCAATCAATAGATAATCAGGTCGGGACCAAGGCGCCCTGCGTGCTCGGGACGACAATCGGTAACTACAAAGTCACGGCCCAACTCGGCGAGGGCGGCATGGGCATCGTGTACCTCGCGGAGCACCCGGCCATCGGGCGGAAGGCAGCCATCAAGGTGCTGCACCCGAAGCTGGCCGCCGATCCGGAGGTCGTCAGCCGCTTCTTTCATGAGGCGCGCGCCTCGAACGCCATCCGCCACCCCAACATCGTCGAGGCGTACGACTACGGCACGCGGCCAGACGGCGCGCCGTACATCATCATGGAGTACCTCGAGGGCGAGAGCCTCTCGGCGCGCGTCAAGCGCCTGGGGCGCCTGCCGCTGCGGGCGGCGCTGGAGTTCGGGCACCAGGCCGCCGGGGCGCTGGCCGCCGCCCACGAGAAGGCCGTCGTCCACCGCGACCTCAAGCCCGACAACCTGTTCATCACCGCCGATCCGCGCGTGCCTGGCGCCGAGCAGATCAAGATTCTCGACTTCGGCATCGCCAAGCTGGCGGCGTCGGTCGAGAACGAGATCTCGCACAAGACCCGCACGGGCGTGCTGCTGGGGACGCCGCTCTACATGTCGCCCGAGCAATGCCTGGGCGTCAAAGACGTCGATCACCGGACCGACATCTACTCGCTGGGCTGCATCCTGCACGAGATGCTGTCCGGCGCGCCGCCGTTCAACTCCGAAGGGTTCGGCGCGCTGGTCAACATGCACATCAACGAGCCGCCGGTGCGCGTCTCCAAGCATCGCCCGGACGTGCCGGCCGCCGTCGATCGCTTGATCCTGCGCATGCTCGCCAAGAAGGCGGACGAGCGGTTCCCCAACATGTTGGCCGTGCAGCAAGCCATCGCGCCGGAGCTGGCGCGCGCCCCCATGCCGAGGCCCAGCGAGCTTGGTCTGGCGGTCTCATCCGATGCGGCGGTGCGCGAGATGCGGAGCGCCACCACGCTGTCGGCGGCTGCGAGCGGGCGGGTCGGCACCGAGCCCGGGCCGTCGTCACGCCGGCTTGGGCTGCGGGTCGGTGTGGCCGCGGCCGTGCTCCTCGTGGGGGGTGGTGCCGCCGTCGTGGCGCTGCGGTCCCACGCGCCCGCGCCGCCGCCCCCCGTGGCCGTCGCGCCGGCGCCGCCCCCGGCCGTCACGGCGCCGAGCGCGCCCCCACCGGCACCCGCCGCGGTCGCTGCCGCACCGGTTCTGATCGACGCCCAGCTCGACAGCACGCCGCGCGGCGCGCTGGTCACGGTGGGCGGTGCCGCCATCGGCACGACGCCCATGACCTGGCGGACGCCGCCCAGCGATCGCCCGACGACGCTCACGTTCGCGCTGGACGGCTACAAGACCGAAGTGATCGCGGCGCTGCCCTCGTCCTCGTTGCGCCTGGCGCCGACGCTGCGGCGTCTCGAGGAGAAGCACCCGCACAAGCACCGCGCGCCGGCCGCGCGGGCTCTTCTACCCACGGACGACATCAAGTCCGAGCGATGAGGAGCCGGCACGCCGCGTCCACCTTCGCCGTCTGCTTCCTGTCGCTGGCCGCCGTTTCGCTGAGCGCCGTTCGCGCGCAGGCTCAGGAGGTGGCCGACGAGGCGCAGTTCCACTTCTCGCGCGGCAACCAGCTTTACCGCCAGGGTCGGTTCGAGGAGGCGCTGGTCGAGCTCTACGCGTCGAACCGGCTGGTCCCGAACCGGAACGTGAAGTTCAACATCGCGCGCTGCCTCGAGCAGCTCAAGTTGTACGACGAAGCCTTCCGCGCCTGGTCCGAGCTGGCCCGTGGCGACGCGCCGCCCGCCGAGCGCGCCGCCATCCAGGCCGCCATCGACAAGCTGCGCCCGCAGCTGGCGCTGCTGCAGGTCACGACCACGCCGCCCGGCGCGACCATCTTCATCAACCGCCGCGATCTGGGCGGCCTCGGAACGACACCGCGCCGCCTGGCGCTGGCGCCGGGCAACGCGACGGTGCTGCTCGACCTGCCCGGCTACCACCCGGTCTCCGTGCCCGTCGAGCTGGCCAAGGGGACCGAGAAGCAGATCGCGCCCACGCTCGAGCGCATCTACGGCGGCGTCGTGTTCAGGGGCCTGCCGCCCGGCGCGACCGTGCGCGAGGGGGCGACCGACGGGCCGCTCGTCCTGGTCGGACAGGCGCCCACGCGGCTGGTTCCCGGGCGCCACGACCTGTTCGTGGCGGCGCCGGCGCATGCCCCGGCGCGCGTCACCATCGACGTGCCCCCGGACGAGACGACGACCGTCGACGTGCCGCTGGCGCCGCTCCCCTCGCCGACGGGAGCCGTCGTCGTCCGCGCCAACCTGGACGGCGCGCTGGTGCGGATCGACGGCCGCGAGATGGGCTTCTCGCCGGCCGTCATCGAGGGGGTGCCCGCCGGCGAGCGGCTGGTGGAGGTCGAGCACGAAGGCCGCCAGACCTTCCGGACCACCGTCACCGTCGAGACCGGCCGCCGCGCCTATCTGGACGTGAGGCTGCGCCGCGAGGCGCCCGTCGTCGAGGCCGCCAACAAGCGCCTCACGCCCGTCGAGGACGCGCCCGGCTCGATCACCGTCGTCACCGCCGAGCAAATTCGCGCGCTCGGCTACCTGACGCTGGCCGACGCCCTCCGCGGCGTTCGCGGCGTCATCAGCTCGAACGACCGGACGTACGAGGCGCTCGGCTTCAACGGGCTGTCACCGCCCGGCGACTACACCAAGCGCGTGCTGGTGCTGATCGACGGCCATCCGTACAACGACATCGTGGCGGGGCAGGGGTACGTCGGCCACGACTTCGACGTCGATCTCGAGAACGTGGAGCGCATCGAGGTGGTGCGTGGTCCCGGCTCGGTGCTCTACGGCACCGGCGCCCTGTTCGGCGTCATCAACGTCGTGACCCGCCGGCCGGCCACCGGCGCGCACGGCGACGTGGACGCGCAGGTCGGCACCCTGTCGACGAACATCGAGCGCGCCACCGTGACCGCGCGCGGCGACACGGCCTCGGTGCTGGCCAGCGGCGCCGCCTACGACAGCGGCGGCCAGCACGCCTTCCCGTGGAGCGACGGCCAGGTGGCAACGGGCGCCGACGGTGAGCGCGTGCGCCACGCCGACCTGGTGGGCCACGTCGGCCCGCTGTCGCTGCGCGCCGGGTTCAACGACCGAACGAAGACCGTGCCCACCGGCGTCTTCGCCACCCGCCCCGACCCCGGGACCACTTACCGCGACGCCCGGGCCTACGCGGAGCTGCGCCTGGAACAGCCTGTCGCCACCGCGCGCATCGTGGCGCGCCTGTCGTACGACTACGGCCGCTTCGAGGGTCATTATCTGCAGGTCACGCCGCCCGACACGCGCGACGACTTCCGCTCGCAATGGGTCACCGGCGAGGCGCGCGTCGAGCTCCCCGCGCTCGGCCGCCACCGCCTGACCATCGGCGCCGAGGCGCTGGACCAGGCCGAGGTCAAGCAGCGCTCGTTCGAGGACACCCCCGGCGGCGCGACCTACTTCGCCAACGACGCCACCGGCTGGGTGCTGTCGGGC
>Ga0134125_10008177_pt1 | contig 11799 bp, 10 predicted proteins | sample KB31751_FD_96464 | JGI IMG/M metagenome (GOLD analysis project Ga0134125, IMG submission 96464) | Terrestrial soil microbial communities with excess Nitrogen fertilizer from Kellogg Biological Station, Michigan, USA - KB3-175-1 | ecosystem: Environmental > Terrestrial > Soil > Unclassified ... | reverse complement strand
TGGCCATGGGTGCAGCCAGCACCCGGCATTCCCTGCGCCCTCTCTGATTTCCGGGAGGGCGACCACTGAGCAAAACTCGGGCGAAATGCGCCGCGGGAATGCGAGCGCATGTCCATTTCCTCGTCATGCCCGCGAGAGCGGGCAAGCAGTGCCCCGCGACTTCTCCATTCAAGCTCGGACGTCTCTGGAATACTGGACCGTCCGGCCCCGTCTACGCCAAAGGCTTCGACGGGGCTCACGACTCTAGGGCACGCCGGAGATTTAGCGGAGGCGGCAAGCCGGACGATGACAGCGAAGCGGGTGGCTTTCGCAGGAGGACGGCCTTCGCAAACGCCAAGGGGAGCCGCCATATCTGCTGTTGAGCAACAGGCGAACTAAATCTACTCTGAGCGCTCAAGACATGATGGAACGCGCAAGAGACGTCAAAAGAGAGACATCAGCATGTCCACCCCATCCGACGAGGAATTCGGCTTCGCGCCCGACTACGATGCCCCGGTCCCCTACATGCAGCGGACCCGGGATTATTACGCCGCGATTGGCTACACCACGCCTTACCGTTGGGCCCACTATGTCGACGCCCCGTTCCAGCCGTTGAAGAAGCCTCTGGCAAGGTCACGGGTGACGATCATCACCACGGCCGCGCCCTATGATCCAACCAAGGGCGATCAGGGACCGGGCGCGGCGTACAACGGCAGCGCCAAGTTCTACAAGGTCTATGACGGCGACACCTCGAAACAGCACGATCTGCGCATCTCGCATATCGGCTATGACCGCAAGCACACCAGCGCGACCGACAGCGGCACGTGGTTTCCGCTGCCGCAGCTTTTGAAGGCGCAAGCGGCGGGGCGGATCGGCGAGGTGGCGCCGCGCTTTTTCGGCGCGCCGACCAATCGCAGCCACCGTGTGACGATCGAGACCGATGCACCTGATATCCTCGCCCGCTGCCGCGCCGACAACCTCGATGCCGCCGTGCTGGTGCCGAACTGCCCGGTCTGCCATCAGACCACGGCGCTCGTCGCCCGCCATCTGGAGGCCAACGGCATTCCCACCGTGGTGATGGGGTGTGCCAAGGACATCGTCGAGCACGCTTCTGTGCCGCGCTTCCTGTTCAGCGATTTCCCGCTCGGCAACTCGGCCGGCAAGCCGCACGACGTCGAATCGCAGTCGATGACGCTGGAACTGGCCCTGCGGCTGCTCGAGCAGGCGTTCGGCGCGCGCACAACCATGCAGTCGCCGCTGCGCTGGAGCGCGGATGCCTCCTGGAAGCTCGACTACAACAATATCGCGCAGATGAGCCCGGAGGAGCTCGCGCGCCGACGTGCCGAATTCGATCGCCAGAAGGAGCTCGCGCGCGGCAACCGCGCCGCCTGACCTGACCCCGATCAAGCAAAAGAATAAGCAGCAGGAGGAGACCGCGGTGACCCGACCGTTCGAGGGCGTGAAGATCCTTGACTTCACGCAGGTGCTGGCCGGACCCTATGCGAGCTACCAGCTTGCGCTACTCGGCGCCGACGTCATCAAGGTGGAGCGGCGCGAGGGCGAGGACATGCGCCGCACGCCGCTTAGCCGGGAATGGGCCGACCGCGGTCTTGCGCCGGCCTTCCAGGCCATCAACGGCAACAAACGCAGCCTGACGCTCGATCTGCAAAAGCCGCAAGCTGTTGCCATCGTCAAGCAGCTCGCCGCGGAAGCCGATGTCGTGATGGAGAACTTTCGCCCCGGCGTGATGGACAAGCTCGGCATCGGCTATGAGGCGCTCTCGGCGATCAACCCGCGGCTGATCTATTGCGCGATCTCCGGCTTTGGCCAGACCGGCCCGGAGCGTCTCAGTCCGGGCTATGACGGCAAGATGCAGGCGATGAGCGGCATCATGGCCATCACCGGCCATCCGGAGACCGGGCCGACACGTGCCGGCTTTGCGATCTGCGACGTGTTGTCCGGCGCCACTGCCGCGTTCGGCGTTTCCAGCGCGCTGTTCCAGCGCGATCGCACGGGCAAGGGGCAGCTGGTCGATGTCTCCATGCTGGAAGCAACGCTGGCGTACCTGTCGGGCCAAATCGCGGACTACTCGGTGGCCGGCCATCGCCAGCAATTGTCCGGCAACCAGGCCGTCAGCCGCAAGGTGACCGCCAACCTGTTCAGGGCGGCCGAGGGCTATCTTCTGCTTGCCGTCAACAACGAGAAACAATACCGCGCGCTGATGGCCGCCCTCGGCCGCGAAGATACGCTGCAAGACCTGCGCTTCGTCGACTGGTTTGCCCGTCAGGAGAACGAGACGGCACTGCGCGCTGTCATCGAGGAGGCGCTTGCGAAGAAGAGTGCGCGCGAATGGGAGAAACTTCTCGAGGCGGCCGGCGCGCCCTGCGCCAGTATCTGGAAAATCGAGGAGATCATCGATCACCCGCACGTGGTGGCGCGTGGCGCCATTTCCGAACTCGATACGCCTTATGGGCGCTTGCGCTTTGCCGGCAGCGGTTTTCGGCTTGCGCATGGCGGCGGCCACCTGGATTCCATGGCGCCCGAACTCGGTGCCCACACAGACGAGGTGCTGCGCACGCTCGGCTATGAGGCGGATGCGATCGCCGATCTGCGGGCGCAGAAGGTGGTCTGAGTGTCAAGCTCCGTCATTCCGGGGCGCGAAGCGAACCCAGAATCTCGAGGTTCCCCGATGCGCAATTGCGCATCTGAGGTTCGCTTCGCGCTCCGGAACGACAGCTTATCCCGTCAGCACCTTCACGCCACCAAAAGAGGTCACACGCCCATTCCTGAGCAGCACGATCTGCGTCGCGAGCTGGCGCAATTCGGCCGGATCGTGGCTGACATAGACCATGGGAATCCGCGCCTCGTCTCGTAGCCGCACCAGGTAGGGCAGGATTTCCGCGCGCCGTCCTTCGTCCAGCGCACCGAGGGGCTCGTCGAGCAACAGGAGCCGCGGCTTCGACAGAAGCGCGCGGCCGAGCGCCACACGCTGGCGCTCGCCGCCCGACAATTTCCCGGGCCGGCGGGCGAGCAGATGTCCGATGTCGAGCAGGTCAGTGACGCGGTTGCGCTGGGCCGGATCATCCGCAAGGCGGTTCATGCGACGTCCGTAGTCGAGATTTTGCGCGACATCGAGATGCGGAAACAGGCGCGCGTCCTGGAACACATAGCCGATGCGGCGGTGATGGGCCGGAACGTGGATGCCCTGCTTGGTGTCGTCCAGGATGTCGCCGTCAACGGAAATCGTGCCGCGGTCAGGCCGCAACAGCCCCGCGATCATGTTGACCAGCGAGCTCTTGCCCGCGCCGGAAGCACCGAACAAGCCGGTGACCCGGCCTTCGCTCGTGAAGGAAGCGGACAGCGAGAATTCGCCGAGCCGCTTTTCGATGTCGACGCGTAGCATCGTCAATTCCCGTGCACGCGCTGGGTGGCGCGGCGGGCAAACCATTCCGCGCCGATCAGGGCGGCGACTGCAATGATGGCGGACACCACGACCAGCCGCAATGCCGCGGCGTCGCCGTTGGGGGTCTGGATCAGCGAATAGATGGCGGAGGAAATGGTCTGGGTCTCGCCGGGAATGTTGGAGACGAAGGTGATGGTGGCGCCGAATTCGCCGATCGCCTTGGCAAAGCCGAGCACCATGCCGGCCAGCACGCCCGGCAGCGCCAGGGGCAATGTGACGGTCAGGAATACGCGAAACGGGCCGGCGCCCAGCGTCTCGGCCGCCTGCTCGAGCTTCTGGTCCACCGCCTCGATCGAGAGGCGAATCGGGCGCACCAGCAGCGGAAACGCCATCACGCCACAGGAGAGCGCGGCCCCGGTCCAGCGAAACGCGAACACGATGCCGAAATGGTCGGCCAAGAGGGCGCCGATCGGCCCGCGCCGGCCAAAGGCGAGCAGCAGCAGATAGCCGGTGACGACCGGCGGCAGCACCAGCGGCAGATGCACCAGCGCATCGACGAGCGACTTGCCCCAGAAATTGCGACGCGCCAGCAGATAGGCCAGCGCGATGCCGATCGGGGTCGCCACCAATGTTGCGACGGTGGCGACCCGCAGCGACAGCAGAATCGCAGTCCATTCCGTGGGCGTGATGTCGAGCACGTGACGAGGTCAGGACGTTGGCTTGATCAGATAAGTGAAGCCGTATTTCTCCAGTACCGCCTTCGCGGCCGAGGAGTGCAAATAGTCGAGATATTCATTTGCAGCGGGCTTGGCGGTCGTGGTCGCTGCCACCGGATAGATGATCGGCGGGTGCGTGTCAGCCGGGAAGGTACCGACGACTTTAACGCCGGGTTCGACCTTGGCGTCCGTCGAATAGACGATGCCGAGCACGGCTTCGCCACGGGCCACCAGGAGCAGCGCCGCGCGCACGCTTTCAGCCATCGCGAACTTCGGCTCGGCCGCCTGCCATGCGCCGAGCTTTTCCAAGGCTGCCTTGGCATATTTGCCGACCGGGACCGAATTGACGTCTCCGGTCGCGATCTTGCCGTCGCCGGCGAGTTTTTCGAGGTCGAACCCGGGGCCGATCGCGACCTTGTCGATCTTGGAATCCTTCGGCGCGATCAGCACGATGCTGTTGCCGAGCAGGTTCACCCGGGTCGCTTCGTTGATGTTCTTCTTCTTGACCGCGTAATCCATCCAGTCGGTATCGGCGGAGACGAAGATATCCGCGGGCGCGCCCTGTTCGATCTGCTTTGCCAGCGTCGAGCTTGCGGCATAGCTTGCGGAAATCTTGACGCCAGTCTTGGCGGTGAAGGCGGTGTCGATGTCATCAAGCGCGTTCTTCATCGAGGCCGCGGCAAAGACGGTGAGGGTCTTGTCTTCTGCGCTCGCAGGCGAGTTCAGCCAGCCGCTGAAAACGAATGCCAAGAAGAGGGCAAGAAGGCGAAAGGTGGGAAAGCGAAAGGCGGCAAAGCGATGCATCATGGCGCTCCATGCGCGTTCATGCACGCGATGATCGCGCGCAAAAAGGGGCGTTTGGATTTCAGGAAAGCGACAGGCGGAAGCGCCGTTCCGCGCATTCCCCTTGGGCTTACGGCCGATCGGGATGTCGCGAAAGGAAACATAACAGGCTGCGGCGGCGCGTAAAGTCCCCTCATTCCGAGGGCAGGATCGCGACCGAAATCTGCGCATCTTTTGCGCCGCTGACCTGCAAAATGAACCGGCTTGCCGCGAGCTCGTACTTCATGGTTTTGCGAATGCCCTCGCAATCGGTGGCGCCGCTGAAGGCCTTCGGCTTGAGGAAATGTCCGTCCTGGATCACGTCGACCCAGGCCCCGGCGGACAGGCTGATGGTGTAGATGCCGGCCCCGGGGCGGATCCTTGAAGCTTGCGAAGCCGGCGAACGTGCCCGCTTTCGGCGCGCGCCCGGGCGGCTTTGGCAGCTTGGCATCGCCGGGGGCGACCAACGCCAGCGTGACGCCGCTCGATGGGATGGCGGCAAGCTCATTGCCCGAGTTGAGCTTGGCGCGGTTCGGTGCGGTCAGTGCGGCGCGTTCACGATCGATCGGCCATTTGAACTTGTCGCAGCCGCTGGGCTCCTCCGCGGCCAGCGCAGGCGTGGCCAGAGCGAACAGAAGGACGGTGACGACGGTGCTGTTGATCCGGCTACGGACAGGCATGCGCATGGTGGCCCCACAAGGCCGGTCACGAGCGAACAGAAGCCCGCGCGCAGAGCCGGCTCGCAAAATCACGACGAGAGGACCACCGTCCCAGGGTTGGGCTCGCGCTTACGGCGCGAGCGCGGCGAATATTAGCGTGGTCCCGCCGCCCGTGGGTAGCCCGCTGACAAAGTTGTTACTGCTTGGCGTAGTGCTTGGAGGCCGGTGCGTTCAGCACCTGCCGGCAGGCCGCGGGCAATTGGGCCAGCGTGATGCCGTGCTCCGGCTTTGGCGGCGCTGTCGACGGCTTGGGATGAAGGACCGAATCCTTGAACCAGTAGGCCAGATCGGAAGGCTTGCAGCCGTCATCCTCCGGCTGATCACGCTGGCCCTTGCACGCGCTGTCGTCGGGGGGACATCTCATGCGCATATGGAAATGATAGTCATGGCCGTACCACGGGCGGATTTTTGCAAGCCAGCTACGATCACCTGTGGCTTCGCGGCACAGCGCCTTCTTGATCGCGGCATTGACGAAAATTCGCTGCACGCGCGGCTCCTGCGCAGCGTCGCGCAGCATCAGCAACTGCCCCTTCGTGAAGACGTTCGGATCGACATCGAGGCGATCCGGGCGCACCATCATGGTTGCTGGCATGTCCTCGCGCTCTTGGCGCGACAACAGGTGATCCGGCATTGGCGTCAGCCAGACGTCGGCATCGAGCCCGATCTGATGGCTGGCGTGGCCACTGAGCGCCGGGCCCCCACGGGGCTGGCCGATGTCGCCGATCAGAATTCCCGGCCAGCCGGTATCCTTGTGGACCTTGGCCGATAAGCGCTTCAAGAGCGCAATCATGTCCGGATCTCCCCAGTTGCGGTTGCGAGACAGCCGCATCACCTGCCAGGTATTACCCGTGATCGGCATTTCCACGGCGCCCGCGAGGCAGCCCTTGTTGTAAGCTCCGATTGGGCGCGCCGGCATTGCAGCCGGCAGCACCTTGCGGGCGAACAGTTCCTTGGCCGGAAGCTTGGGATCGTTTGGACTGGTAAGCGGCGGCAGCGGCTTGGGGTCGATACTGCCTTTCTCTTGAGCGAGCGCAGTTCCGCCGCAGGCGCAGAGGGCGCAGAACGCAAGTGGGATGAGAATCGAGCGGATCAACATCGCATCACCTTAGGGAACACAGCAAATTAGCACGGACGCGGGGATGATGTCCCAGTTGCAATCGCTTGATCCACCGGCTGTCAGCCATGTCCATTCGGCGAAAGCGGGAACCGGGCTCTCTCATGCAACGGATGGGCCTTGCGCCAAGATCATGGCAAAGAGCTTAGCCGATTGCGTTCTATTCAGCCCACTTTGCTTTCCGGGCACGCGGAAAGAGTCTCTTAACGGCGTGATAACCCTTTTCACAATTGATCAAAATTTATGAGCAGAAAGAACAGTCCGTGCATTCCTTGAGCAAGCGGCACGCCGATCGTCTTGCATGAAGCCAACGAAGGCGTTGATGCTGCGTCTTACCGACCGCAAGTTGTGCGCTAGGCCTCTACTACTTATGCTTTTGCGCTCCGCCTCATAAAAGGGGCAGGTCAGCATGCAGAACGCCGGCAGATGTATGGACTCGACGAACGTTCGGGGCGGAAAGATACCTTATTTTTTAAGAGACTTGGCCGAAAAACATGGAAGCGCGCAGAACGCGAGTGGGGCACTTCATGCCGAGGATCCGGCCAACCAACCTGTCAACAAGGAGGAAGCAGAAGCTTGCGGCAGCCGCTCGCAAGTTGCGTCGGCCTGGTCGTAAGCTTTCGAGGCCACGCCGGCCTTCGACGATTGAGAGCGCCGAGATTGCCGGCATGCGCGCCGAAGCGGAAGCTGTGAAGCAGCGTGGGGCGTCGTTCCGCCTTCTGTTCGACGGCAATCCCGTGCCGATGATCGTCTGTGCGCTCGACGCAGCCCACATTATTGCGGCCAACGATGCCGCTATCGAGCACTACGGCTATAGCCGCGCCGAATTCGAAAAGCTCAACCTTCGCAACCTTCAGGCCTTCGACAGCGAGCCGCCATGGGCGGGCGAGAGCCCGAGCGACGAACAGGCGGCGCGGACCTGGAAGCATATCAAGGCCGATGGAGCGCTCATCGATGTTGCGATCTATTCGCGCGAACTGATCTACAACGAGCAGCCGGCGACGCTGCTGGTGCTGATAGATATCACCGAACGCAAGCGCGCCGAGGCGCGACTTGCGTTCCTTGCCCAGCACGACGGATTGACTGGACTGCCCAACCGCGACCTGTTGCGGCAGCAGATGGACGATGTCCTTGCGTATACGCGCCGCAGCCAGGAGAAGGTTGCAGTGCTGGCGCTCGGGTTGGACAATTTCAAGGCTGTCAATGACACCTTCGGCCCCGCCCTCGGCGACCGCCTGTTGTGCGCCGTCGCTCAGCGCTTCCGCTCGACCTTGCGCGATCACGACACGCTTGCCCGCCTCAACTCTGACGAGTTTGCGATCGTCCAGAGCGGATTGACCCGTCCCGAAGATGCGGTGCTACTTGCCCGCCGCCTGATCGAGGCGATCGCCGATCCCTTCCTGATTGACGACCATTCGCTGGTGGTCGGTGCCAACATCGGCATCGCGATGGCGCCGGGCGACGGCGATGATTCGGAGAAATTGCTGAAAAACGCCGATATGGCGCTGGCGCGCGCCAAGAACGACTCGCGCGGCACCTTCAGCTTTTTCGAGGCCGGCATGGATGCCCGCGTGCAAAGCCGGCGCAGGATCGAGAACGACCTGCATGACGCCATCCAGAACGAAGAGCTGCGGCCCTATTATCAGCCGCTGATCGACTTGTCCCATGGCCGCATCACCGGCTTCGAAGCGCTGGTGCGCTGGCCGCACCGGGAGCGCGGCATGGTCTCTCCGGGCGAGTTCATCCCCATCGCGGAGGAAGCTGGCCTGATCAGCGGTATCGGCAGCCTGATGCTGCGGCGCGCCTGCGCGGAAGCGGCTTGCTGGCCTGACGATGTTCGTGTCGCCGTCAACCTCTCGCCGGCGCAATTCCACAGCAGCAATCTGCTGTCGCTCGTGATGGATGCCTTGAAGCAGTCGGGGCTGGCGGCGAAACGATTGGAACTGGAAATCACGGAAACCCTGCTGTTGGAGAAAAGCAGCCAGGTGCTGGCGACGCTGCATGCGTTGCGCGCGCTGGGGGTGCGCATTTCAATGGACGATTTCGGCACCGGATATTCCAGCTTGAGCTACTTACGCAGCTTTCCGTTCGACAAGATCAAGATCGATCAGTCCTTTGTTCGCGATCTCGGCGCCAATCGCGAGGCGCAGGCGATCATCCGCGCGATCGTCAGCCTCGGTAAGGGCCTTGGCGTCACGATCACCGCTGAGGGCGTTGAGACCGAAGCCGAATTGAGCTGTCTTCGCGCCGAAGGATGCGATGAGGGGCAGGGCTTTCTGTTCAGTCGCGCCCGCCCCAACGAAGAAATCGTCGAACTGTTGCGGGCGCAGCGTGGGGCCGATAGGGCAGAATTCGCGGCGGCTCGCCGGGCGCAGGCGCGTGTCGCCTAAGTCATCCGGTCTACGCAGCTGGCGGCAAAGACGTGCTAGCGTGTGGTCGGCGGTGTATGCAGTTTATTCGAAAGGATCTCCCTGCCGGCATCCTCGTAGTGCGTGTCGCGAGCCTGGATTTGCTGGGCGATGGCGTGCATGTCGCGGAATCGCCGCTCGAACGGATTGGCCGCAAACACGGCTGTCGCGCCGGCCATGTGATAGGCGATATCGACCACAGAGGCTGCCTGATGGATGGTCCAGGTCGCGGCGATGCGAAGCGCGATACGGTGGGCTTCGGAAATCGCCGCACCAGCTTCGAGGTCACGCCAGACCTCGGCCGCTGTTGCGTAGAGATAAGCTCGCCCAGCGCGCCAGGAGGCCTCGGTACGGCCGATCAGGCACTGAACGGCGCTGTTCTCGCGCATCGCCGATGCGCCCTGCGGCGTCTTTTTGCGCGATAGCTCGATCGCGGCATCGAGTGTCGCGCGCGCGACCCCGAGCGCAGTTGCGGCAAAACCCATGGAAAACACCATGTTGGTCGAGAGCTTATAGAGCGGGCCCTGCTCGCGCACAGCTGTCGGGTCGTCGCGCAAGGCCGTGAATTTTTCGGGGATAAAGAGATCGTCGACCGAATAGGAATCGGTGCCGGTGCCCTTTAGCCCGATGACGTCCCACACGTCATACATCGTGGCGCTGGTCATCGGAAACAGAATGGTGCGGATTTCCGGCGAGCCATCCGGCTTCTTGCGCGGCGTGCCGTCTTCTTCCTCGATCCTCACATGGGCGCCGAGCCAGCTCGCCTGCCGCGAGCCCGAGGCGAAATCCCAGCGCGCGCTGGCTCTGTAGCCGCCAGGCGCCGCGCGCACGGAATGAGCGATGGCACCCCAGGCCAGAATGCCGGGCGGTGTATTGAATATCTTTTCCGCTACATCGCGATCGAGATAGGCCGCGATCATCGCGCAGACACTGCATTGGCCGAGGCACCAGGCGGTGGATGCGTCGGCCTTGGCGATCTCCTCCTGCATCTGCATGAAGACTTCGAGTGGCGCCTCCGCGCCGCCGAAACTCTGCGGCAGCAGCGCGCGATATAGGCCGTTCTCGATCAGAGCCGAAGTCACCGCTGGCGTCAGGCGCCGCGTCCGCTCGATCTCGTCCGCCTCCCGCGTGATGAGTGGCTGCAGCGCACGTGCGCGCTCGACAAGGCCGAAAGCGGGAGGCTTGTTCATTGCGTTTCCTCTTGCCCCTTTGGGGTCTGGTTGAGGCCGCAATGGTGGTCTATCTGAAGACAGAGGGCAAGATCGCGTTCGGTACGGATTGCCATTCGGGGACAATGCCAAGTATCAAACGCGGAATTCCGCGCCTCAACTTCCAGATTCCGGGTTCACGCCTGTCGGCGTGCCCGTAAATGACCGTGGCTCAGCTATCCACCTTCAGGGCTGCAATGAAAGCCTCCTGCGGGATGTCGACTTTGCCGAACTGGCGCATCCGCTTCTTGCCTTCCTTCTGCTTCTCCAGAAGCTTGCGCTTGCGGGTGATGTCGCCGCCGTAGCACTTCGCGGTGACGTCCTTGCGCAGCGCGCGCACGGTCTCGCGCGCGATCACCTTGCCGCCGATCGCCGCCTGGATCGGAATCTGGAACATGTGCGGCGGGATCAACTCCTTCATCTTCTCGACCATGGCGCGGCCGCGGCCTTCGGCACGCGACCGGTGCACCAGCATGGAGAGCGCATCCACCGGCTCGCCATTGACCAGGATCTGCATCTTGACGAGATCGGCCGGCTTGTAGTCGGTCAGATGATAGTCGAATGACGCATAGCCCTTGGAGACCGATTTCAGCCGATCGTAGAAATCGAACACGACCTCGTTGAGCGGCAGATCGTATTTCACCATCGCGCGGTTGCCGACGTAGGTCAGCTCCTTCTGCGCGCCGCGGCGGTCCTGGCAGAGTTTCAGCACGCTGCCGAGATACTCGTCGGGCGTGAGGATCGTCGCCTCGATCCACGGCTCTTCGATCTCGGCGATCCTGACCACGTCGGGCATGTCGATCGGATTGTGGATCTCGATCATCGAGCCGTCGGTCAGATGCATCTTGTAGATCACCGACGGCGCGGTCGCGATCAGATTGAGGTCGAACTCGCGCGACAATCGCTCCTGGATGATCTCCAGATGCAGCAGGCCGAGGAAGCCGCAGCGGAAGCCGAAACCGAGCGCGGCTGAGGTTTCCATCTCGTAGGAGAAGCTCGCGTCGTTGAGGCGCAACTTGCCCATGGCTCCGCGCAGCGTCTCGAAATCGTTGGCGTCGGCCGGGAACAGGCCGCAGAACACCACCGGGATTGCCGGCTTGAAGCCTGGCAGCATCTCGCTGATTGGCTTGCGATCGTCGGTGATGGTGTCGCCCACCGCCACGTCGGCCACGGTCTTGATGGCGGCGTTGATGTAGCCCATCTCGCCCGGCCCGAGATCGTCCACCGGGGTCAGGCGCGGGCTGAATACCCCCACCTGGTCCACCAGATGGGTGGACCCCTGCGCCATCATCCGCACCTTCTGGCCCTTGCGGATGCGCCCGTCCTTCACCCGGATCAGGATGATCACGCCGAGATACTGGTCGTACCAGCTATCCACCACCAGCGCCTTCAGCGGCGCCTTGGCGTCGCCGGTGGGCGGCGGCAGGCGC
>Ga0134125_10008175_pt1 | contig 11801 bp, 12 predicted proteins | sample KB31751_FD_96464 | JGI IMG/M metagenome (GOLD analysis project Ga0134125, IMG submission 96464) | Terrestrial soil microbial communities with excess Nitrogen fertilizer from Kellogg Biological Station, Michigan, USA - KB3-175-1 | ecosystem: Environmental > Terrestrial > Soil > Unclassified ... | reverse complement strand
GCAGCTGCCGAACATTACAAAACGATTACCAAAGTTAATGGTTCATAATCTCAAAATTGAACGAATAACCGGTTCATTGTTTGAACAATTAACCAAGTTAACCATGGAAATCCTTCGAGAAAATGGTCGGTGTGAAATGTGCAATCAATCACACAAACGTTTCATCGGAGGGATATCATGCTGCGGGTTACGGCGCTGTTTCTCGCTCTATTGCTCCCTGCCGTCGCGAGCGCTGCCAACGGACCGGTGTTGCAATACCTCTATGGTGGCAATTCCGGCGAGACCCTCGTCTTCATCCACGGCAAGGCCAATTGCGGGCGCGGCGCCGGCGGCGCGTGCGGCGACAACCCCGTCGCCTACTTCACCAACGGCGCCACCGGCGCCAACGCGCTCAACGAGGCCACGATCCAATACGCCGGCTCGGGCGTGCGCACCGCCGAGGCCTTCGCCGTCGGCTACGACCTCGAGAACCAGGGCTTCTGGGACGCGACCAACGACGTCGTCGCCTGCTTGCGCGACTTCCTGTCGGGACAGAACGCGAGCGGCTGCAATCCCAACGGCTATCAGCGCTCGCGCTTCCGCCTCGTCGGCCACTCGGCGGGGGCGACCGTCCTCGATCGCATCTTCTCGAGCGGCTGGTGGCCCGACATCGTCGCTGCCACCGACGGTTACGTGCTGTCGGTGCAGGGCGCGCTGGCCGGCGCGCGCTCGGCCTCGGCGCTCTACAACGTCGACGGGCAGGGCAACTGGGTCACCGGGTTCGTCAGCTGGATCGCGGGCGTGCTCGGCTGGGAGAACCGCTCGACGGGCGCGGCGAGCCTGACGCGCGGCGCGGTGCTCGGCGAGGCCAACAACGGCTTTGCCGGCCATTCGCCGGTCTGGTTCATGAAGGTGACCACGACGGGCGGGAGCTGCTCGGCCAACAACAGCGGCTCGGGCGGCGAGTTCTGGTGCGGCACCGGCGTCGACGAGCACGACAACGACTTCGAGCTCGGCGCCGCGTGCGCGTCGGTCGGTTACTCGAGCGACGACGACTGCGACGGCATCTTGTGGATGTACGACTCGGATCCGACGGCGTTCACCGACAGCTCGCGCAACGGCGGCAAGTACCGCTCGCAGTACGTCGGCTACTACTGGCACTGGTTCGCGTCGTGGGCCAACCACTCGCACGGGCGCGACGATGCCTACACCACGCTCGGCGACTGGCAGAACACGAGCGGCTGCTACACGCGATCGCCGCTGACCTGCGTGGGGCAGTTCGGGCTCTGATGCGGCGAATGGCCGCAGGGGTCGCGATTCTGGCGGTGGCGGCGGCGCTCCTATGGATGATGTCGCGCCGAGCGCCCACGCCGGCGGCGCGGGCGGCCGCGGGCGAGGACGAGGACGACGCGACGGCGCCGTGGAGCGATCGGTCGTCGCCGCGAGCGTCGCGGGCGGGAACGCCGCCGGGCAAGATGGTGCCGCCGCCTCCGGCGGTGATCGAGCAGCCGGCGATGCCGCACGCACGGCCGCCCTATTCGCCCGACACGTTCCGGCTCGCGGCGGAGATCAAGCCGGGCGCGGCCGAGTGGGACGAGACGCCGTCCGATCCCAACGGCACGATGGTGTTGCGGCTGCGGCCCACGACCTACGTGGTGCACGCGCCGGCGCCGATCACCGTCGAGCTCGAGGTGCTCGACGACAAGACGCGGCGCCACCAGCCGGTCGCGCGCGCCGAGCTGCAGCTGCGCGGGCCGGGCGACGGCGGCAACGTGCACAGCGCCGACTTCGGCGACGACGGCAGCATGCTCTATCGCGCGACTCTACAGCCTGACGATCGCGAGCGCCCGAAGATGTACGGCCACGTGATGGGGCAGGCGCAGGTGCAGCTGGCGAACGGCAAGGTGTACCTCCTGGCCACGAACCTCGTCTACAGCGTCGATCCCGGCGCGCGCGTCGTCGGCGAATATGCCGACGTCATCCGCGACGGCGATCTGTACATCGGCATGACGCTGGCCGTGGATCACGGCGGGCTCTACCAGGTGCGCGGGGAGCTGTTCGGCCCGACGGGCGAGCCCATCGCCGAGTCGCGGCTGGTGCGCACCCTCGACGCCGGCCGCGCGCGCGCCGAGCTGCACTTTTTCGGCAAGGCGATCTCCGACAGCGGCGTCAACGGCCCGTACGAGCTGCGCGACCTGTACGTGGTCGAGCATCTGTCCGACGCCGGCTACGACGCGATCGGGCCGCTCATCGACGACGCGTGGCGCACGCAGCCCTATCGCGCGGCCGACTTCTCGCACGAGGAGTACCAGCCGTCGCAGCCGACGGCGGCGCCGGTCACCGCCAGCTCGCCGTCGCAGCTGGAGAAGCCGCTGCCGCTCTACGGCGCGCGCACGACGGGGCCGACGACGACGCCGCTCTCCTCGCCGCAGCCGACGGTGGCGCTGCATCCCGATGTGGTCGCCGGAAGCCTGCCGCCCGGGCGGTAGCGGGGTAGAAGCAGCGACGGTCTTAGGCTACAAGATGCGCATGGGACGCATCTTCGAAACGCGCAAGCACACGATGTTCGCTCGCTGGAACAAGATGGCCAAGGCGTTCACGCGGCTGGCCAAGGAGATCGCGATCGCGGTCAAGTCGGGCGGGCCGTCGGCCGATTCGAACCCGGCCTTGCGCCGCGTGCTGCAGAACTGCCGCGCGGCCAACATGCCCAAGGACAAGATCGAGTCGGCGATCAAGCGCGCCAGCGGGCAGGATCAGGCGAATTACGACATCGTGGTCTACGAGGGGTACGGGCCGCACGGCGTGGCGATGGTCGTCGAAACCGCGACCGACAACCCGACGCGCACCGTCGCCAACGTGCGCATGCACTTCAAGGATCACGGCGGCAACATGGGCACGACCGGGTCGGTGTCCTTCCTGTTCCAGAAGATGGGCGTGTTCCGGCTTCCGCCCGAGGGGCTCGACCTCGAAGCGCTCGAGCTCGACCTCATCGATCACGGGCTCGAGGAGATGGGCGAGTCGACCGGCGACAAGGGCGAGAAGCAGATCGTCATCCGCTGCGCGTTCGCCAACTTCGGGCAGCTGCAGTCGGCGATCGAGGCGCGCGGGCTGAGCCCGATCTCGGCGGAGGCGGCCTACATTCCGTCGACGCACGTGGAGCTGCCCGAGGCGCAGGCGCAGGAGGTGCTCGAGCTCGCCGACGCGCTCGAGCAGGACGAAGACGTGCAGCACGTCTTTCACAACCTCGCGTAGCGCATGCGCACGGTCCGCTTTCACTTCGACTTCGTGTCGCCGTATGCGTACGTGGCGTGGACGCAGATCCATCGCGTCGTCGAGACGCGCGCGGCGGTGGTGGAGCCGGTGCCGACGCTGTTCGCGGCGCTCCTGAACGCGCACGGGACCAAGGGGCCGGCGGAGGTGCCGGCCAAGCGCGTCTACGTGTTCAAGGACGCGAGCCGCAAGGCGCATGCGGCGGGGCTGCCGGCGCTGACGCCGCCGCCGACGCATCCGTTCAACCCGCTCGTGGCGCTGCGGTTGTGCACGCTGCCGCAGCCGGCCGAGGCGCGTCGGCGGCTGATCGATGCGCTGTACGCGGCGACGTGGGCGGGCGGCGGCGGCGTTGAGTCCCTCGACAACGTGCGCGCGCTGCTGGAGCGGCTGGGGCTCGACGCGGCGGCGCTGATCGCGGCGGCGGGGGCGCCGGCGGCGAAGGAGGCGCTCAAGGCCAACACCGAGGCGGCGATCGCGGCCGGCGTGTTCGGCGTGCCGACGGCGCTGGTCGACGGCGAGATCTTCTGGGGCGTCGACGCGCTCCCGCATCTCGGCGACTTTCTCGACGGGCGCGATCCGATGGCGGGCGCGGCGCTCGAGCGCTGGGCGCACATCGTGCCGTCGGCGACGCGGCGCTGACGGCGCGCGTGCGTTACGGCGCGAGCGGGGCGAGCGCGACCGACAGCGTCGACGAGCGCGCGTAGCCCGCCTGCATCGGATGCGCCGCCGCCGGCGCGCGCGCGCGATCGAGGGCGCGCGCGGGAGCGGCGGCGAGGGCGTGGCAGGTGGCCGCGTCGTCGTTGACGCAGCGGACCACGAGCGCGTGGCCGCAGCCGCGCGCGGCGTAGTCGAGGCTGCCGGCGCGGCGCAGCTGCACGTCGGCGTCGGCGCAGTGGAGCATCGCCGAGGCGCGCACACGAACGTCGCGCAGCGGGGGCGAACAGGCGGCGCACAGACCGACTACGAACAGCCACGCCGTCGCCCGTACCCGCATCGTGGTTGGAGCCGTACCGTTTCCCCGCTGGCTTGTCAACCGCGCGGGCCGCTGCGTGGGCTATGCTGAGGCATGCGGCGGGCGCTCGAGGATCGCTTCGCGCGCGCGATCGCCGGCGCGGGGGCGGCGCCGCGCGGGCCGTCGTGGCCGCCGTTGGCGCTGCCGTCGGCGCTGCGCGAGTCGCTGGTCGAGGCGGCGCGGCGCGAGGCTTGTCCCGCGGCGGTGGTGGAGCACTATTGCCAGAAGATGCCGGCGCTGCTCGTCGAGCAGCTACGGCCCGACGACGCGGCGCGGGAGCTGTTGCATCGTCCGCTCCTGCTGGCGCGGCTGCCGCGGCTGCGCGCGGCGCTCGACGGGCTCTTCGCGGCGCTCGTCGGCGCGGGCGTGGAGGCGCGCGCGCTCGTCGGAGCCGAGACGGCCGAGGCGCTGATCGCGGCGCGTCCTACCGCGATGGCGCTCTATTCGCACACGCTCTTCGGCAGCGGTCTGCCGCTCCTCGGCGCCTATCCGACCGACCGCGCGGCGCTCGCCGTCGAGCTCGAGCGCGGCGACGCCGACGAGCTCGTCGATCGGCGCTGGTCGTCGCACCTCGTGCACGAGCTGTGTCACGGTCCGGCGCGTGAGTACGACGGGCCGCCGGCGCCGTGGCTGATCGCGGAGGCGGCGGCGACGCACCTCGGCGCCGCGGCGCGGGTGGCGCACCTGTTCCCCGAGGAGGCGGGCGAGGCGCTGCGCGGCGTGTCGCTCTTCGTGCTCGTCGGTGACGTGATGGCGCGGCGCTTCGGACGGGCGGCGCTGTGGGGCGTCGCGCTCGGGACGCCGACGGCGGAGCTGTTCGGCGCGCGCGTGGCGCAGGCGCTCGACGAGGCGGGCTGGGAAGACTGGCGTGCGCGGCAGCAGGCGCCGTTCGCGCGGGATGCGCTCGGCGCGGCGGCGTGGGTGAAGCAGATCGACCTGGCGCGCGCCGGCGAGGACGCCACGCTCGCGGCGGCGGGAGCGCGGGCGTGGCCGACGCTGCCGTGGTGGTCGGAGCCGGTGGACGAGGCCGATCGGGCGATGGTGGCGCGCGCGGTGTCGGCGCTCTTCGTGGTCAACGCCATGGCGCCCGACTTTCAGACGTTGCCGTCGGAGCCGCCGGGCGCGCGGCTGTGGCTCGACGTCGAGGCGTGCACGCTGCGCGCGGAGCCGCGCGCCGACGGCGTGTTCGGCGAGCCGGCGTGGTGGCTGTTTCCGCCGCCGCTGGCGCGGACGCTGGCCGAGCGCGGCGCGCGGCGGGTGCGCATCGAGGGCGCGACGCGGGGGCGGCGAGGCGCCATCGCGGCGGCGCTGGTCGAGCTGGCCGACGGACGCGGGGCGCTGCCGGCGGAGGTCGAGCTGTGAGCGGGCGCGGCGCGCGAACGTGAGCGTCCGGCGCGTCGTGCCGGCGGAACGATTCTTTGGCTCGCGGTGCATTTGCAAGGTGCGCCGTTGAGCCTCTTGCCGCTGAACGGGGACGCGCGGCGCTACTTCGTCGGCGCGGCGGTCGCGGCGGCGCGCGCGCTCGGCCTCGGCGGCGCCGGTGATGTCGAGGCGTGCGCGGCGCGGCTCGGCCTTGCCCGCACGCATCGGCTGCGCGCGCTCGCCGACGTGATCGCGCTCGAGGATGCGTGGGGCGCGCCGGCATCGCCGCAGCCGCCGGGGCCGTGGGGCGAGCTCGCCGAGGTGGTGCGGCGCGATCGCCCGCTCGACGCGGCCCAGATGCTGGCGCGCTTTCATGCGCACCTGGCCAACGCCGGCCACGACGATGCGCGCGCGCTCGCCGCGCGAATGGCGACGCTGCCCGAAGCGGCGCGCGGCCTCGTCGATCTCGGCGCCGGTGCGGGCCACTACGCCGCGGCGTTCCTCGACGCGGCGCCGGCGGCGGAGGCGACGCTCGTGGATCGCGCCGAGGTGCTGGCGCTGGTCTCGCCGCGCGAGCGGCAGCGGTTGGTCGCGGCCGACGCCTTCGACGTGACGCTGCCGCGGCACGGAATCGCGCTCCTCGCCAACGTCGTGCATCTCTACGATGCTGCCGACGGGGCGCGGCTGGTGGCGCACGCGGCCTCGCTCGCCGACGTCGTCGTGGTGAAGGATTTGTGGATCGAGCCCGATCGCTCGGGACCGCCGGCCGCGCTCTTCTTCGCGCTCAACATGGCGCTCTACACCGACGGAGGCGAGGTGCATCCGGCGGCGCGCATCGCCGCGTGGCTGGCGGCGGCCGGGCTCGGCGCGGCGCAGCTCGAGCGGCTCGGCGACGACGTGATCGTGTGGGGCCGCCGATGACCGACGCGCCGACGAGGGCCGCGCCGGGGATCGCCGCGCGCTTCGAGCAGAGCCGCGCCGCCGGGCGCGCCTCGCTGGCCGCGGCCGGTACGTTGCGCGCGCAGCTCGACGATCGCCCGCTCGAGATGCCGCGCGGCTTTCAGCGCGCCTTCGCCGCCGCGCTCGACGAGGAGCGCGGCGCCGGCAGCGAGCGCGCCGACGCGCTCGAGCGCCACTACCTCGACCTCATGCCGCGGCTGCGCACGCAGCAGCTCGAATCGACCGCGCCCGCGGTCGCGCGCGTCTTCGACACGCCGGTCGAGCCATCGCGCTGGCCGCGCCTCGCCGCCGCCGTGGCGCGCCTCGGCCGCGCCGCGCTCCTCGACGGCGCGCCCACGCTCGGCGCGCTCTACGCCGAGAGCTGCTACGGCGCGTTCATGCCGATGCTCTACGGCACGCCGCACGACCTCGCGAGCTACGATCCGGCGGCGCTCGACCGTCACCTCGCGGCGCCGCTCGTACACGAGCTCGCACACGGCCCGCGCCACCACGAGGTCCTCTCGCTCTACCTCGACGAGTGCATCGCCGGCTGGCTCGGCACCCGCGCGCTCGATCGCGACAACGATCTGTTCGCCGCGCCCTGGCTGTCGCAGGTCGGCGGCGCGCTCGCCCGCGTCGTCGGCGCCGATCGGCTGCGCGCCGCGCACGCCGGCACCCTGGCGTGGGACGCGCTGTTGCCGCGCGGCCTCGGCGCGGCGATCGCGCACGCCGACTGGCAGCACTACCTCGCGCATCGCCCGCTGCACCTTCTGTGCGACGCCACGCGGCCCGACCCGTGGATGCGCATGTTCTTCCTCTCTGCTGCCGGCGAGCCGGTCGATGATCGTTCGTGGGATCGGCCGTGGCGCGACATCCCCGCCGGCGCCGAGAGCGACGACGACGCCGAGATCCTCGACGACGCGCTGGCCGCCATGTGCCTACGCAATCACCAGGTGGCGCGCTCGTTCCGTGTCTCGCGCCGCCCGCCGCCGGCGCCGGTCGACATCGACCTCGAGGCGTGCCGCGTCTCCACCGCCGCCGGCGCCGACGGCTTCGATCCGGCGCCGCCCGCGCACTTGTTCCCGCCGGCGGTGGCGGCGCGGCTGCGCGCGCGCGGGATCGCCGGCTACACCGTCGAGATCGCCGCGCTCGAGGCGCTCGCGCCGCTGGCGCGCGCCCTCGGCGACGGCGCCGCGTCGCGCAGCGGCGACGGCTTCACGCTCACGCGGCGTTGATCTTGCCGAGCGTCAGCTCCGCCTTCTTCGCCAGCGCCGTCTCGATCAAGCGCAGCCGGTGCGGCGGATGGCGGAAGAAGTTGCGCGCGAGCGCCGCGTCGCTCGCGTAGGCACGCGTCACCTCCGCGCGCGACCACGTCGGCGGAAACGGCACGTAGTCGATGGGCGCCTCGCGGATCCACCAGTCGGTGAAGCCGAAGCGCTCGTGGTGGCGATCGTAGATCTCGGTGCCGGGGTAGGGCACGAGCACGCCGCGCGCATTGAAGCCGGCGGCGAGCGGCGCCGCGCGCTCTAGGAAGGCGAGCGTCGCTTCCAGCTCGGCATCGGTCTCGTCGGGCCAGCCGAACATGAGGTTGACCATCGCCGACAGCCCGAGGTCGCGACAGAGCGCGAGCACCTCGAGCACGCGCTCGATGGTCACTCCTTTGCCGATCCGGAGCAGCATCTCCGGAGAGCCGGACTCCATGCCGATGTCGACGCCCCCGCAGCCGGCGCGCTTCATGGCGGAGAGCGTCTCGCGATCGAGGTGCGCCGGATGCGCGGTGCAGGTCCAGTGCACCGGCCCGACGGCGACGAGCGCCTGGCACAATTCGCCGACGCGGCGCCGCCCGACGGCGAACGAGTCGTCGAAGAAGCTGAACGCGTGCAGGCCGAAGCGCTCGCGCAGGAGCGCCACCTCGGCGGCGACCGATGCCGCCGAGCGATAGCGGAAGCGCCGGCCGGTGACGTTGTTCGCGCAGAAGGTGCAGGCGGCGGGGCAGCCGCGGCTCGACAGCAGGCCGGCCGGCGGCAGCGCGCGCGTCGCGCCGTACCACGCGGGATCGAAGAGGTCGAGCGCGCTGGTCGGCGGCGCCAGCGCGTCGAGCTCGGTGAGAAAGCCGCGCGACGGGTTGTGGCGCACCATGCCGCGATCGATCCACGACAGCGCCACGACGTCGCCGAACGCGCGCGTGCCGTCGACGGCGTCGGCGAGCTCGGGCAGCGCCTCCTCGGCCTCGCCGCGCAGGACCCAACGGAAGCCGCGCGCGAGCGGCTCGTCGGGGAGGATGGTGGCGTGCGGCCCGCCGGCGACGAGCGGCCAGCGCGCGCCGAGCGCCGCCGCGAGTGCGTAGGCCGGCTGCACGTGCAGCGTCTTCAGGTGCAGGCCGACCAGATCGGGCGCGAACGCGGCGATGCGCGCGGCGATGGCCTCGTGCTCGCGCGTCGCCGCCGGCGCCGAGGCGTCGTAGAGCGCGACCTCGTGGCCGCGCGCGCGCAGCGACGCCGCCAGGTGGCAGAAGCTGAGCAGCGGCGAGCGTACCGGCTCCGGCGACGGCGGGTTGACCAGGAAGACGCGCGCCACGCGCCTAGTCTACGCGAGATCGGGCATCCGTCGATCCTACCTCCGGCCGACGAGCGCACGAACGGTCTCGACGAGGTGCGCGAGATCGACCGGCTTCGGCAGGTGGCCGTCGCAGCCGGCGGCGAGGCACTCCTCGCGGTGCTCGGCGACGGCGTCGGCGGTGAGCGCCACCACCGGCACGCGCACGCCGGCGCGGCGGAGCTGGCGCGTGGCTTCGAGCCCGTCGAGCTCGGGCATGCGCACGTCCATGAGCACGAGATCGAAGCCGCCGGCGCGCGCGCGCTCGAAGGCGGTGCGGCCGTCCTCGGCTTCGACGACGGCGGCGCCGTAGAGCTCGAGCAGCTCCTTGATCGGCTCGCGGATGTCGCGGTTGTCGTCGGCGAGCAAGAGGCGCAGGCCGGCGAGCGCGCGGCCGCGTGTCGGCGGCTCGGGCGAAGACCCATCGCGCGCCGGCGCATCGCTCGGCGGCGCCGGCGGCGCGGCGGCAGGCGGCGCGGGCAGGACGAGACGGAACGTGGTTCCGGTTCCGGGCGCGGCGTGCAGGAGCTCGAGCGTGCCGCCCATGCCCTCGGCGAGGCGGCGCGACAGCGCCAGCCCGAGGCCGCTGCCGCCGAAGCGCGGCGCGATCGATCCGTCGCCCTGCTGGAAGGGCGCGAACAGCGCCTCGGCCTGCGCGGCGGTGACGCCGATGCCGGTGTCGGACACGTCGATCGCCAGCCGCTCCGCGTCCAGGGCGACGCGCACGCCGACCGTGCCCTGCTCGGTGAACTTGATGGCGTTGCCGACGAGGTTGGTCAGGATCTGGCGCAGCCGCTTGGGATCGGTCGCGATCGACGCCGGCGTCCCCGCGGTGGGCTCGACGTGGAGCCGCACGCCTTTGCGCTCGGCTTCGATCCCGAGGTTGGCCACCACCTCGGCGACGATCGCCAGCGGCGCCGTCGCCACCGAGGCCGGCTCGAGCCGTCCCGCTTCGACCTTCGCCAGGTCGAGCAGATCGTCGACGAGCGCGAGCAGCACGCGGCCGTTCGACAAGATGCGCGCGATCAGCTCGGCGCGGCGCTCCGGCGAGACCCCGTCGGCGGCGAGCCGCTCGCCGAGCGCGAGGATGGCCGAGAGCGGCGTGCGGATCTCGTGGCTCACGTTGCGCAGGAAGGTGGTCTTGGCGGAATTGGCCGCTTCGGCGTCGAGCCGCGCGCGCTGCAGCCCGGCGGCGGTGAATTGCAGCTCGCCGGCGAGCACGTTCACCCCGTGCGCGATGGCGTCGATCTCGTCGTGCGCGCCGGAGACGTCGATGCGGCGGTCGAGATCGCCGGCGGCCATGTCCTCGAGCGCGGCGAGCAGCGCCTCGACGCGCGTGTCGCCGCCGCCGGCGCTCACGACAGGAAGGTGCGCAGCCAGGTCAGCGCGCTCGGCTCGTCGGGGAACAGCCGCGTCGGCACGCCGGGGCGCGCCACGCGCAGATAGATGTTGCCCATCATGCGCCCGAACGGCGTCGCCTCGACGACGAGCGCGAGCGCCAGGAACGACGCGAGCAGCACCTCGCCGGTGTAGTAGTGGCGCACCTCGGGCTCGAGCGGCAGGCAGCGCGAGATGTCGACCAGGAGCGGCCGCTTCTGGCGCGCGCAGGCGTCGACGGTGGCGGCGAGGTTTACCCGGGCGTCGGCGAGCGACTGTTGCACGCCGGCCTCGATGCGCGTGACGACGATGCCCTCGTCACGCAGCGCGATCTCGGCGGTGGGCGTGCGCGTCACGCGATCATTGTAGCAGGGCAGCGCGCCTTTCTGTCACGATGGGCGCGTGGACGCCGACGAGAGCTACCGCGAGCTGACCGCGGCCCTGCGTGCCGCCGAGGAGCGGGCCGATCGCGCCGAGCGCGCGCTGGCGGCGTTGTCGGCGCGCGTCGAGCAGCTGGTCGACGTGCTGGTCGGCCGCGGCGCGCTCGCCGAGGGCCATCGCGCGCTGTTCGATCGCGTGGGCGTGAGCGCGGCGGCGGCGGTACCCGCGCGCGTGCGGCTGCGCGTCTTCGTCGACAAGTACACCATGCACAACGCCGACGTCGACTGCGCGGCGCTCCTGCCCATCTGCCAGGCGCGCTGCTGCTCGTTCTCGTTCGAGCTGACGACGCAGGATCTCGACGAAGGGCGCGTGATGTGGGAAGCGACCGCGCCGTACCTCATCCGCCACGAGCGCGACGGCCACTGCTCGCACCTCGATCGGCAGAGCGGCGGCTGCGGCGTCTACGCCGAGCGTCCGGCCGCCTGCCGCGGCTACGACTGCCGCGGCGATGCGCGCGTCTGGGCCGACTTCGAAAAGCGCATCCTCGCGCCGCTGCCCGACGGGCTCGCGGTTCTGCAAATCCGCGGCCGGTGATATTCTAGGGACGATGCGGGGGACTTTGCTCGCGCGTGCACCGGCGCTGGCGCTGGCGCCGCTGCTCGCGCTGGTCGCGTGCGGCAGCCACCACGGCAGCGACGGCGGCGTCGGTCAGGATGCGGGCCTGCCGCCGCCGCCCGCGACGGTGTGCGATGTGCCCGCGCAGCCCGTCGACACCTCGACGCCCACCACCGTCGTCGGCGACGGCACCGCCGCCAGCTGCACCGAGGCGGCGCTGCGCAGCGCCGTCGCCGCCGGCGGCATCGTCACCTTCCGCTGCGGCGCCGAT
>Ga0134125_10008173_pt1 | contig 11803 bp, 10 predicted proteins | sample KB31751_FD_96464 | JGI IMG/M metagenome (GOLD analysis project Ga0134125, IMG submission 96464) | Terrestrial soil microbial communities with excess Nitrogen fertilizer from Kellogg Biological Station, Michigan, USA - KB3-175-1 | ecosystem: Environmental > Terrestrial > Soil > Unclassified ... | reverse complement strand
TCAAGTCGCTCCCGCCCAAGTTCGATGCGTCGGGTGACGTCGTCGAGCAGTTCGTGGCGACGTCCAAGGATGGCACCCATGTACCGTACTTTGTGGTGCATCGGCGCGGCATGAAGCTGGACGGCCACAATCCAACGATCCTCTATGCCTACGGCGGGTTCCAGGTGTCGGAGACGCCGAATTATTCGGCGAACATCGGCAAGCTGTGGCTTGAACATGGCGGAGTGTGGGTACTCGCGAACATCCGCGGCGGCGGTGAGTTCGGTCCGGCGTGGCATGAAGCGGGTCTCAAGACGCATCGCCAGGTGGTGTACGACGACTTCGCCGCCGTCGCGCAGGATCTCGTCAAGCGGGGAATCACGAGCACGCGCCGGCTAGGCATTCAGGGCGGATCGAACGGCGGTCTCCTGATGGGAGTCGAGTTCACCCAGCATCCGGAGATGTGGACCGCGGTGGACATCCAGGTTCCGTTGCTGGACATGCTGCGCTACGAGCAGATCGCGGCGGGTAGCTCGTGGGTGGGAGAGTATGGCAGCGTTTCCGTTCCGGCGGAGCGCAAGTTCCTGGAATACCTGTCACCCTACAACAACGTGCGTGCCAACGTGAAGTATCCGGAGCCGCTGATCTGGACGACGACCAAGGATGACCGCGTGGGTCCGCAACACGCGCGGAAATTCGCGGCAAAGCTCGCGTCGATGAACATTCCGTACATGTTCTACGAAGTGATCGAAGGCGGCCATGGCTCCGGCGCGAGTCTCAAGGAGCGCGCGCACACGACGGCGCTGGAAATGACCTACTTCACCCGCAAGCTGATGCAGTGATGTACACGGCGGTTCGTGTATCTTTGGACGATCATCATTCAACGGGAGATCGATCTTGGCGCAGGAAGCGGGACGCACACGTGACGACGTGGTTCGCTGGGCTGACAGGCTTTACTCTGAACACGTCGATCACAAGGATGCGGACGGCTTCGCGGCCGCATTCACTCCGGATGGCACGCTTCGCTTCGGCAATTCCGATACGATAGTCGGGCGCGATGCGATCCAGGTCGCCATCGCGCAATTCTTCAGTGCGTTCAAGTCCTTGCGCCATCACTCCGGACGCACCTGGATCGATGGTGACACCGTTGTTCTTGAAGCTGTCGTTACCTACATCAGGCATGACGGACAGGAAGTGACCGTGCCTGCGGTAACGATCTTTCACCTCGGGCCGGTGGAGCTTTCGTCATCGCCGCTTGCGGATGATTGTCGCATCTATGTAGACCTCAGTCCCTTGTTCGCTCCGTGATCGGCGCGGTCACTTTACAACCAGCGGGTTTTTCCGGATGAAAACGCAGGCAGAGAAAGGGCAGCTGTTTCGCGATCTGCATTATCGCGACAGCGCATTCGTCATTCCAAATCCTTGGGACATCGGCTCGGCGCGGCTGCTTGCCAGTACTGGCTTCGAGGCGTTGGCGACGACGAGTGTGGGTTACGCAAACTCGATCGGCCGCCAGGACCACGGAGTCACACGCGACGAGATGTTCGCACATGCGGCGACGCTGGCAGCCGCGACGGAATTGCCGGTGAGCGCAGATCTCGAGAACGGGTTTGGTCACGATCCCGGGACGGTGGCGGAGACGATCCGCATGGCCGCTGCAGCGGGGCTGGCAGGCTGCTCGATCGAGGACAGTACAAATCGCGATGACGATCCGATCTACTCATTCGAGCATTCAGTCGATCGCATCCGTGCGGCGGCGGAGCAGGTGCGCAATCTGCCGTTCCCATTCATGTTGACAGCACGGTCGGAGAACTATCTCCACGGTCGCAAGGATCTTGTTGACACCATCAATCGCCTGCAGGCCTTTCAGGAAGCCGGAGCAGACGTTCTCTATGCGCCGGGCATTACGGACGTAAAGGACGTCGCGACGTTGATAAGCTCGGTGGACCGGCCAGTCAACGTCCTGGCCGGAATGCAGGGCACGCACTTTGACGTCAATGAGCTTTCGCGAATCGGTGCGAAGCGCATAAGCGTGGGTGGTGCGCTGACACGCATTGCGTTCGCCGCGTTGCTCGGCGCCGCGCGCGAGATGAAGGAGCACGGCACGTTCAGCTTTGTGAACGGGCCCATCACCTCGCGCGAGATCGCCGCTCTGATCAGTAGCGCCAGCTGAGGGTATCGGCTCCGGCTGGTGCCGTCTTCACGATGTGCTGTGCCATCACGGGGATGAAACGCTGATCCACCGTCATGCCGCCGACGCTGAGTGAATGTTGCGAGTCTCCAGTCCAGCAGTGCTCGTAACGGTCGCCATACTCGATTGATCCAGCGTAGTACGGATCCTTCGTGCTATCGAGAAAGTCCTGCATCAGATACACGGCGTTGTTCAGGTGCCAGCTGTCCATGGTGCCGGAATAGATGTGAATCTTTCCGACGAGCTTTGGACCGAGCGTGGCCCAGTCGCGCTGGAGAATGTTTCGCAGGTCGTAATGCTCCTTCCAGTACGCCGCGACTTTCGGATCGATGTGGCCGGTGACCTTGTCGTAAATGCGTTGCGGATATCCGTCCGCGCCAACCGGCCCGAACACGGATTCCCAGATGTCCCACTGCTCGGTCGAGCGATCCTTCCGGCCCTGCACGTATTCCCAGTGATTGTCGTTCTCGACAGTCGTGAGCAAGTGACCGAGATAGTTGCGGCCTGAAGGCTGCGGTGTCTTCTTCCAGTCCGCGTTGAAATAGAAGGCGTTGGTGTCGCTGTATATGTTGATCGTTTCATACTGACGGAAGTCGACGGGGTCAGGACAGAAGGCCCACGCACCGTTGAAGTCGTCCGGATAGAATACCTGATCGCCGAGCGATTCCCACCCGCCGGTGGATCCGCCGTACAACGTTCGCGCCCATCCCTGCCCGATCCCGCGAAACTTCTTCTCGACGTAAGGGATGAGCTCCTTCACGATCGCGTCGCCATACGGCCCAAGGTTCGCGGAGTTGACCGCGTACGAGTCGTCGTAATACGGATTGGCATGCTGGATCTTCATGACGAGCATGCGCGGGAACTTCGGACCGGTCCATTGCTTGTACAGATCGTATGCGTACGAGACGCGCACGCTGTCGCGTGAGCCGGGAGTTGGAGGATTCGGGCTGAACTCGCCGAAGCCGGTTGGATAGTGCCCCTGATCGACAGCGAGCGGGTAGTGCGTCGACGGATGATCGTCGAATCCCGCGGGAAGCAGTACGTACGCACCGAGGTACATGGGACGACCCCAGAACTTCGACAGCAGGTCGCTTTTTATCCGAACGTACTTCACCCACCGGGTATCCTTCGGCTCCGGGATCGGCGCGATCACCTTGCTCAGGCTGATGTGCACGATCTGCCCGGAAGCGGGGTCGAGATGCACGTGCACCGGCTCGCTGTAGAAATTGCCCGGCTTGCTGAACCAGTGTTGTCCCTCGCCCTTGTCAGGCGCGAGCTTGATGGTGTGTCCGTCGGAGCGATGGAACGTTTCGTAACGATTCAGTACAGCCTGCACCCGGTAATCGCCGGCCGGGATGTCCATGACGCTCCTGAGCGGCCACCCAAAAACCTTCGAGTCGATGACAGCGGTCGCTCCCGGTGCGAGCCCGTCGACGTCGAGACCGAACGCCGGCTGCACGCCCGGATTGTACACCTGATACTGGAAGCGTGGCTCTCGGCTCGTATCCCGTGATACGATGAGAATGATGTGACCGTCCTGCCTGTCGGGTGACACAGACGCGGGAAACGAGACGTCGAACTGGAATCCCCCCGTGGACTGGGCATGCACCGCCCCGCGCTGACCGATGATGGGATTGCTCATCACGGCCAGTAGCAGTGGAGCAATCACCCCAGCAAGGGTGTTCCGGGCATTACGTACGCTTACAAGTGCCTCGCAGGTCATGCAAACTCCTCCTTCGTGACGCGAAGCTAGACTTCCAGGATTACGGCGTCAAGTTTCTGTCAAGTTGGAGGACGAATATCGTATTCGGCCCTACGCACGGGTATGATTGAACGGCGTTGGCACCGGCGTGGCGCCGGACGGATTCGCACCAGGCATCGACATGGTCGAGCTCCGGCTACAACCACTCTTCCGGAACGACGTCATCCCCCGCATGTTTTAGGGACGTTTTAGGGGTGTTTTAGGGACGGTGGGGACTGCACGCATCGCACCGCCGGTGGCGCTCAACTTCTGGGATCAACCATGACACGTTTTCGCGTTCTTGCATTCGCTGCTCTTGCGTCCATCGCGATTCCTGTAATTACGGCCGGTGCGCAGAACCAGGGTCCACCACCACCGCCCAAGAACCTCAAGTTCTTCCCCAAGGATATCTCTCGGCAGGCCCTGCTCGATACGATGGGTACGTTCACGCGAGCTCTCGGTGTGGGCTGCGAATTCTGCCACATGGCCGACGACAGCATCCCACGCGATCGGCACGACTTCGCCTCGGATGCGAAGCCGAACAAGAACAAGGCACGCACGATGCTTCGCATGGTCACAGCGATCAACGCCGACTATCTGACCAAGCTCTCATCGAGAATGCAGCCGCCGATCGTTGTCACGTGCGCGACCTGTCACCGCGGCGTCACCGAGCCTCGGCCGCTCGAGCAGGTAATTCTCACGCGTTACGATTCGGCAGGCACCGATTCAGCCATCGCGCTGTATCGCGATCTGAGACAGCATTATTACGGACGCGCATCGTATGACTTCGGGGAGGCCCCACTGGCCGCGGTCGGTGGCGCATTGCGTCAGCGCGATAAGGTAGCGGACGCCCTCAAGTTCTACATGCTGAATCTGGAATACGCACCGAACTCCGCGTCCGCATGGTCACAGGCCGGTAGTGCGCAGCTCGCGTCCGGCGATACGGCGAGTGCCATCAAGAGCTTCGAGAAGGCGTTGTCGATCGATCCGAAGAACAGGGGAGCGATACGCGCAATGCAGTCGCTCAAGCCGAAGCCCTGATTTCAGATGTCACGGTGAATGACACGAGCACCGAAGAAGACCGGGGAACAGATTGACGTCCCGATCATCCCATTCACCGATGGGGTTGCGTGGACTGAATGGCTCGACAAACATCACGCAATCTCACCGGGAATCTGGATTCTTATCGCGAAGAAGGGATCCGGCGTCCGCTCTGTATCGCACCCTGAAGCCCTCGAGATCGCGCTGTGCTACGGTTGGATAGACAGCCAGCGAAAGGGGTACGACGCGAAGACGTTCATCCAGAAATTCACGCCGCGGGGCGCGCGCAGCATCTGGTCCGTGATCAATCGCGACAAGGCGATTGCGCTGGTGGAGAGCGGGAAGATGATGCCGGCAGGTATCGCCGAGGTGGAGCGGGCGAAGAAGGACGGCCGGTGGGAAGCGGCCTACGCGTCACAGGCGACCATCGAAGTCCCGCCCGACCTTCAGGCAGCGCTGGACTTGAAGCCGCGCGCAGCAAAGTTCTTCGCGACGCTGACAAGTCAGAACCGCTACGCGATCCTGTTCCGAATTCACAACGCGAAGCGCGCCGAGACTCGGGCCAGGAGAATCGCCGATTTCGTAGCGATGCTTGGGCGGCACGAGACGATTCATTGATCGGGCGCAGAAGTTGTGGAAGCTACCAGAAATCAAGACGCGCCTGCGAAAATTGCAGGCGCGTCTTGATTTGAACAGCCGGCGGTGCTTACCTCAGCGCATTCCAAACCAGCGGGTACGTCGACATGCTCTGTCCCCGATACTGTGGCCGGAACCCGAACAGTACGACGTGCCCCTTGCCCTGCTTCACGTCAACCATTGCGGCCTTGCCATTGACGTGCTCGGCGCCGAGTAGCCAGCCGGAGAGAAGTGGATCGCCCTGCGCCGGATAGCGCGCGATGACCGTCGCTCGCGCAGGATCCGTTACTTCGAACGCAGGACTCCCCTCGAACCAGACCGCGGCTACCGGCGCGGTCATTCCCGCCGCAAGCGGATTCGCACGGTCGAACTCGACACTGAACAGCGAGCCCGGTGCGTAGAAATCCTTGGGCCTCAGCTCGGCGAGCACGTTCTTCACTGGAAGTGACAGCGCCTCGATCGCGTAGTTGCTCGCAGCGTTGAATGCTACGAGAGTGCCACCGGCGCTTACGAAAGTCGCGAGCTGCTTCGCTCCGTCATCGCCGAGACCGCCCTTGAGCGAGTCTGGATAGTCGCCGCGCGGGCCGCCAGCGATCTGGCGTGCGTTCTGATCCGGCAGCACTATCGCGTCGAAGCGGGCGCTCAGGTTGCCGGCGCGAATATCCTTCGCGGTGATCATCGTGTACGGAACGTGATACTGATCGAACACCCACTGTGTCCATCCCTGGTCCATGGACGGCGCCCAGTTCTGGAACATCGCGATGCGACGAGCCTTGTTGTTGCTGAGCCCCTTCGCAACCCACGGGATCGCACGAACCGGAGCGAGCGGAGTGGACGCAACCACGATCGAGTCGTGCAGGAACGCAACGTTGAATCCATACAGCAGCGGCAGCGTCTGCGCCGTCACATCGTACGGACGCTTGGGCGGACCGCCGGGATACTCGAACAGATTCGGGTAATGCTGATCTTCGAGCAACGCCTTCGCGAACCCGGCGTACGGCTGTGCGGTGTAGATCAGGTAACTGCCGGCGGGGAACTGCTTGCCGCCTGCGCTGAATGCCGAGCTGGCGCGACGCACCTCGACCTGTCCGCGCTGCAGAATGCTCAGCGCCGCATTGATCGCGGTGTCGCGCGCCGCTTCCGCGGGAATCACGATTGTCGCGGGCCAGTCCTGCCGGCCGGGAGCGCGATTGCCCATCACGGAATTGCGCTCGACCTGCGAGTAGGTCCGCATCCATTCCGTGTGATCTGCCGCTGCCTGTGTGAGCAGTGCCATCGTCGCCGCGGTCTGATAGCGAACGATGTCACCGATGGTCCACTTGCCGCCGGGCCATGTCGTCAGGAAATCGACGCCGGTCTTCTTTGGATCGACGTTGTAGCCAGGCCGCAGCGAGTCGAACGGCACGGTAATGGGTGAGGCGAGTGCGGCGCTCGCGGTTTCGGTGAGAATGCGAATCGCGCCGTGATAGTGCTGATACGCGCGCGCGGGAGTCCATGCGTCGTACGATGTGTTGTTCGCGATGCCGGTGAAGCCGTCAGACGTCAGCCGCCAGGTCATCGCCTTGCCCATCTGCGCGACACCTGCCATCAGAATCGGATCGATGTTGGGCTCGATCGGATCCATGTACGGCGGGATGAACAGCCGCGTGCCGTTGGAGCCTTCCTGGTGGATGTCATTGACGATCGCCGGATGCCAGGGGCTGTACAGCGAGTCGATCACCATCTGTGTCTCGACCTGCGTGAACGCGTACCAGTCGCGGTTGTCGTCGTGACCCGTGTAGTGATGGTATAACACCGGCGGTCCGCTGCCTTCCCATGCCGTACCCATGGAGCTTGCATACCAGTCGTGCACGATGTCCACGCCATCCGGATTGAGCGACGGTACTAGAATCACGATGGTATTGCGCCGGATCGAGCGCGCATTGTCGTCCTCGTCCCCCACCAGCTTCTGCGCCAGCACCATTGGCGTGAGTATGCCGCCGACTTCGGTCGAGTGGATGCTCGACGTGACCAGGATTACGAGCTTGCCATCCATCTGCAGCTTCGTGACCTGTCCAGGCGTCGTGAGCCGCGGATCGGAGAGCAGGCGCTGGATGTCGCGATAGTGCGCGAGATTCGCGATCGTCGCCGAGTCGGCAATGTAGGCGGCAAGGAACGGCCGCCCGAGTGTGGTCTTGCCGAGTGTGTGCACCTGAATTCGCGGAGACGCCTTTTCCAGCGCATGGAAGTACGCCACGACCTGTTTCCATTGCGGAAGCTTCCGATCGGTGCCCGGTGCGAAGCCGATCACCGAAGCCGGTGTCGGTATCGCGGAGCCGGCGCGTTGCACGGCTTGCGCGGTTTGCGCGGTCGAGACCGCCGGCCCGCACGGTATGGCGGCCGCTAGGAAGCTGAGCGCTGGGATAAGGCGAAGGCGCACTGAAGGAGGCTCCGGATTGAGGGGTCTTCAATCTGTACGCTGTGCGTCAGACCTTCGTTAGGGCCCTATGAGCCATTGCGACGAACCCCCTGACTGTTTATACATTCCTAGTGAATAAAATTACGGTCGGCGTACTCGGCGCCTCGGGATACGCGGGCCGGGAGATTTGTGATCTCGTTGCGCGGCATCCGTCCATGGAACTGGCCTTCGCGTCCGCCAATTCGCGGGCAGGGGAGACGATCCGTTCGGGCGGCCGCGCCATCTCGCTCATCGCCACCGAAGAAGCAAAGCTCGGCGACGCGGGTCTCATCTTTTCAGCCCTGCCTCATGGCGCGTCGGCGACCTGGGTCCAGGCAGCGGCAACGGCTGGCGCCAAGGTCGTCGATCTCTCGGCGGATCTGCGGCCTGGAAATGGCTCGACCTTCTACAATGGAACGACCGTTCCATATGGTCTGACCGAACTTACGCGACCGTTGCTGCCCGGGGCGGACGTGGTCGCCAATCCGGGCTGCTACCCGACCGCGATTCTCATCGCGCTGGCGCCGCTGCTTGCCCGATCGCTCGTCGTGCAGGGCACGACCATCAACGTCAGCGCGGCCAGCGGGGTCACGGGCGCGGGCTTCACGCCAAAGCCCGAGCTGATGTTCGCGGAGGTCGCGGAAGACTTCCGCGCCTACGCGGTTGGAAACGAGCATCGGCACCTGAACGAGATGCGGGCGGTGATCAGCGAGATGGGTGGCGACAACGACATCCTCTTCACGCCACATCTACTGCCTGTCGCACGCGGGATACTCGCCACGATCACCGTACCAGTGAGCGAATCGCTGGCGCAGCCGCTGTCGCTCTGGCGCGAGCTGTATCGGGACGAACCGTTCATCGAAGTGAGCGACACGATGCCTTCACTCCGGGACGTGGTGCACCGCAACGTCGTGCGCTTGAGCGTCGCCAGAGCTGCAAACGTGCGCCAGCCAACGCTGATCATCGTCGCGGCGATCGACAACCTCATGAAGGGCGCCGCAGGGCAGGCTGTGCAGAACGCGAACGTGATGCTCGGCTTTCCGGAAATCGCGGGATTGCCGGCATGATGGAGCCGTTGAAGCGCGTAGTGAAGCTGGGCGGCCGCGCACAATCCGCCGACTCGCTCGCGGCGACGATCGCTTCCGCGTGGAATGCGAGCAATGCGATGTGTATCGTGCATGGTGGCGGGGACGAGATCTCGACGTTGCAGCGCAAGCTCGGCGGAGAACCACAGTTCACCGGCGGACGGCGAGTCACGACGGCGCAGGATCTCGACATCATCCGAATGGTGCTCTCGGGTGTCGTCAACAAGCGACTGGTCTCGCGCTTCAACGCCGCCGGCGCGCCAGCGGTCGGCATCTCCGGCGAGGATGCCGCTCTCATTGCGGCGAAGCCACTCGGCATTTCCGAATTCGGATACGTCGGGATGCCGGTGAGCATCAACACGTCACTTATCGAGACGCTGTGGCTGGCCGGTCTGCTGCCAGTCATCTCGCCGCTTGCAACCAACGCTGAAACGCCCGGTGCAGCGCTCAACGTCAACGGTGACGACGCCGCGGCTGCTATCGCCGTGGCACTCGGTGCCGACGAGCTGCTATTCGTTGCGGACGTCGAAGGTGTGCTCGATTCGTCGGGGCACGTGATCGATCAGCTCGACGTGGATGAAGCGCGTGCGCTCATCGCGTCGGGAATTGCTGTCGGCGGCATGGCCGCCAAGCTGGAAGCAGCGCACGCCGCGCTCGCGGGCGGGGTTCGCGCTGTTCGAATTGCCGATATCGACGCGCTCGGAGAATCCGGGCGTGGAACATTCATAACACTCGCAACGGTAGGCGCAAAGTGACGACAATGACTTTGCCTGTGATGCAGCTATCCACCGAACAGCCGGCGACACCGGCTCCAGTATCAACGCAGTCGGCCATACTCGGCACGTACAAGCGCCCGCCCGCGCAATTCGTTCGTGGCGACGGCATGTATCTGTACGACGCGAGCGGCAAGGCGTACCTGGATTTCGCGAGCGGAATAGCAGTGAATGCGTTCGGCTACAACGACGCCGGGATTGCGGGGGCAATTCAGGACGCGCTGGCAACGGGCCTGTTGCACGTATCCAACCTGTATCGCACTGCACCGGGTGAGGAGCTCGCGGCGTTTCTCGTGGACAACTCGTTCGCGTCGTCAGTCTTCTATTGCAATTCCGGCGCGGAAGCCAACGAGGGCGCGTTCAAGTTCGCGCGCAGGTTCGGGCGCTCGATATCTCCCGACAAGACGGGAATCATCTCGCTGCGCGGCGCATTCCACGGGCGCCTCTTCGCGTCGCTGGCGGCAACGGATCGCGCCAAGTACCAGGCGCCGTTCCTGCCGCTCGCGCCCGGCGTGTCGATCGTGGAGCGCACGATCGAGGATCTCGACGCGGCGCTGGACGCGCGTACGGTTGCGGCAGTGATACTGGAGCCGGTGCAGGGTGAAGGCGGTGTCCGGGTGATCGATCGCGGGCTGCTCGCGGAGCTTCGCGCGCTCACGCACGAACGTCGCATAGCGCTCATTTTCGACGAGATTCAGTGCGGACTTGGCCGCACCGGAACACTGTTCGCATACGAACAGACCGGCGTCGTGCCGGACATGGTGACACTCGCCAAGCCGATTGCTGCCGGCCTTCCAATGGGCGCAGTGCTCGTCAGCGAGGAGATATCGGCGGTAATGAAGCCGGGCGATCACGGTACAACGTTTGGTGGCGGGCCATTTGTTGCGAGCGTCGCACTGCACGTGGTGAAGCGCCTTGCAGAACCCGCTCTGCTGGAGCAGGTGCGGGACAACGGCGCATGGATGGGCGAGGAGCTTCGCGCGATCATGCGCCGCACTGGCCGGGTGCGTGCGGTGCGCGGCGTGGGACTCATGTGGGGACTCGACGTCGTCGAGCCGGCTGCTGGTGTCGTCGGGCGCGCGATGGATGCGGGTCTTCTCATTCTGTCAGCCGGTGAGTACACGCTTCGGCTGTTGCCGCCGCTCGTCATGAGTTGCGATGACATGAGAGACGGACTGGAATCGCTGGAAGAGGTGCTGCGATGAATCCCGATGCGACGGCATCGATCACGCTGCGCCCGGCGCGCAGCGGTGACGTCTCCGGCATCGTGTCGCTCGTGAATGGTTATGCCGCTGAAGCGATCATGTTGTACCGGTCGCCCGAATCGGTAAGCATGACGCTGCACGATTTTGTCGTTGCCGTGGATTCCGCGGGAACCGTGATGGCGTGTGGCGCGCTCAAGGAATATTCGCCGTCACTCGCCGAGGTCGCGTCTGTCGCGGTGGCGCGTGATGCGCATGGACTTGGGCTCGGCACCGCGATCGTTGCGGAGGTCGAGCGACTCGCACGCAAGCGCGGGATCGACGAGCTGTTCGCGCTGACTCTCACGCCCAGGTTCTTCGAGAGCGCGGGTTATGTGATTGCCGACCGGGCGCTGTATCCGGAGAAGATCCGGCGTGACTGCCTCAAGTGTCCGCGCAGGATTCGATGCAACGAGTACTGTGTTGCGCGCTCGGTCCAGGAAGAGATGGCGGTTGCGGCGTAGCCTACCGTCCGGCGGTCTCCCCAGACCGCGCCGGGCGCCGAGTGGTGAGCCCGTACGGAGGCTAACGAACGCACCTACTCGACGCCGGTCCTCGCCAGGGCGCCAGAATTCTGCGCCGATGGCGCTTGTACAGATCCCGTCAACGCATTTTGTATGCGCCCCCATATATCCTTCGCCGAACGCCGTCGAAATAATCGTTTGTTTACAGTGTGATG
>Ga0134125_10008172_pt1 | contig 11803 bp, 9 predicted proteins | sample KB31751_FD_96464 | JGI IMG/M metagenome (GOLD analysis project Ga0134125, IMG submission 96464) | Terrestrial soil microbial communities with excess Nitrogen fertilizer from Kellogg Biological Station, Michigan, USA - KB3-175-1 | ecosystem: Environmental > Terrestrial > Soil > Unclassified ... | reverse complement strand
CCGCCTGGAACCCAGCAGAATTCGATGGCCTTTCTTACCTTGGGCCAGAATTCACTCAAGAAATTATTCTTGCCCGATAACTGCCAATCGATATAAACCTTGACGATTTGCCCCATCTGGCCGTCGGCGGCGGCAAAGCCGGACCGCTCGATGCCATCCGGCAAAAGCTGGCGAAAGTACATCGCGCCGCGTTCGTCCATTGAATAGCCGAATGCGGACCTCCGCAGCGATTGCGAGAGCTTGGGAAACAGGTTCGCCGTCGCCGTTTCATAGTTCCACACATGCGTGCAATTGCCGAAGCAGCAGCCGAGATGATCGTTGATTCCCTCGAAACCGTGGAACTCGCCGTCGGACGTACGGAAGCAAGTGGGAGTGACGAGCGTCGAAAGGTTCGCCGACGCCGCCTCCTTTACCGCCGAGGGCAGGGTCGATTCGCGAAGCGCTTCAGCAAACCGGCGAGTTCTCGCGTTCAACGAATCCAGATGAGCCACGGCGTATTCCACCGACTCCCATGCATCGTCGAAGCGTTTGGCGTACCAGTTGCCTATGACAGTTTCCTCGTACCCTTTGGGCGCTTCCCAGCCGCAGCGCTTCGGAGTGCGGTTAGGGAAATGCCAGGCGAGCACGAAATGGTAGTCGGCCTCCGCCCCCGGCATGATACGGCGTTTCACACATACGGCGCCTACAGGCCCAATTTTCTCCGCTTCCGGGCCGAGCGCGCCATCGGCGGAAAAGTCGTCCCAATAGAGCAACGGGCTGTTCCACCAACGTCCGGCGGGCCAACCGCGCAGCATAGTGGTTTCGGATAGGCCATCGTCGAAGACGGCGAGCGCAAAACTGCCGTATCCTGGGTCGTCCTTAGCAAGCCCTGGATTATGCATCAGAAGGCCTCGGATCCCCTCACTCTTCCGGATCTCGCTGGTACGCGATTCCGTTTTGCCCGGGCGGGCCGATTGAAGCGACCGGACCGGGTTATCCATGGAGAAGCTGATCGCGACGTCCACTGCGGCTTTGCCGTGATTGCGCACCCGGTAGAGAAGCGAGGCGAGCGGCAGACCCGATTCTTCCGCGTCCATGGGAATAAACGGAGTGCCCGCTTCGAGGCTCACTTCCACCGGCAGATGGCGGTCTTGAAAATCGATGCGCGCCAGAGGGAACTCGCCCGTGAATGTTGCGCTTTCGAGGCGCGACAGCCCCGGCGCGTTGTGAGAGCCCAACCCGTTTTCGCCTTCGTAAGGAGTTTCGATCCGCGACTCCAGAACGCGTGTCACCGGTTTATGTCCGGGTGCCTGCGCCCAGATGCCGGCAAACGCGTAGTCCGGCGAGTTGCCTTTATCGGCGCGATTGAAGATCTGCCAGTCTCGTAGCTGCCCGCGTCCTCCCAGGCCGATGCTTCCGGCTCCGACGCCGCCGAGAGGGAATGAAATCATCTTTAGCGACGGGCCGGTGAACGTACGCGGGTAGGAAACCGGTTCCAGGGAACTTGCCGCAGTTTCGTTGGGCTTCGGTGCCGCATCGGCGGCACCGGCTTTAACCGGCGATAACGCTGCCGGCGCGGCTAGCACGGTTGATAGAAAGCTGCGGCGATTCGGACCGCCTGGTCGACTCATGACTCGTCTATCATACGATTCCAGATAGCGGCCGCCAAATTCGAAAACATGAAACGCCGTTGAGGCATCCGCTCCTGTTTGCAGCCGCGTTACATGTACACGCGCTTGACACGAGCATGGATGCCGCACAGGACGCTGTAGGAGATTGTTCCCGCGAGTTTTGCGATCTCTTGCGCATCGATGTTGACGTCGCCCTCGCAGCCGAGGAGCGTGACGGCGTCGCCGGCCCGAATTTCCGGGATCGCGGTGACATCGATTGTCGTCAGGTCCATCGATACCGAGCCTAATATCGGTGCGAATCTGCCGGCCGCGATCACGCGACCACGATTCGAAAGGCGGTGAGGGATGCCGTCGGCGTAACCCGCGGCAAGAATGGCGATTCGGACCGGTTGCTGTGCGCGATACATTCCGCCATACCCAATGAGCGCGCCGGCCGGTAGATCCTTCGCGGAGAGAACTGTCGCTCGCCATGCCAAGGCCGGTTTCACGACAAGCTTTCGCGCAGGCGCCGATCCACGGGCCGGGGACACGTAACCGTAAATTGCGTGTCCGGGCCGCACCATCGCGCGCCAAGCGCGTTTGCGCCCGTAGGCAACCGGGATGGTGCTGGAAAGATGCAAGTAGCGCGGCTTGACGCCCGCCTGGGCAAGCCCGTCCGCCAGTGTCTCGAAGACGGCGATCTGATCGTCGGTTTGCGAAGATTGATAGTTCCCGGCGGACGCGAAATGCGTCATCAGCCCTTCCAGTTCGATATTTGGAGCGTTGGAGAGTGCTGCCAGAATCGGACCCGGATCGGGCGCCACGCCGAGCCGTCCCATGCCGCTGTCTACTTTCAAATGGAACTTATACCGGCTTTCGCGCGCTCGGGCAATCCGCTCCAGTTCCGCCATATCTTCGAGCGAGTGGATCACCGGCGTCAGTTCGTAAGCGAGCATGGCCTCGCGTGTGAATGGCAGAAAGTCCGCCATTACCAGGATGCGTGCTTGTATGCCCGCATCCCTTAGCGCGACGCCTTCTTCGGTGTTGCTAACCGCGAGCCATCGCGCGCCACGTTCTTCAAGCGTGCGAGACACCTCGATGGCTCCGTGGCGATAAGCATCCGCTTTCACCACCGGCATCACTTCTGTTTGGCTGCCGACGATATTTCGAATCGCATCGAAATTATCTCCGATTTGCTGCCGCGACACTTCAACCCAGGAACGGTAAGGGAGGCGATCCATACTCTATTTATCTTCTTCGATGGCTTCTATGCTCTTGACGAATCGTTCCGTGATCCCGCCCCCGCATTCTACGTAACAGGTGGCCTCAACCTGTGAATCGGGCGGAACAAATCGCTACCGGTCCGCGTAGCTCTTTTCAGGAAGCCTGGCATGCTCACATTTCTGCTCTGGTGTTTGCTCTTTATCGTTTGCTGGCCCGTGGCGCTTTTCGCATTGGTGCTATATCCGCTGGTTTGGGTTTTGCTGCTGCCATTTAAGCTGGTTGGAATCGCGTGCCATGGAGTATTTGAGTTGATTAAGGCGCTGATCCTGCTGCCGGCCCGTGTCGTGCGCGCGATTGCGTGACTACGGCGCCACCGCCAGCTCATTTTCGGGGCCGAATTCGTTTCCCAAAAAGCGACGTTTGAGGATGGTATGTTTGCCAGTCAAACCAGTAGTCCTTGATGGCGCGAACCTCCTCCAGGCAGGCGCCCGTCATCCTTCCCGATACGGCGCAGCCGTTGAAATTCCACTCGCTTAACGTGACGGAATCGAAAAATATCGGCAGTTCCGCCGTAGCCGTCGCTACGGCCGAGATATCCGTTCTCCGGTAGAAATCGGGCGCGGGTTCGCCTTCTTTCAAACGTGCATGAAATACGCGGATCGACTTACCGTCCGGTGCGACCGCCACAAGAACAGGCTCGCTCCCAATTTGATCCTGAATCAGCTTTTCGGAGAGAATCCGGCTGACAGGATACGCCCTGCTTGCTCCGAATGCCTCGACTCCCAGGACCAGTTCACGCGCTTTCGGACCCAATGAGTCTACAGTGACGACTGTGGGCGCCCGAACCATTCTTGTTTCCCAATTTTTGCTCTCATAGTCGCCGGCGAACTTCCGTACAGGCTTTAAAACGGTCCCGCCTGGGTATTCCCTACGCCAGAGGGCAAAGGTCAGTTCATCGCTGCGAACGGGATCGAGTTGCGTCCCCGCTAGCGGCCCCGAAATCGCCCGGCCGCTGATCTGCTGCCAGAAACTGCCCGTCTGGTCGTCGCGCATCAGGAAGTTCTGATTATTGATTCCCGCGAGGTGGAACGTAAATGTCAGCCCTTTGGCTGTCCGCTTCCACACCAGACCGGTATGGCAGAGCGTTCAATAAGTGGCGACGATCGGTTCGCCTGCGACCGTATCGTTCACGATGTGGTGATAGCCCATCTCGCGGATCGGATAGGCGCGTGCCTCTCGTTTCAGACGAACCGAGATCACCATATCGTCGGCATCGATCCGGGCGGAGTTTGCAGTTTCGAATGCAGGTACGTCAATGGGGTGAAACATCAGTTCATATACGTTGACTCTGGCCAGATACGCGCCCAGGCCAGAAATAAACACAGTACAAACGGCTCCCGCGCGGAGCCAGCGCCTATTCGATTGCTTCCAGATAAATCCGGCGAAAACCGCGCAGCCGGCCACGCACAGCAACGAGAGCCATGGCCCGAACTGCTTTACTGCTAGGGCAACTGCCAGTTCCTGGGGATCTTGATGCCGAAATGGCCGGATGACGTACATCGGGAACGCAAAGCATCCAAGCGAAATCAGAGTCAGGAACGAGGCGATAGCGAAATGTCGGTGGGAAGCGGTCATGAGTGGATCGATAACGCTATTGGAGTTACGGTACTCGCACTCCACGCGCAAAACCATCATAGAAGAACATTATTTTGAGCCAAAAATTGAAAAGGCCGGGCGCTTTCGCGTCCGGCCTTTTTGTTCTGGCTAGGTGAGCGTTTATTTCGGGCAGCCGAGCCGCTTCATCACTTTCTCATCAAGCGGTTTGGCGTTCTTCACTGCCGGGGGCATGGGAGCGCCCTTGGGCACGAGGTAGACTTCAACGCGGCGGTTCTTATCCGACTCGTTTACCTGCGATGACCGGCGTTCCTTGGTTTCTTGTCTGGTGGAAGTTCCGCAGAGGCCCGGTTCCGTATCGGACGTCTGATCGGTCCCTACCCAGTCGATCATGACACGAGACCGATCGACATTGGCGCACGTTCCGGTGCCGCCTGTCAGGACGCCTGCTGCGTTCAGCGCGCGCTGCTCGTCAAGCGTACGGCCACGACGCGCCCTCTTCGGCTGTTCGTCGTTGTCGATGTGGCCTACCAGAACAACGGTGTAATTCGGATCGTTGAGCTTCGGAGCGACCTCGTCGATCAGAATGCGCTTACCGCAGTTATTCACGCGGCTGTTGTTCTTCGGGAACACGATGTCGTTGAATCGAACCATTTGCGGCGCACACTGCACCGTGATGGTGTCGGTCTTTGTCGCGGACTTGCCGGATTCGTCAGTTACGGTCAACGTCACATTTACCGTCTTGGTCTGTGGTGTTGAGGCGCTCTGATCGAAGGTCAGGCTCTTCGAATCGAAGGTCGCGTTCGCCGTGCTGTCGTTGGTTACGCTGCCTTCGGATACGGTCCACTTGTATGTCAGGTTGCCTCCGCAGGCAGAACCGGTGGCCGCGCTCTGCAACTGCGTCGTCGTGTTATCTCCACGGCAGCTCAGTTCCTTTGGAGAAACCGTAAAGCTGCTGATGACGGGCTCAGTGTATTCTTTGATGCTCAACGTGGCCGGACCGCCGGTTACCTTGCGGTTCGGATCGGTGGCATCCACTACGTCGACTTCAACCTGGAAATCGCCCGCGTTGTTCGGGGTGAAGGTGAAATCCGGGCTGTTTGAGCCTTGTGGCTGCCCGTTCAGCTTCCACGCATAGCCAAGCTGGTGGCCTGCGGGATCGCTTGCGGTTGAGTGCAGCGTAATGGGCTTGCCCTGGCACAGCGTGCCTTCCGCGCCGGTGATCGTTCCCGCGCTTAGCGGTGCCGGCGGCGGCGGCGGAGCAGGCGGCGGCGGTGGCGGTTGCTTTACCTTGCCAAGATAGAAAATCAATCCTGCGGTGACCTGCACGCCGTTCAGAGTGTTGTTCTTGGGTATGTAGATGCCGCCCGTCGGATAGTTCGGCAGGCCGTAGGTGGGATTCCGGCTGAGCAGACCACGTGCGTCCAGGCGAAGCCCAAAGTGGTCCGCAAGGTGGAATTTGATTCCGCCTCCATAGTTGAGGGCCACTTGAAGATTGTCGTTCAAGTTGCCGGAGAAATATTGCGCATTAACAGCCGGATCTCGTGCAATGCGTTTGGCCGAATCCGTTGGAGTATATTGAACGGCGCTGGCGCCAACGGTTACGTACGGCCGGACGCGAGATCCCTTGGGCGTGAAGTGAAAGATCGGGTTGAACGCCAACTCATGAATGCGGTTACCGAAATCGTATCGTGGCAGACCGGGTTGAGTGGGAGTTAAAAATCGAACATTGTTAACCGTGTACTGATACATCAGTTCGAGGCCAATGTAATTGCTGACGTTGACTCCTACACGGGCGCCCAGTGCTCCGCCCGTCAGGTGTTTCATCGTGAGGCCACGATTGACCTGACCGAACATGCTGACGCCACCAAACGGGTCGATCTCGACCGTGTCTGGAAGGTTGGCGCCCAAGTCGTTGGAAGTCGCACTTGCTGGTTTGGTTGTGCTCTGAGCTTGCGCTGAACTCGAGTTTGCATCCTGTGCCGCCGCCAATGACGCACAAAGCGCCATCGTTAGCAACGCAGAAGCTATCGGCCTTGGTTTGAGCCGAAGATTCATTTTCTCCTCCGCTGAAGCAAATTTTTCATAACTAACACCAATTATTGATGTTAACGGATATAGGCCTGATTGCGAAAGAGTATGCCGATATCATTTGTTACGGCAAACAGTCGGTCAGGCAACTGGGCCGGTTGCCAGAGTTGTCGGATCTGCAGGGCTCGGAAAGTGCTTGGTTCGGCACTCCACTGAACGCCCCCATCCTTGCTCTGGTAGAGCTGGCCAAATTCCACGGCGTAGGCAACACTAGGCTCAATAGAGCTATAAATGGCTGATTCTACAGTGGATATAGGTAATCCGGAGTTGACGACGAACCAAGTTTGGCCGTCATCTTTGGAAGAATAAAGACCCCGAAACGTGGCCACTAGCACTCGGGAAGATGAGTTTGCTGGGGGTACCGCAATGCCGTTTATTTGTGATGTTTCTAACGGAAACTGGACCGCTTTCCACGTCTCGCCGAAATCATTCGAAAAATATAAATTTAGCTTCGAAAGTGCAACCAGCCGGCCGTCATTTGCCGGTGAAGCAAATACTTTGCGGAACGGTGTGAGAAGTCCCGCAGTTACGAACGTCCATTTGCTCCCGCCGTCCGTGCTCCGGAGTAGGCCGCGATCAGATGCCGCGAACAGTACCGTGTGTGTGCCACTCGCGATCGCCGTGAGACCGTTAATCGCGGATGGGCGTAGCGTATGCTCAATGGTGCGCTCACGTGTGATGTAGCGCCCCTTGGCTGTTCGCACGCGAATGGGTTTCCCCTTCTCTTTGTACGTTCCTGAGAGCAGCATGGGTTTCCAGGAGCGCCCCGCGTCCGCCGATTTGAACAATTGCCGCTGAGTTGCCGCGAAAAGCACCTGATCGCTGCCGGGGATGCCCGTAATGCTCTCCAGATGCACACCAGCGAGTCCCACCGGATCCGATATGCGCTGCCATGTTTCGCCGGCGTTGTCGCTCGTGAAGAGTCCCGTGCTCTCACCATCCAGTGCCTGGATGGCAAACAGGCGCTTTCCCGCAGCCGTTACCGCGGTGAGGCGCCGCGCGACAAAGCCATTGTTCAGAGGAGCCAGAGTCTTTCCCTGGTCATCGCTCTTCCACAGTCCGCCTTCTTCGAGCGCCAGGTACATGTCGGCTTTCGCCGGGCTGAATGTCAGCGAATTTACCTGCTGTTCGTTCAATTGCCGCCACGTGCCGCCGGCATCGTTCGATCGGAAGAGCCCCATGGTCGTGCCGGCGTAGATTGTGCCCGGCGCGGTCGGGTCCAGACGGATCACGTGTGTTCGGCGGGAGGTGTTTGGAATTCCGAGGATCTTTTGCCAGACGTCGCCTCGATTGGCGCTGCGATAAATTCCGCTACAGGCGCTGGCGAATACCCGATCCGGGGACTTCGGATCGATAAAAATCGAAAATACATCGGAATCGTTGATCATTCCCGCGTGAATCGACTCCCATGTCTTGCCGCCGTCAGTGGTTTTCCACGGTAAATGCGTCGTTCCGGCATAGATAATTTGTGGATTTTGCGGATCGATCGCAACCGCGGTGATGCCTAACATCTCCAGGTTCATGGGATCGGAAATGCGCGACCACGTGTTCCCCGCATCGACTGAAAGATAGACGCCTTGCGTGGTTCCGGCAACGAACCGTCCAGGTTCGCTAGCGGAAGCGGCGAGTGAACGGACCGTAAACCCGCTCAGTGTCTTCGATGCGGTCCATGTATGTCCGCTGTCGGAGCTAACAAATAAACCCGCATCGGACGTGCCCGACAGTGCAACCAGATAGTGTTGTGAATCCCGCGGGTCAATGAGGATCGCGTCGACCTGGCCGAATGCGCGCTTTGGGAAGGGTAGCAGGGTCCAGGAATTCCCGTAGTCGTCAGACTTATACAGAAGCGATTGCCTGGCTCCCGCCAGCAGGATTTTGGGATTTTGCGAATCCACTGCGACCGCCGTGGCGCTTCCCCCGTAAGGACCGGCGATCTGCCAGTCGTCCGCGCGAGGAATCGACGCTCCTTGCACGGCCACAGTCGAAAAGAGGATCAAAGAAACCAGCGAAGCGCTGATCAAAGTTAAAGATTCAAGTCTCATTCTCAGCAACGTACGCAATGTGGCGTAGTCACCATTGTCAAACGCCACTCATAGGAAAGCGACGAAGAACCAAAGAAAATTGCTGAACTGCGGAACAACCTCGGTTTGTAGACGCGGTGAGCCATGCTTTTGCTTCACGTAAGGCTATTTTTGCCTTGCGATGATCCGGTCCTTAATCTTGGCGTAGGTCGAGGCGGGAATTACCTTTTTTTGCACTAACTCGTCCTTGCCCTTGTAAGGCCGTCCGGCGGCAATCTTGCTCGCGTAAGCCACCCCTATTCCCGGCAGAGTCTCCAGTTGAGCGGCGCTTGCGCTGTTGATATCGATGAGAGCCGCCTTATTCGTGGCAGCGGCCGCCGCTGGTGTTTTCCCACGCTTCTGAACGGCAGGCGGCGCGGCGCTCAACAACAGCGCTAGCGCGGGAATGAGTAGTAGTTGCAGCCATCTCGCAATCATTCGGGTTGGCACCTTTCTTACTGGAACTTAGCCGAGAATACATCTTGATGCAACTTAAATCGTCTGTATGCAATTAAAATTTTTTTGCCTTCACCTGCCCTTCGATATACCTGCTAGGAAGCATCACGCAATTCCCGGCACTCCGAACCTATTCTAGAACAAACATTTTAGCCGGTGGATGTTGGGACGATATCCTCGTCTTGCGCGTGACGCGAGATCGAACCGATGGGGCAGTGGCGCGTCTTGCTCTGGGTTTACGGCTTCGGGGGGCTGGCTTAGCCGACGCCCTGCGGCCTGCATAAATCCAAATTAGCTAAATGCGGTTTCGGAAGAATGCGAAATCGAGTGACGCTACTCCGGGCCCCAAGACAGCGAGGGCGAATGAGCCGACAAGCATGGCAAGCGGCAGGTTATAGTTAGGCACGTCCCACCACGGCGCTTTCTGCCAATGCACCGCGGCAATGGCGATGCACATTTCAATTGTAAAGAGCAGTCCACAAATTCGTGTAAACAAGCCTACGATCAATAGCACGCCCGCGACAAGTTCCAATAGGCCCGCAATCACTCCCAGCCACCCGGGAAGCCCCATATTTTGGGCGAACATTCCCATTGTGGCGTTCAAGTTCATTACTTTTACCCAGCCATGTGTAAAAAAGATGATCCCAATGCCGAAGCGCAGGATGAGCAGCGCAAAAGGTCGCAGCCTGAATAGAAATTGCATCATGGGGTTTTTCCGCCTTTTGCATTCTATCTATAAATGAAGCCGACTTTGCGAACTGGCGCCGCTTCCACGCCGCGCCGCCGCCTTCAGACGCAGACACTCGCGAGCAATTTGCAAGTTTTCCCGGGTCCGCACGCGCAAGACCGCCACCTGCGAATTTTCCGATGAAATCACGCAATCGCCTTGTGGCTCGCGGTTGCAAACGTGATTGAGGAAGACGCCGAGAAAGTTGAGTTGCCGGCACACGCGCTCACGAATTGCCCAGGAATTCTCTCCGACACCGCCGGCGAAGGCAAGGGCGTCCAGGCCGCCCAGGGCGGGAAGCAGCGCTGAAATGAAATAAGCAAGCCGGTAAGTGTAGACCTGGAGCGCCTGCTCCGCCTGTTGATTTCCGGCATCCGCTGCCGCTTGCACTTGGCGCAAATCGCTTGAAATACCCGATAGTCCTTTCAATCCCGAATCGCGATTCAGCAGGCGATCTACACTCTCCGCGGAAAAGTCTTCCTGTTTCAGCAAGTAAATGACTAACCCCGGATCGACCGTTCCGGATCTGCTGCCCATCATCAAACCTTCGAGGGGAGTGAATCCCATCGTCGTCTCCAGGGACTTTCCACCGCCAATGGCGCACAGAGAGCACCCGTTACCTAGATGGCATGTGACGATTCGTAACCCTCTGGAGTCTTTCTTCAGAATTTCAGCGGTTTTGGCGCCAATATATTGATGACTGATGCCGTGAAAGCCATAGCGTCTTAACCCTCGTCCGGCCCAATCCGCCGGTCCCGGGTACACATACGACTGTGGCGGCAGCGTGGCGTGAAACGCGGTGTCGAACACGGCGATTTGCTCCGTGTGTGGCGCCAAGATGCGATCCGTGGCTTCGATTACGGCAAGCGCCAATGGATTATGAAGTGGCGCGAAGGGCGCTAACTCGCGGATGCCCGCTCGAACTTCTGCCGTAAGCGGAGTGGCTTGACGGTAGCGCTCTCCTCCATGTACAACGCGATGTCCAACGATATCGATGTCCCTGAATGACTGGATCGCGGGAGCCTCTTGCGACGCCAAAGAGCGGAGCAGATGCTCTGTAATTGCTTCGAGCGAATCGATCCGTACCTCGCTCTCGATTCCTCCGCCGTTTGCTTGTCCTATGCGAACCGATGCCGGACCTGGCAGATCTTTCCAGTCCGCTTCCGCCTGCCAGATCCAGTCCTCATCGACATTTTGGCCGTCGGCCCCGTACAGGTTGCATTTGAGAGAACTCGACCCTGCGTTCAACACCAGTATGCGCATCGGGTTCTTTCAGTCAGACGTTAGTAGGGCCAGCGCCAGTCGCGAATCTCGGGCATATCTTCGCCGTGAGTAGTTATGTACTCCTTGTGCTCGATGAGTTTTTCTCGAAGCCATTGCTTTACATGCGCTCCGATTTCCTGCAGGCCGGGAACGCGATCGATTACATTGCCTACCAGATGAAAACGATCGAGACCGTTCAGCACGGTCATGTCGAAAGGCGTCGTTGTCGTGCCCTCTTCCTTGTAGCCGTGCACATGGAAGTGGTCATGATTCGCCCTCTGGTACACCAGGCGATGAATCAATACCGGATAACCATGATAGGCGAATATCACCGGTTTATCTTTGGTAAACATGGAATCAAATTCGCGATCGCTCAGCCCATGCGGGTGCTCCGTCGAGGGCTGCAGCGTCATCAGGTCCACGACATTGACAAACCGGATTCGTAGCGATGGGAAGCGTTGGCGGAGAATGTCTACGGCGGCCAGGGCTTCCATTGTGGGGACGTCGCCCGCGCTCGCCATAACGACATCCGGCTCGGTTCCCTGATCGTTGCTGGCCCAACTCCAAATGCCCGCGCCCACCGTACAGTGAACGACAGCCTGATCGATGTCCAGATACTGAAGCGATGGTTGTTTTCCCGCCACGATCACGTTGACATAGTTGCGGCTGTTGAGGCAATGATTGGCGACAGAAAGCAGCGTATTGGCGTCCGGCGGCAGATATACCCGGATTACGTCGGCCTTCTTGTTCACAACGTGATCGATGAAACCGGGATCCTG
>Ga0134125_10008170_pt1 | contig 11804 bp, 2 predicted proteins | sample KB31751_FD_96464 | JGI IMG/M metagenome (GOLD analysis project Ga0134125, IMG submission 96464) | Terrestrial soil microbial communities with excess Nitrogen fertilizer from Kellogg Biological Station, Michigan, USA - KB3-175-1 | ecosystem: Environmental > Terrestrial > Soil > Unclassified ... | reverse complement strand
TATTTTCAGTACACAAACAGTTTGATATACCTTATCGAACTTTTAGCTATAATTGCTATTCTAGAGGTTAACTAAAAAAAATCACAATTCTTTTTGTTGCCCCATTGTTGCCCAAAGAGTAGGAGGGTAGGTAGTTAGTGGAAAAGTACTTTCTGTTAGAGAAAGTAATACGAACTTTAAATGAAAAAGCCCCGTAGAAATACGGGGCTTTAATTATTATATAATAGCACTAAAAACTACTTAATCTCAAACACACAACCAACAGGTATTGCAACATCAGCTTGCAATAAAACTCCATTTGTTGCTTCAATAATAATGTTTGATGAAGCATCAAACGATATTGCTCCGCCTGTTGTTTTACCTGTTACTGATGAACCAGCCGAAACATTTCTTCCAAAATAGTATCTGTAATGGTTTGTTGCGCTCGAACCTAAATTGGTTTTGTTTTGTAAGTAAATGTCTTCATCATACAAAAAACCATCAGCCATTTGGAAATAAATGCCTGAGTTATAGTTGTCTTTTCTATAGCTGCCCCAACCATAAATATTATTTGTAGCATCTCCTTGCGAATCCCAAACATAAAAGTTTTCTGTTGTTGTAACAATTACTTCGTTTTTTTGATTTGGGTTATCTCCATCATCAATGTTGGCAACACAACTAGTATTATCTGCTCCTTCCACTATATGTATAGGAAAACCAACTACCGATATTCCTGTTGCAGCTTTAAAGGCATAAATGTTTGTGCCCGATTGGGGAGATGGAGGTGCCGCTAAAAAAACAACCTCTAAATCAGTGTTGGTTCCATCAACATCAGCAAGTACCGGTGCATTATAAGTAACTGCCGGATAGTATCCGCCTGCAGCATAGGAATAGGTATAATGACTTAATTGAGTTCCATCATGTTTCCATACATAAAAATTCCCGTTATCACCTGTCGACACTTCAGGGTATCCGTCTTTGTCTACATCGCCAACCGAAAAACCAGGTGCAAATTGACCACCCGAAAAACCACTGGCAGCATTACCTGCGCCGGTTGCTAAAGTAATAGAAGGATGACTTGTACTGTTCCAACCGGTTAAGTAGCTTGCCGTACTTGGGTTATAAGCATATAAATTTGCCGTTGTACCGTTTACCGACATAAAAATAATTTCATACGACCCATCGTTGTTAAGGTCAGCAACCACTGGAGGATAATCATGTCTATCAGCGGAGTTTACATAAATAGGATTAGTTCCATAAGCTGAACCATCTTTTTTGTATACATAAACCCCCGATACTGATGTAACTGAATTATTAGTGCAACCAATAACAATTTCTTTTTTGCCATCGTTGTCAAAATCAAATGCTACAGGCATACTAAATCCATTAGCTAAAGTTCCACCTGCATAACCTGCAGGAACTGTCCATGCGGCGTTAGCAGTACCATCTGCATTATAAACTTTAAGCCCGCCATTGGTTAAATCATTTTCAATAATTTCCAATTGCCCATCTTTATCAAGGTCAGCAGTTGTTGGCCCTTTTATAATATCCCACGCAGGGCTGGTTGCTTTAGGGTAATTTGTTACGTTTTCATAAACAGCTGCTGTAGCTGCATCAACAACATTATAAACTAACAAATCTCCTCCGTTACTTCCACCACCGTGGCTTGTTATTCCAAGTTCGGCAGTCCCATCATTATCAATATCGGCAACAAATGGTGTCCCAGAAACCCCACTGCCAATATTAATGTATCCGCTTTTATTTGTTATGTTGCCGTCGTAGCTATACCATCTTGCCGATGTATGTTCAAAGCCCCAAATTCCACCATTTGAGCCTCCGCCGCCAAAAGTTCCACCCGATCCAAAAAATATTTCTTTATTTCCCTGTATGGCGTTAGTGCCATCATATAGGTCATAAACGTTTGGCGACCCTTCCATTCTTCCACCTATAATATCAATAGTAGTAGATGGAGTTACCGGCCAACCATTATGTAATGGTAATGATGTAGAAGCCGTAAAAGAATATGGAGCGCTTTCATTTCCATTAACATCAACAACAGTTAATTGGTAATCATATACAGTAAGCTGACTTAAAGGAGTTCCTTCACCATCATCATAAAACGAAAAACTATTTATTAAATTGTTATTAATTTTCGTGTATACTCCTGCTAAATGAGCACTTCTATATAAATTAAATCCTTGTGTCATGTCACCTGTTGGCGATGTAATACAACCACCTGCACATGGTAAGGTTGTACAACTACCACAAGCCCAGTTAAGGTTTATTGAAGTTAAATTACCCGAACCACTTGCTGTAGGACTAGCAATAATTGGCTGCACATTAAATGGTCCAAAAACCCATGTTTTACTATGTGCATTTGTTACCGTTAAATTAAATGTTTCATTAGTTTGGTACGCAGCTAAACTTCCAACACTAAAAGTAAACGCAGTACTATTTAAAGCCGAGTTTGTAGTATTACCTACCCCATTAATATTAGGATAAGCACTATTCCCCGGGCCCGTTCCAAGTATTGTTATATTACCTGACGGATCGCTGGCTTTTGATAAAGTAGCCGTAAGCCCTGTTGCTTGCGATGCTCCAATATTATAAAGATTTACTGTTAATTGATTAGATGTGCTTGCAGCAAGCGTACCCGATACAATTTTATTTTCACCTTGTATTAAGTTTGGCTCACCAATAACAACATTAAATGGCGTTACAGAAATTACCGTGCTTCCATCTTTTATGGTTAACGAAAAACTAACTGTAATATTTAAAGGCCTTGGTGTTGTACCCGACACAGTAAACGCATCTTTATTTATCGTAAAAACAAATGGTGTAGGGGTAACCTGTGTACCGCCACCCGATGCAATTACTGCAAAATTTCCCGATGTATTGGTAGTTATATTAACTAACGAACTGGCATTTGTCAACATACTGGTTTGATAAGTTGTAGCTGCCCAACTCAAAGAAGCATTAATAGTTGCAGATGTGTTTGAGCTGCCTGAATTAGTTAACGTAACAGGTAACGAAATAGTTTCTCCTGCATCAGCATAGGCATCATTATTATTGTTGATGTTGATACTTGTATTATCAACAATACTATATCCAGTCATATAAGGGTGTGAACCCGTAATAGAACTTATGTTAATGGTACTATTATCAATATACGGTATGTAGTTATGCCCTGTAATAGTAACAGTTACATTACCTGTAGTGTTAGGTACAACATTCGTAAAAGAAAAAGCTTGCGTACTGGTTGCAGTTGTTATATCCTGTGTTTGCCAAATTTCACTACCCTTCCAAATAGTAACAGTTACAACAAAAGTACTACCTGGTAAACCACCAATTGTTCCACTAAGTGTACCACTGCTAAGTGTTAAAGAAGATAGTGTAAAATTACTGGGTGTTTTAGTCCAAAACATCATTTCTGGGTCACCAAGTATGTTTCGGTTTTTTAAATACGAATACAGGTTATCGTAATAACCAACCGAATTAGAAGCTTCCCATAAATTTGCATAACCAATATGGTAACGTTTGTTATCATAGGCCGCAAGACCACCTACAGTGCCTGTGCTATAAAGCATTGGCACAAAATAGTTTGTAAATAAACTGTAGTCACCACCTCTGCCAAAATCAGTGTTTCCTAAAAAAGCCACACCTCCGCCATTGGGGTTGTTTATATATTCTTTTGATACCCCGGCGTTTTTCTGAAAATCGTTAGCATTGCAACCATCTGTAACAAAAATGCTGTAGTAATGAGCTCCCGTGATACTTGCATTAGTTAAACTACTCATACTGGTACCACTAATTCCTTGACCGGGAATTGTACTAGGACAAGTTAAAAAATCAAATCCCGAATGGTCAAAATGATAAAGCAAGTGCGTTTGCCCATTCATTGCATTCATCGCATTTGTTACAGTCATTTGATTAGGAGAACTATTACTAGAATAATATTTACTTACACTAAGTGGAGAAGTAAAATAGGTCGATGCCGCAGCATCCATAACGCTTTTTCCACCCCATGTAAGGTCGTTAAATAAATAAACAATATTATCTACATAACTTTTTGTAGTTGTGTTGCTAAGCTTTTCATATTCTATAATTTTATTGGCAAAAAGGGTTGCCTGTGTAAGGCTTTGCGAAGGTGCTCTTCCTACCATAAATGCAGCCGACATATCGCCTGTGTGACCTGCCGTAAAATCGTTTCCTAAATGAGTGTTAGTTCCATCTTCACCAAAAACATTATTTCCGTTAGAGTTCCAGTTACCCTGCACGGTGGCATAATAATAATCAGTTACAAAAAAATCAGGATTTGGAGCAATCTCTGTTTTCGTGTAAGCAGTTCTTGCGGGTACAACTTCTGCTCCGCTGGCATCAGTAACATCGCCACCTAATAAAATAAAAGCACTTCCAAAGTTTACATACACATCTTTTAAATAATTTCTTATTTTTTCCTGATTATCGTAACCTTGGTAATTATGGTAAATTCCACTTGTACCATCTGTAGTTACAATTATTGTATTTACTCCTTTTTGTGTTTTCCAGTTTGCTAACATCTGAAAACCATGTGTAGCATCACCTACTAAATCACTGCGAGTAATAATAACATAATCAGGTGCCGCAAAATTTGACCCACCTGTAGGCGCAACTCCTCTTAAATTTGCCCCCGTTTGAATAACACCCGACACTTGTCTGGCACCACCGCTTACTACACCCACATCACTTGGGTTAACTACAATGCCTTGTATGCTCGATTTTGCCAAGCTATTCGAAAATACACTTTGTATATTCGGTAGTAAAATGCTGGCTGTATTAGCTGCGTAAACAATGGTAAAATTAATGTTGGTGTAAACTATTAAAGCGTGGCTTGTAGGTTTATACTGTACCGGATAAAAAGTAATAGTAACAACATGGTATCCAAAAGGGTAACCATCATCGGTTGGTGTATATTGTACCGAAGGGTAGGCGGTGTTATGATTGTAAATGGATGTATCCGGATTTACGAAAGCAAGACTATCTGATATTCGCCCTGGTTGCGTAGGATACATCGTATAACTACCTGCTACACTTACAGTGCTTGTACCGGTTATGTTAATGCTACTTACCATTTGGTCAACCGGAATTACAAAGCTTAGTGTTTTAGAAGGTAGTTGTGGCGCGCCTACTTGCATAGTAGACTGCCCATTAGCAAACGACACTACATTGTACCCGCTTTTTGTGGTAAAGCTAAGGTCGGTTGTTGCCGTAGTTACCGAGCCCGTATAATCGGCGTAACTGGCAAAGCCACAAAAGAGTATGGCTATTAATAAAATTATTTTTTTCATGATTTTAAATTTTGTATTTTATAATTAAAATATTTTTTAAGCTACTTTACATCTCTCTTGCTTTTTGAATTGCGCAAAACTTTCAAGAGATATAATTTTACTCAGTTAAAATCATTTTCTTAGTATCAATTTCTTGGCCGTCAATTAATAGAGTATAGTAGTACATGCCCGACACTAATTGATTACCATTAATAGTCGTATTTACTTCTCCTTTACCATTTAAAGCAATTGTTTTTTTCAAAGTACCATTCATGTCAAAAACAAGTAAACTTGCATTTTTACTTGCATCAGGTATAAAACATTTTACAACAGTTGTTTGGCTAAATGGGTTAGGGTTGTTCTGGTATAAAACTGCATTTGTAGTAGCTGTGTTGTTTGAACCGCTAATGCCTGCTGTTTGTGTGCTATTTGTTACATTATTGCTTCCTACACTGCTATGGCAGCAATTATTTACAATTTGGTTTATTTGGTCTTGTAACGATTTAATTATCGAATCTTGTTTGTTATTTACTATTACCGTACTATCCATTTTGCTTTGTTGTGCTTGCACAGCAGCTGTTAAAAGTGGTATAAGGCCAGTATAGTTTATTGCCAAATGGTCCATTGCAGGGTGTATAATGTTTCTTGCACTATCTAAATCTGCTGGTTTTGTTATATTGTAAACAAGTTCAGGTAATACTTCCTGCAATTCTTGTGCTATAAAACCATATTGTTTTTTGCCAGAGAAACGCATGCCATTGTTTGCAGTAGTATCATAAAAATAACTTTTAGGATTTAATTTTTTTAAAATATCCGATGGATTTGTAACTGCATTAATTTTTGTTTTAAATTTTTTATCAGAAGTAATTAAATTTCCCGTTGTTGCAGAAATGGCATTTCCGTAAATATTTCCATTAAAATAACCGGCATAATTAGTAAGTGCTCCGCTGGCTTGCGCATAAATGCCATAATTAACGCTTGCTGTATTTGCATTAGCATAAGTTGATATAGCAAAAACACCATAGTTATTTTGTGCTCCGCTAGCTGTGCCGTACAATGCATAAGTAATACCGCCAGTAGCTGTTGGTGATGAAGCATTACCATATACTCCATACTGCCTGAAAGAACCGCTTATGCCGGATGCCGAACCGGCTAAACCCACACCGTTATAGGCATTTGAGGCTGTTCCTGTTACACCATAATGGTAAACATTCGCATTTGATTCTGTGGCACTTGCTATACCGGTAAACCCATAAACATAAGGGTTGGTTGATCCTGTAATAGTATTTGTATTTATAAAATGACCTCCGTAAACAGGTCCGGCTGAAAAAGCATTCCCTGTATAAAGTAAATCAAGTTTTGTTTGCGTTGTTAAAGAGGTACCTGTACCAATTCCCACGTTACCGTTCGAAATAACATTTACTTGGGCAAAAGATGTAAATGAAGCTAATGCCGAAGCTAAAACAAAGCCTTGTGTGCTTTTTTTTGCGTTGAATAAATTTGATTTTTTCATTGTGAGTTTTTAATTTTTTAAATATTTAGATGCTTTGCAACAAACATAAACCACATCAATTAATTTTTTTAACCAATCTTCAGCAAAATCTTACACATGTAAGTTTTTGATAAAGGTTGTATGAAAACAAAAACAAAAATTAGTATTGCTGCATGAGTATTTTAATAAATTGTTATCTGCAAATTGCTGTAAAATCAACTCGTACATTAAATGTAAGTTCAAAATAAAAATCTACATGTTATTAAATAGTGTTGTTCACTAAGTAACATTTTAGGTATGTAATATTTTGTTAAAAAAATAACAATCAAGTCAATTTCATACTTACTTACTGGTTTATGATGTAATTTTTTTAGTAACCAAAAAAAACAAAACGTCAAATTTTGTTATGTATAGGTTGTACGCTAAAAAATTGGCGGTACTAAAAAGTAATAGCTTAAGTATGTAGTGCTTTATGAAAAACATATAAATCGGATTTATTTTGCACTTATTTGTGAGCTGATGATATAAATTATTTTAGTAAAGTTGTAAGCCCTCTCTGTCATATGAGGTCAAATTTTATACTTTTTGTTGCCCTATTGTTGCCCGAAGAGTGGGAGAGTAGGTAGTTAGCGATACATTACTTTCCACAAGCGAAAGTGAAGTTGGTTGATTTTTTTACACCGTACGTTTTTGCAAGAAGAATAATTGCACCAAAAACAAAGCACTTCTATGAGTTTTTTGCACTTATTTCCTCACCAAAACACAAAATGTAATTTTTTTAAATAATAACCATTTAGTAATAGATGCTGTATCTATCAATAAACCCAGATTGTATTAAAAAATAATATACAAAAAACATAAAAATCTTACATATGTAAGATTTTACTAAAGGTTGTATTTTTTTATTCGCACAAATGGCGTAGCATTGATTCCTAGTATAACATCTCAAAAGTTAAAAATATGCAAATCTACATTACAAAAATTAAACTGGTAATATTAACTATGCTATTTGCTTTAACAGCAAAAGCACAATTACCAATAGATACAACGGGGCAACAAACTCAAAGTTGGACATGTGGTATTAATCCAGATATATGGAAAGTACTAAATTCTGATCCCGACATTATTAATGCAAGAGTTTCTTATGATACTTCTGTTACAGGTGTGATAGCAAGAAGTAGTTATTCTGTTACGCCTAGTTATACTATACCCGTTGTTTTTCACGTGATATCAACTAGTACATCAACAACAACGTTATCTTATGACCGAATTAAATGGGAGGTAGCTACCTTAAATGCAGCTTTTCAAGACCAATTAGTTGCATTAAGGGGCGGCACAGTCGGGGAATGGAACAATAATGCCAATATTCATTTTGTTTTGGCTTGCAATTCAGAGCCATTAGGTATATGGACAAATTCAAATGAACCGGGTGTTATGCGGTACGCTACGAGTAATACAAGTATTCTTAACCAAGGATTATTAGACCCTACTTCTTATGGGCCTATGTTAAATTTGACAAATACTACTTCGGCCTATTTCCCAAAAAGTGATTATTTAAATATTTATTGCGTGCAGAGTATCCCCGCAGGTGGTTCAGGAACTGTATTAGGGTATGCAACCTTTCCATGGATGAATAACACCACCACATACGCAAGTACAACTTATACTTTGGACGGAATAGTAATGCGTACTGATATTATTGGTAATAACTCATACCCTACAAACTTTCCTATGTTTCCTCAAGTAGATAAGGGATTAGTGTTAGCGCATGAAGCAGGGCATTACTTAGGATTATATCACACTTTTGAAACTTGTCCATCACCTGGCACTTTACCCGTAGGATGTTTTGGTACTGGGGGAACTAATAATCCTACAACATATGGAGATTTAATACCGGATACCCCACCCACTGAAATAAATGCAGATTTAGGAAATATATTAACTATAAACTCATGCAATAGTGAAACGTACCAACCGTATATAAATTATACGGGACTGTCTGGTTATCTTACTTATAACCAAAATGACCAACTTGAAAATATCATGTGTTATTCTGATGATGATAAACTGAATACCTTTACAAAGGGTCAGGCAAGCAGGATGGCTGCAACATTTACGACCTCTCCCAGTAGGGCAAATTTAGTTTCAGCAAGTAATTTGACGGCAAGAGGGGTAAATACATGGCCTACCTCCTGCGCAGCATATACAGGAATTGTAACAGGTATTTTTAATCATTCTATAGCTCAAAACAGCACCTGTACAAATATTATTATAAATTTTCTAAACCCAACAAACCAATCAGGTACCTCTGATTTTAGTACTCCGAGTACAACAACCTATTCATGGACTTTTGGCGATGGTGGTACAGCGTATACACCTAATCCTACTCATACCTACACCGCACAAAGTAATTTTACGGTTACCTGCACGGCAACAAATGGTTCAACGGTTAACACGTATAGTACCGTAATCTCAACGGTAATGAATGTGAGCATAGTAGGGCAAAATAATTATTCGGGAAGTAGTACTACCAGTACTGTTTGCAGAGGCACTGAGCAAAGCATTCTGGTTCAGTTTCCTCGTGATGTACCATGGGCAACTATCACCGACGGTACCACGCAATACAACGTGGAAAATTATATGGATACAAGTAAAGCAGAAACGATTCCGTATACAATAACTGCAAATTCATCTGCATCATACAGCATATATCCGGTAGGTTGTGGAGGCGGAGTCGCTACTTTTAATGTAATAGATTGTTGCCCAACTATATTAACTAATGGTGATTTTGAAAGCACTACGACATATACTGGCACAAATACTCCTTATGGATTTAATACGGATTTGGCTGTGTATGGTGGTTCTGGAGGTGTGTATGGCTCTTGTCAAGTAGGGCCAATATCTTCTTTCGCTGTTGGAAATATGGGTACTGCATCCTCCAATATAGCGTCCACTGGTAATGCTATGGGTATAGATGGTCCGGGTTTTTCACCTGCGTGTGGAAGCTCATATCAACCAAGGGTTTGGCAACAGATAATTTCAGGTTTGCAACCAAATACAAATTATTATTTTTCTTATAAAGCAACCGAAAATTTCCCCGCAAATATTCCGCCAAACGGATGTGCAGGTGGATTAGAATTACAAAGTAGCATAATCTCTGCAACAAACACTGCTATGGGAAATCAAATATTTACCCCTGCTATGGACAACCCTAGACCTTTTGCTCCTAGCTTAATTACATGGGGGTTTCACGTAGCCACCTATACTTTTACAACAGGAAGTAACGTTTCCCCTACAGATAACTACTCTATTACCATAAATCAAATTGCTAATTTTGAATTAAGTGGTTATGATTACTTAATTGATAATATTTTATTACGTGCATTGACCCCTCCGGTTCAGGCAGTTAGTTCGGGTACAATTTGTCCGGGCGGTTCCTTACCCCTTACCGTTCAGCAAAATTGTGGCACCAGTTTATCGGCCTACACCTATGTTTGGACGCCAACGGTTGGTTTAAGTTGTTCAACATGTACTGCTACTACAGCATCTCCTACAACAACTACGGTTTACACCTTAGTAGCTACTTCCACGTCTACACTAACCCCGCCGCCACCTGCGGTAATAAGCACTGTGTCTGTAACAGTAGTGCCTAATGGTCCTTCAACAGTATTAGGTGTAGCGGGAACTTTAACGCTTTGCCCCGGCATAACAAGTGCAACACTTACAGCTAGTGGCGGTTCGTCAAGCACTTATACATGGACACCCGGAAATATTACCGGAAACCCTATAGTAGTAACGCCTACAGTTACTACTTCTTATATCGTCCAGACAAAATTTCCCGGTTGTATAGAAAAAAGTTCTGGTACAGCTACAGTGGTAGTAAATAATACACCCCTTGCGTTAACTGTTACTCCTACAGCTACAGCAGTTTGTTCCGCAACTCCCAATACAACATTCACAGCATCTGGTGCATCTACGTATACATGGGCTCCCGCCGCGGGCATAAGTGGCTCTTTAAACTCAAATACAGCTATAGTTGCCGCACCCGCTGTAAGTATGGTGTACACGGTTTCAGGTACGCAAAATGGCTGTGTTGGTACAAAAACAGTATCACTAACCGCTCTCGCTTCTCCAACCATTACTACCATAGGAAGTCCAGGGTACAACATTTGCATTGGTCAAAGCGAAACTATTACAGCTACAGGTGCAAGCACTTATACGTGGTCTCCTGGTAGTGCCACCACAGCAAGTGTTGTTGCAACACCCACCGTTATTGGCTCATACGTATATAATGTTACAGGTACCGCATCAAATGGTTGTACAGCATCGACAGTAACAGGTTTTTATGTCAATTCTTACCCAACATTAACTGTGACAGCTACCCCTACCTTGGTTTGTGCCGGTCAACATGCTACAATAGCATCGGGTACAGCAGGAGCTTATTCATGGTCACCATCAACCACAGTAGATTATCCTAATAATCCTAACATTTCAGCAGCTCCATATGTGACTACCACATATACACTTACAGGAACTAACGGTGGCGTTTGCTCAACCACGCAAACGATTACAATTGCTGTTCAAACTAATACCTGTACGGGTACTCAGCCAACCTATACGCCTACTTCAAGCTATACCTTAACTGCAAAACCTGCACTTATTGCACAAGATATACAAGTAAACGCTGGTATTAATTATGTAATCAGTAGTGCAGAAGTACGAATGGTGCCGGGGGTAACTATTCACGTAGCAAATAACGGAACACTTACTGTACAAGGCAGTTGGATTCACAGTTGTGCAAGTTGTAGTGTTTCTTTATGGAATGGAATATCTGTAGATGGTGGAGGCACCGTAAATATGATTAGCGGAAGCAGGATATCTCATGGCACAAGCATTATAACAAATAATATTATAGAAGATGCGAAAAACACAGTGATTATGAATGCTACAGGCACAACGGCTAACTGGAATATTACGAACACCATATTTAATAATGATGTTACAGGGTTTAATGTTAATTCTAGCTC
>Ga0134125_10008169_pt1 | contig 11804 bp, 10 predicted proteins | sample KB31751_FD_96464 | JGI IMG/M metagenome (GOLD analysis project Ga0134125, IMG submission 96464) | Terrestrial soil microbial communities with excess Nitrogen fertilizer from Kellogg Biological Station, Michigan, USA - KB3-175-1 | ecosystem: Environmental > Terrestrial > Soil > Unclassified ... | reverse complement strand
GGCTTTGGCCGCGGCCGCGTCGTCGCGCACGCCCAATTGCATCCAGATGATTTTCGCGCCCTTGGCGATGGCTTCATCGACCACCGGCGCGACCAGCTCCGAGCGGCGAAAGATATCGACCATATCGATAGCGCTCGAAATCTCGGCAAGGCTTGCGACCACGGTCTCGCCATGGATGATCTCGCCCGCGGCTTGCGGGTTGACCGGGATGACGCAAAAGCCCCGGCTCTGAAGGAATTTCATCACGCGGTTGCTGGGCCGGTCGGGGCGGGGGCTCGCGCCCACCATCGCGATGGTTTTGACGCGCGCGAAGATGCCGCGCAGATAATCGTCGCCGTAGCTCTCGTGATTCATCGCCCCTCCCACACTGGCGCGCGCTTGCCGATGAAGGCGTCGATGCCTTCCTCCGCATCGCGCGCCAGCATGTTGGTGGTCATCACCTCGCTGGCATAGGCATAGGCCGCATCGAGGCCGAGCTCGGCTTGCCGGTAGAAGGCTTCCTTGCCAATGGCGAGGGTCAGCGGCGATTTCGCGGCGATCTCGCGCGCGAGGGCCTGGACGGCCTCGTCGAGCTTTTCCGCGGGAACGACGCGATTGATGAGGCCCCACTGCCGCGCCTCGTCGGCGCCGATGAGGTTGCCGGTCAACAGCATTTCCATCGCCGGCTTGCGGCCGACCGCGCGCGAGAGCGCGACCATCGGCGTCGAGCAGAAGAGGCCGATATTGACTCCGGGGGTCGCGAAGCGCGCGCCCTGGGCCGCGACGGCCAAATCGCAGGAGGCGACGAGCTGGCAGCCCGCAGCGGTGGCGACGCCGTGGACGCGCGCGATCACCGGCTTCGGCAGGCGGACGATGCGCGTCATGAGACGCGCGCATTGGGCAAACACTGCCTCGTAATGCTGGCGTCCCGGATTGGCGCGCAACTCGCGCAAATCATGCCCCGCGCAAAACGCGGGACCGGCGCCGGCGATCACGACGATGCGCGTTTGCCGATCGGCAGCCAGCGTTTCGAGCGCCGCCTCCATCTCGCTCATCAGCGCAACCGAGAGCGCGTTGCGCGCTTGCGGCCGATTGAGCGTCAGCCAAGCGACGCCGTCTTCATCGCGCCGAAGCACCAAGGGTTCGCCGGTCATGGGAGGCCTCCTTTTGCCGGCTCCCGTTCTAGCACCCGGCGGGCGGCGGCGAAATCGGGGGCGGCGCCGTCGCGCTTGTCACGCCAAGCGCTTTGCCCTTAAGGTGGCGGTGATGCCGATCCGCAGCGTCTCCGCAAGACGAACCTTCCGCCGCTCGCCGCTTTGGCTGGCCCTGTTCGCGGTGACGCTGCAATTCATCGCCGCCTTCGGCCACCTTCATCCCGAAGATTACCGCTTCCTCATCCACGGCCATGGTCCCGTCTCGGTCGAGCGCGGCGGACCCTTGCTTCCGTCCGATCCGGGGACACCGGCCGACAGCGATTGCCCGATCTGCGCCTCGATCGCGCTGCTCGGCAACACGCCGCTGCCGGCGCTCGTCGCGTTGCCGGCGCCGCATGCCGCCTCAATCAGCATCGTGCAGTTCGGCGAAACGCTTTCGCTGTCGCTTCCGCCGCATTTCCTCTTCACGACACGCGGACCTCCCCTCGTTTGAAATCGCCCGAGTAAGCCGTCCCGCACGCTCGATCGCGCGGGGCTTTGCGATTTCATTCGATGGAGGGAGCAGTGAATCCTCAGACGAAACATGCGCTGCGTCGCGCCATGCGCGGCTCAGTCCTGGCGCTGCCGCTGCTTTGGCCGGCGACGGCTGCGCGAGCGGACGATCTTGCCGATATACGTGCGACGATGCAGGCGATGCAGAAGCAATACCAAGCGGAGCTCGCCAAGCTGCAGCACGATTACGATCAGAAAATGCGCGCGATGGAAAAGCGCGTCGAGGCGGCGGAGGCGAAGGCCACCTCGGCCACGGCCAAGGCCGAGAGCGCCGAGAAGGCTCTGACGACGGCCCAGGCCGCGCCCCCACAGCCCGCAGCGCCGGCTCCGGCGCCCGCACCCGCCGCCGCAAACGGCGCGCCCGCCGCGGCCAATGCCTTCAACCCGGCGATCGGCGTCGTGCTCGACGGCAAGACGATGATCTCGAGCCACAATCCCAACACCTGGCGTCTGCCGGGCTTTGCCTTGGGCGATGAAGCAAAGCCGCCGCCACGCGGGCCCAGCATCGGCGAAAGCGAGATCAACCTCCAAGCCAATGTCGATCAGGCGCTCTTTGCCAATCTGACCGTCGCCTTCGAGAACGACAACAGCGTCAACATCGAGGAAGCCTTCGCGCAGCCGACCGCGCTGCCTTGGGGCTTCACCGCGAAGTTCGGGCGCTTCTTCTCGGGCATCGGCTATCTCAACGAGCAGCATGCTCACACCTGGGATTTCGCCGACGCGCCCTTGCCCTATCTCGCCTTCCTCAATGGCCAATATGGCGATGACGGGGTGCAGCTGCGCTGGCTTGCGCCGACCGACCAATTCCTCGAATTCGGCGGCGAGGTGCTTCGCGGCGCGTCCTTTCCCGCCAACAGCGTGAGCGAGGCGCTCTCCAGCAACCACAATGACGGGGTCGGGGCCTGGAGCCTTTTCGTCCATACCGGCAACGATATCGGCACCAGCGCAAGCTATAGCGTCGGCCTCTCCTATCTCGGCACGCATTCCAAGGATCGCGCGACCGATCCGGTGAATGGCCCAGCGGGCTCGGATATTTTCAGCGGCACGGATCACACCTTGATTGCCGACGGCGTCTACAAATGGGCGCCCAACGGGAATTTCGCGCTGCGCTATGTGAAGCTGCAGAGCGAGGTGTTCCTGCGCAAGGAGCAGGGCTCTTTCACCGCGCTCGATTTTCCGGGCGCTTCCGGCGTCTCCACCACCAAGAACTTCGCGAGCCGCTGGCAAACCGGCTTCTACGTTCAGGGCGTCTATCAGTTCATGCCGTTCTGGCGCGTCGGCCTGCGTTACGACCAGGTAGACGCGCCCTCGCTTGGCTCAGGCTTCAACGGAACCACGCTTGATTCGATGGGCGTCACGCCGCGGCGCTACAGCGCCATGATCGATTACTCGACCAGCGAATTCGGCCGCTTCCGTCTGCAATACAATCGCGACGAAGCGCGTCCCGACCCCGACAATCAAGTCATCCTGCAATACACCGTCAGCCTCGGCGCGCATGGCGCGCATCAATATTGAGAGGGCCGATCATGCTTCGAATCAGACTCAGCCTTGCGCTCGCGGCTCTCATGCTGCTTTCGGCGCCGCGCGCGTTTGCCTCGCTCCATGTTTTTGCCTGCGAGCCGGAATGGGGAGCGCTCGCGACCGCGATCGGCGGCGGCGACGTCGATGTCTATACCGCGACGACGGGGCTCCAGGATCCGCATCAGATCCAGGCGCGGCCGGCGCTCATCTCGCGGCTGCGCAACGCCGATATCGCGGTCTGCACCGGCGCCGAGCTCGAGATCGGCTGGATGCCGGTGCTGCTGCGGCAATCCTCGAACGGCAAGGTTCAGCCCGGCCAGCAAGGCTATTTCGAGGCCGCGCAACAGGTGACGCTGCTGGAGAGGCCCGAACGGCTCGACCGCGCCGAGGGCGATATTCATCCGGCCGGCAATCCGCATATCCAGACCGACCCGCGCAACATGCGGATCGTCGCGGCGGCGCTCGCCAAGCGCTTCGCCGCGCTCGATCCGGCACATGCCGCGGCCTATGCGCAGCGCGAGCAGGCTTTCGACCAAAGCCTCGCTCAGCAGACCGCGCGTCTCGCGGTCGAGGCGGCGCCCTTGAAGGGCATCAGCTTCGTCTCCTATCACAAAAGCTGGATTTATCTCGCGAATTGGCTCGGCATGACCGAGGCGGCCAATATCGAGCCCAAGCCCGGCGTGCCGCCGGGCAGCGCCTATATCGCCGATCTGCTCGGCCGGATTCCGGCGCTGAAGGCGCGCATGATCGTCTACGCGGCCTATGAGGATCCGAAGCCGTCGCAATTCGTTGCCGAGAAGAGCAAGCTCCCGGCGGTGATGCTGCCCTTCACCGTCGGCGGCACGGACGGGGCCAAGGATCTGCCGGGACTCTACGACGATACGGTGAAGCGTCTCTTGGCGGGATTGGGGGGAAAGAGTGGCTGATCATCTGGCGATCGTGCTGCCGGCGTTTCTGACCGGCCTTCTGGTGCTCGCAACCCATGTGCCCTTGGGCAAGCTCGTGCTCGATCGCGGGATCGTTTTCATCGATCTCGCGATCGCGCAAGTGGCGGGGCTCGGCGTCGTCATCGCCGATTTCGCCGGGTGGGAGCCAACCGGCTGGTCGGTGCAGGCCGCGGCCGTCGCGGCAGCGCTGGTCAGCGCCGGGTTTCTCATCTGGACGGAGAAGCACCTGGCCGCCCTGCAAGAGGCGGTCATCGGCGTCGTCTTCGTCGTCGCGGCAAGCGCCGAGATCCTGCTTCTCAACTACAATCCGCATGGCGCGGAAAATCTGAAAGATTTGCTGGTCGGGCAGATTCTCTGGGTCGTGCCGAGCGATCTCATTCCCGTGGCGGTTCTTTACGCCGTCATTCTCGGCTTCATCCTCTTCGCGGACCTGGCGAAACGGCGCGTGCTGTTCTATGCGCTCTTCGCCGTGACCGTGACCGCCTCGGTGCAGCTCGTCGGCGTCTTTCTCGTCTTTGCGTCGCTGATCATCCCGTCGCTCGCCGCGCGCTACTGGCTCGCGCGCCGGCCGCTAGTCTTCGCCTATGCGATCGGTCTTCTCGGCTATGCCCTGGGCCTGCTGTCCTCGGCATTCTTCGATCTGCCGACCGGGGCCGCGGTGGTGTGCGCACTGGCGCTGCTCGCGGCCGGGGCGGGCATCGGCCGTGCCGCGCTCAGCCCGCGACGCGCGCCGATCTTATAGGTATATCCGATCAACCACTGGCCTTTTCTGCGTCTTGAGGGATTCACGATGCGTGGCATACTGCGCCTCCATTCACGCATTCCCCATGAAGACCTGCGCCCATCGAGCGGTCCGAGATCACACAGAATCGGCCGTTCGTCGGTGCCGACGGGCAGGCGCATGGGCAGCTTTCGCGCTGCTCACCGAGCTTTTGCCGGCCGCGGTCAACGCCCAAGCGCTGGACCTGGCGCCGCCGACTGATCTCTGGCAGCGTCCGACCTTGCTCGGCGATTGGGGCGGGCTTCGCGACATTCTCGCCGATCATGGCGTCGCGGTCACGTTGAACGAGACGGCGGAGACCCTCGGCAACGTCACCGGCGGCGTTAAGACCGGCGCGATATTCGAGGGCCGATTGACCGCCGCTCTCGGTATCGATCTCGACAAGGCGATGGGCTGGCCGGGCGGCTCGTTCTATGTCGATGCTTATCAGATTCACGGCCGCGGTCTGTCGGCGAACAATCTCCACAATTTGCTCACGGTCAGCTCGATCGAGGCGGATCGTGCGACGCGGCTGCACGATCTCTATCTCGAGCAGAAATTCCTGGGCGATGCTGCTTCATTGCGGCTCGGCCAGATTGCGGCGGACGACGAATTCATCATCAGCCAATATGGCGGCGCTTTCCTCAACGCGATGTTCGGTTGGCCGGGCTTGCCGAGCAACGACCTGCTGCCGGCCGGCCCGAATTATCCCTTCGCGACACCCGGTGTGCGCATCAAATTTGGGTCCGGCGCTGGTTGGACCTTTCTTGCCGCGGCGCTCAACAGCAATCCAGCAGGACCCGCGACCAGCGGCAACCGGAATCCCAACCCGCAGCTGCGTGACCCCAGCGGCACGAGTTTTAACTTCAATAGCGATCTCTTCGCCATCGCCGAAGTCCAATACGCTTTTACGCCCGACAAGGACGCTCCCGGCCTGCCTGCGGCCTATAAAGTCGGCGCCTGGTACGATTCCGGAAAATTTGCCGATCAACGTTTCGATATGGCGGGCTTGTCGCTGGCAAGTCCGGCGAGCAACGGCATCCCGCGCAACCACGTCAATGATTTCAGCCTCTACGGCATGATCGACCAGATGATCTGGCGCCGGCCGGGCACCGCCAATCGCGGAGTTGCTGCCTTTTTGCGTTTGACGGGCGCGCCCGACGATCGCAACCTTATCGCGTTCTTTGCCGATGCCGGCATCAGCCTGCTCGGGCCGTTCGAAGGACGCGACGACGATATTGTCGCTCTTGGCGTCGCTTATGACCGGGTCAGCAGCGCGGTGCGAGGTCTTGATCGCGATTTTGCAACGCTTGCCGGCGCGCCGCGCCCGAGCCGGGATTACGAAGCGGTGCTGGAGCTGACCTATCAGGCGCAGATCACGCCGTGGTGGCAGCTGCAGCCCGATTTCCAATACATCTTTCATCCGGGCGCCAACGCGCCAAGTCCAACCGATCCGACCGGCCGCACCCCGATCAAGGATGCCGCGGTATTCGGCCTGCGTACGACAATCTCGTTCTGACGGCGAGCTGTTTTGCGGTATTATATTACCGTACGTGCTAAGTCTTTGATCGTCTTTGTGTCCTGCGCCTTGACGGGAGCGCGATGCGTGGCATACTGCGCGCCCATTCACGAGGCCCCGATGAAGACCTATACCGCCAAGCCCTCCGATATCGAAAAGAAATGGCTGCTCGTCGACGCCGACGGGCTGGTGCTCGGCCGGCTCGCGGCGATCGTCGCCGATCGCCTGCGCGGCAAGCACAAAACCACCTACACGCCCAACATGGATTGCGGCGATCACGTCGTCGTCGTCAATGCCGAGAAAGTCGCGCTGACCGGCCGCAAGCGCGAGGACAGCATGTTCCACTGGCATACGGGCTATCCGGGCGGCATCAAGGAGCGCAGCAAGGGCGCGATCCTCGACGGCAAGCATCCCGAGCGCGTGATCGAGAAGGCGGTCGAGCGCATGGTGCCGCGCGGGCCGCTCGGCCGGCGCATCATGGGTCATTTGCGCGTCTATGCCGGAACGGCGCATCCGCATGAGGCGCAAAATCCGCAAAAGCTCGACATCGCGGCGATGAACCGCAAGAACAAGAGGGCTTAGCCATGGCCGATCAGCCTCAAAATCTCGGCGCTTTGCGCGACGCCCTTCAGGGCGCGCAGCTCCGTCATGCGGCGCAGGCCGCGGCGAGCCCGGCAGCGGGCGCCGAAGGCAAGCCGCAGCTCGACGCCAAGGGCCGCGCCTATGCGACCGGCAAGCGCAAGAACGCCGTCGCGCGGGTCTGGATCGCGCCCGGCACCGGCAAGATCACGGTGAACGGCCGCGACAGCCCGATTTATTTCGCGCGCCCCGTGCTGCGCATGCTGCTCAACCAGCCCTTCGTCATCGTCAATCGCCTCGGCCAGTTCGACGTGAACTGCACCGTCACCGGCGGCGGGCTCTCGGGCCAGGCGGGCGCGGTGCGCCACGGCATCAGCAAGGCGCTGCTCAATTACGAGCCGGGGCTTCGTCCCGCCTTGAAGGCGCAGGGCTTCCTGACCCGCGACAGCCGCGTCGTCGAGCGCAAGAAATACGGCAAGGCCAAGGCACGACGCAGCTTCCAATTCTCGAAACGCTGATCCCGCAGGCATCGGCGTTTTCGCATGAAGGGCGTCCTGCGGGGCGCCCTTTCGCGTTCGGGCATTTGCTTGGGTCACAGGTCGTTCGTTTTCGCCGGAGAGTTCCATGCCATCGACATCCTCGCGCACGCGCATCGCCATTCTCGGCGCCTCGGGTTACACCGGGGCCGAACTCTTGCGCATCCTCGCGCATCATCCCCATGTCGAGATCGTCGCGCTCACCGCCGAGCGGCAGGCCGGCAAGAAGCTTGCCACGGTCTTCCCGCATCTCGGGCGTCAGAACCTGCCCGATCTGGTCGCGATCCCGGAGGTGGATTGGAGCAAGGTCGATCTCGTCTTTTGCTGTCTGCCGCATGGCACGACGCAGGACGTGATCTCGAGCCTCCCCGGGCATCTGCGCGTGCTCGACCTCTCGGCGGATTTCCGCCTCGCCGATCCCGATGTCTACGCGAAATGGTACGGCCACGCGCATCGCGCCGTGCAATTGCAGCGCGAAGCGGTCTATGGCTTGACCGAGATCGCGCGCGGCGCAATCGCCAATGCGCGGCTCGTCGCGGTGCCGGGTTGCTACCCGACGGGTGCGCAGCTGCCGCTCATTCCGCTCGTCAAGGCGGCATTGATCGATGCCGACGACATCGTCATCGACGCGAAATCGGGCGTGACCGGCGCCGGCCGCGGCTTGAAGGAGACGAGCCTCTTCGCCGAGGTGTCGGAAGGCATCACCGCCTATGGTGTCGCCCATCACCGCCACATGCCGGAGATCGAGCAGGGGCTTTCGGCGGCGGCGGGCCGGCCCGTCGCCATCAGCTTCACGCCGCATCTGATGCCGATGAATCGCGGCATTCTGTCGACGATTTATGTGCGCATGACGAAGAGCGCCAAGATCGAGGATTTGCGCGCCGCGCTCGAGCGCGCTTATCAGGACGAGGCTTTCGTGCATGTGCTGCCGCACGGCATGGTACCGGCGACGCATCACGTGCGCGGCTCCAATCTCTGCCTCATCGGCCTCGCGCAGGACCGGCTGTCGGGCCGCGCGATCCTCATCTCGGCGATCGACAATCTGGTGAAGGGCGCCTCGGGTCAGGCGGTGCAGGACATGAACGTCATGCTGGGCCTACCCGAGATCGCCGGCCTCGCGCAGGAACCGCTGTTTCCGTAGTGCGTAGCACAGCGCGAGCGGCGGCTCGCGCCTCATGCGAAGCTGACTCAGACGCGTAGCACAGCGCGAGCGGCGGCTCGCGCGTCGTGCGAAGCTGAAACTTAAGGCGAGACTTCCTCGAGCACGCGGCCCTTGGTCTCGGTGCCGAAGGCCAGCACCATGAGACAAGGGACAAGCGGCGCGAGGCCCAGCATCGTGAAGACGCCGGGCAGGCCGAAATTCGTCAGCATCACCGCGACGAGGAGCGGGATCGAGGTGGTGAAGATGTTGCGCACGGTCGAGCCCATGCCGGTGCCGAGCGCGCGCATCCGCGTCGGATAGAGCTCCGAGGTGAAGACATAGATCGACACCGAGACCGAGGCGAGGCAGAAATTCGCGATCGTCGCGAAGATCAGCATCACCACCGCATTGTGCGCGCCGGTCGCGGCGAGGCACAGCAGCGACAGGCTGCCGCCCAGCAAGGCGAAGCCGATCCAACGCCGCCGCCCGACATGATCGATCGCGAGCGCCACCGCGATCGCGCTGCCGATCGAGATGCAGTGCGTCGCCAGCGTGAATTCGAGCGATTGCTGCACCGTCAGGTGCAGTTCCTGGCGATAGATCGTCGGCAGCCAGGTGTTGAGCGCCTGAGTAACAAAGAACGAGAAGCCCCAAACCGACCACACGACCAGAGTGCGCAGGCGGTAAAACGGGGTGAACAGTTCCAAAAGGTTGGTGCGCTGTGCCGCGGGCGGTGGCGCAACCGAGAGATCGGGCCGCGGCAGCGCGGTACCGAGCTTGGCCTCCGCTTCGCGCTCCATGCCTTTGACGATCGCGTCGGCCTCGGCGGTGCGCCCCTTGCTCGCGAGCCAGCGCGGCGATTCCGGCAGCACGCGGCGCATGATCGCGGCGACGAAAGCCGGCAGCGCGCCGATGAGGAACATGATCTGCCAGCCATAGCGCGTAATCAGCAGCACGCCCAAGAGGGTGCAGATGAGATAGCCGAAGGCGAAGGCCGCTTCGTAGAGCAGGAAGAAGCGCCCGCGCACTTTCGAATGCGCGATCTCGTTGATGTAGGTGGCGGCAACCGGGATCTCGCCGCCGATGCCGATGCCTTGCACGACGCGGGCGAAGGTAAGCGTCGCAAAATTCCAGCTCGCGGCACAGACGAGCCCCATTAGGCCGACGACCCAAATCGAGTAGCTCGCGGCACGCAGCCGCCCCAAGCGCTCGGCGAGATAGGGGAAGAGCAGCGCGCCGAGCAATTGGCCGAAGAAGGTGCCCGAGAGCAGAAAGCCGATATCGGCGCGCGACAGCCCCCAGGCGCCGGCGAGAACCGGCATGACGAGGCCCATCACCAGCGAATCATAGCCATCGAAGAAAGTCGCGGTGCCGACGACGATCCGCGCCTTGAGCTGAGTCCAGGTCAGCGGCATGCGCTCCATGCGCGCGGCGATGTCGCGCTGGGCGGCGCTGATCTCGGCGGCATGGGCATCGGCGCCGGCCAAGCCGGCGGGCAGCGAAACATCGACCATCCATTCCTCCCTTGGACGGCCGCAATCTGCGTTTGTCGTTCTATGAAAGGCGGCGCGCCATGCTCATCTTCCCGCTCGCCGGGAAAGACTGTCAAGCCCGTATCGGCGGTGTCAGCGCGCTTTCACCAGCACGTAGGAGCCGGGCGAGTCCTCGATCGGCTTCAGCTTGCCGTCGCCGGGCCGGCGCGCCGGCACCTCGCCGCCGGCATAAGCCTCGACCCAGTTCTCCCAATTCGGCCACCACGAATCTTGCACCATCTTGGCGCCGGCGAGCCAGGCATCGGCGCTCTTCGGCAGCTTGGCGTTCTCCCAATGTCCGTATTTGGAGCGGCCAGGCGGGTTAACCACGCCGGCGATATGGCCCGACGCGGCAAGGACGAAATTGGTCTTGCCGCGGAAAATCTGCGTCGCCGCGTAGGTCGATTTCCATGGCGCGATATGATCTTCCTTGGTCGAGAGAAAATAGCTCGGCACCGCGACCTTGCGCAGATCGATCGGAACGCCGGCGAGCGTCAGCGCGTCCGGCACGATGAGCTGGTTCTCCTGATACATCTTGCGCAGGTAGAAGGCGTGCATCGCCGCCGGCATGCGCGTCGAATCGCTGTTCCAATAGAGCAGATCGAAGGGGAAGGGGTCCTTGCCGAGGAGGTAATTGTTGACGACGAAGGACCAGATGAGGTCGTTGGCGCGCAGCATGTTGAAGGTCGTCGCCATGTCGGAGCCTTCGAGATAGCCATGCTCGCGCATGCGTTCTTCGAGGCTGGTCAGCTGCTCCTCGTCGATGAACACCGACAATTCGCCGGCTTCGGCGAAATCCGTCATGGTGACGAAGAAGGTCGCGCTGGCGAAGCGATGATCCTCCTTCACCGCCATATAGGCGAGCGTCGCCGCGAGCAGCGTGCCGCCGAGGCAATAGCCGATGACATTCGCCTCGCGCTCGCCGGTCGCCTGCTCGATCGCGTCGAGCGCGGCGAGCGGCCCTTCGAGCATGTAATCCTCGAATTTCTTCGCGGCGAGGTGCTCGTCGGGATTGACCCAGGAGATGACGAACACCGTATGGCCCTGCGCTACCGCCCATTTGATGAAGGAGTTGTCGGGCCGAAGATCGAGGATGTAGTACTTGTTGATCCAGGGCGGAATGATCAGCAGCGGCCGGCGATGCACCTTGGCCGTCGAAGGCTCGTATTGGATGAGCTGTATCAGGTCGTTCTGGAAGACGACCTTGCCGGGCGTCACCGCGATGTTGCCGCCGACCTTGAAGGCGTCGAAATCGGTCATCTTGATCATCAACCGGCCCTTGCCGCGATCGAGATCCTCGAGCACGTGTTTGAGGCCGTTGACCAGATTCTCGCCCTGACTGTCGATGGTCGCGCGCAGGACCTCGGGGTTGGTCAAAAGGAAATTGGACGGCGCCATCGCATCGACGAATTGCCGCGTATAGAAATCGACCTTGCGCGCGGTCTTCTCGTCGAGCCCATCGACCTGGCGCACGGTCGATTGCAGCCAGCGCGCGGTCAGGAGATAGCTCTGCTTGATGTAGTCGAAGAGCGTGTTTTCCTGCCAGGCGGCGTCCTTGAAGCGGCGGTCGCCGGCCTGGGGCTC
>Ga0134125_10008167_pt1 | contig 11805 bp, 12 predicted proteins | sample KB31751_FD_96464 | JGI IMG/M metagenome (GOLD analysis project Ga0134125, IMG submission 96464) | Terrestrial soil microbial communities with excess Nitrogen fertilizer from Kellogg Biological Station, Michigan, USA - KB3-175-1 | ecosystem: Environmental > Terrestrial > Soil > Unclassified ... | reverse complement strand
TTGGGACCTCGGAAGTCGAGCACGTGCTGGCCACCCAATGCCTATGGCAGAAGAAGCCGAAGACGATGCAGATCGTGGTCGATGGCGAGCTGCCGCTGGGCGCGTCGGCGAAAGATATCGCCTTGGGAATCATCGGACGAATCGGCACCGACGGCGCCACTGGACATGTCATCGAATATCGCGGCTCCGCGATCCGGGCGCTTTCGATGGAAGGCCGCATGACCGTGTGCAACATGAGCATCGAAGCCGGAGCGCGCGCGGGCATGATTGCCCCCGACGAGACCACCTTCCGCTACGTGCGCGGACGCCGCTTCGCTCCCGCCGCTTTCGACAACGCAGTTGCCGACTGGCAGCAGCTTCGCTCTGACGATAACGCTCGCTTCGACGCAACCATCAAGATCGAAGCAGCCAGCCTGGAACCGTTTGTCACCTGGGGAACAAATCCGGGCATGGTGGCCCCCATTTCGGGACGCGTGCCGGATCCGAACGCCGCGGCGACGGATGCCGACCGTGCGTCCACGGCGCGAGCCCTAGAATATATGGATCTCCGGCCGGGAACGGCCATCGAAGACATCGCAATCGACCGCGTCTTTATCGGCTCCTGCACCAATGCGCGCATCGAAGATTTGCGGGTAACGGCGGAGTTTGTGCGCGGATACCGCGTTCATCCCCGCGTTCACGCCATGGTGGTTCCAGGATCGCAGCAGGTGAAGCGCGTCGCCGAGTCCGAAGGACTCGATCGCATCTTCCGCGCCGCCGGCTTTGAGTGGCGCGAGTCAGGATGTTCGATGTGCCTGGGCATGAATCCTGACATCCTCAAGCCGGGGGAACGCTGCGCCTCGACCAGCAACCGTAACTTTGAAGGGCGCCAGGGGCGCGGTGGACGCACGCATCTCGTGAGTCCGCAAATGGCGGCCGCAGCGGCCATCACCGGGCACTTCACCGATGTGCGCAAGTGGCAGTTCAAAGAGGCGCAGACCGCATGAGACCATTTCGCGAACACACCGGCATCGTAGTCCCGCTCGATCGCAACAACGTCGATACCGACCAGATCATTCCCAAGCAGTTTTTGAAGCGCATCGAGCGCACCGGCTACGGCGAGTTCCTTTTCTATGATTGGCGGTACGCCGCCGATGGCAAGCCGCTCGCCGATTTCGTGCTCAACCGTCCGCAATATGCCGGCGCTTCCATTCTCGTATCGGGAAAGAATTTCGGATGCGGCTCCTCACGCGAACATGCAGCCTGGGCGCTTTCAAATTATGGGATTCGCGTAGTGATTGCTCCCACGTTTGCCGACATCTTCAACACTAACGCCGGCAATAATGGAATCCTGCTGGTAAGGCTTCCTGAACCGGAAATTCAGGAGCTTCTCCATCGCGCGCAGACTGAAGGATATCGATTGCATGTTTCGCTTCTCGATAAAGTGGTAAAGGACGATCAGGGATTCAGAGCCGGCTTCGAAATCGACGACTTTCGCCGCACGTGCCTGCTGGAAGGTCTCGACGAGATCGGGCTTGCTCTCAAGCACGATACTGACATCGCAGCCTTCGAGCAGAACCGCGCTCAGCGTGCATGGTAAAGGCCGGCGGTGAGCCGCCGCCGCCGCTTCCACGCCTGTTTTGCGTTGACTTCCGTCGCCAGATTGTGGTACCAAAGAAGAGTAGGAGTTCCATAATGGAACTGACGGTTCTGCGTCAAATTAAAGTCGTCGGCCATGACGAGGGATTCCCAGCAATCTTCAGGAATACCGCCCCTATTCCTGGGAATCATTCAGGAATATTCCTGGGAATCAGTATGGGATCCCTAGGAATCAGTATGGAATCCTGCTCGTAAGTCCTTTCGATGATGCAATCACCCAAAATTTAGGCTACTTGCAGGTCTTTTTGGAATTCCGCAGCGTGTTGTTTGTCTTTTTCTTCCTGCTTAGCTTTTTCGATTTCCGCGTGAGCGATAGCCGAGTTCACTTCGCCTCCCAGCAGCACGGCGAATCCTGAAACATAGAGCCACAGCATAAGGATGGCGACGCCAGCCAGAGATCCATAAGTTGCGTTATAGGAATTGAAGAAGTGCAGGTACACGCGCAACACAAACGAAGCTGCCAGCCAGATCACCAGGCCTGCAGCGGCGCCGGGCGACACCCATGTCCAATGCGGCTTCTCCAGGTTGGGTCCGAAGTAGTACACGATCCCGAACGCCACCAGCATCGCAACCAGCAGCACTGGCCACTGCACGATTTTCCATAGGTACACGAGCGCGGCGCCGAATCCGACATGGGCGGCTACCACGTCCGCCAGCTTCCCGCCGTACAGAACCAGCACCACAGCGAAAAGCACGAGGGCTGCGGTTCCGATGGTCAGGGCTATCGACGTTAACTTCTGGCGAATGTAGGAGCGAGTCTCTTTGACGTGGTAAGCGCGATTCAACGTGTCGATCACGGCGCTCATGCCGCTCGAAGCCGACCACAAGGCTGCCAGCAACCCGATGATCACCTTTCCACTTCCGCGGGATTTGATGACTTCGTTCAAGGTCTTCTGCACCAGTTCTCCCGCCGAAGGAGGCACAGCGCGCGCAAGGTTCCCCATCAGATCGCTGCGGATTTGAGTTCCGGCCGAGGCGAAGTAGCCGAGCAGGGAAACCAGGAATATCAGCAATGGGAACAGCGCAAGGAAAAAGTAGTAGGCCAGCTCTGCCGATTGTCCTGAGAGATCGTCTTCCGAAAAGCTTTTGCCCACCTGCTTACCCAGCGACAAAGGCGTAAGTCCGCCGAACTTCCATTGTGAAGGTCTGGTTTCTTTCATAAGGTTTGTCCCTGTCAGGTATCCATAACAGATGCCCGTATTGTTCACGGCTGTTGTTAGGAATCGAGAGTGGCGGGTCGTCTGAGGGTGATACGCGGAATACAGGTGCTCCGACGAAAGCCGGACCGGGTTGCGCGCACCGGATTTGTCACTGTGCTTGTGGCATTCAAGTATCTCCGGTACCCCTCGCAAGGCGATACTCTCATTGCATTTGCCGGAAAAACCAGATATATCCAAAGCTCTTGTAAGCTGCCGGCTTGGGAGCAGTTGAATCAATTTATGGATCGTATTGTCGTCACCCCGGAAGACGTCTCGAAAGTAGAGGTTGAACTCAGTCCTGCGGCAGTCTCGCGGCCTGTCGGCGAGAAGACTGGAATTCCGTGGTGGGCCAGAATCAGTACGGCAGTTCTGGTGATCTTTCTGCCGGTCCTGGCGGTTACCACAATCGTGATCCGGGCCGTTTGCCGGACGCGCAGCTCGCGTCTGCGAAGCCAATGGACCTCCTGGCTTTGCACGCTGCTGATCGTCAGCGCCTTTGTAACCATGGCTCAGGTTATCGGACTGCTATACAGCTATCCGGCGGGCATTCCCGTCAGCGGAGCCAGCACCGACCTCGACGAGCGAGACAAATATCCTCAGGTCCCAAGCGCTCAGCCAATGACGGCCGCGGAAATCGGCGCAACCCTGAAGCCTCTGGTGATGTTGGTTTCGCCCGAGGCCGAACTTTGGTTTCGTCACAATCCACAGCCTTCGGGGATGCTGGGAGGAGCGGTCCTGCTGCATGCTGACGACAAAGGCTATTTATTCGCCACGGCCAATCACGTGGCCGAGAGCAAGACCGGAGTGATGATTTCTACCGGGAATGGCGGATGGACGCATGCCGATATCGTCGCTCGCGACCCTGCCATTGATGCGGCGTTGTTGTGGCTTCCGCGCAGAACCGGTTCGGGAACTTTTTGCCAGCCGCTGGCCGGCTCTGAGGAATTTCGCCTGGGAGAGCCGATTTATGTCATCGGCCATCCCGAAGGCCTGAACTTTACCTTATCGAGCGGAATTATCTCGCGGGTTCCTGAAGGCGCGCACCTGCAGATCGATGCGCCGGTCAGCCCCGGCAACAGCGGCGGCCCCGTCTATGACAGCCGCGGCAATCTGCTGGCGGTGGTGGTTGCCAGCGTGGACAATCGCGTAGCCCCGAACGCGCAAAATCTGAACTTTGCCGTTCGATCTGATAAATTAGCCGCGCTTTCCGGATGGAGCTTTTCCGGAAATGGGAAGCCGGAATTGCAGCAATATCAAGACCAGTGCCTGAAGCAAATACGTCCCTGAAGGGTGAATCGGAGATCGAATGGGGAACCTGAACGTAACCGTCTATGATTCGACGGAAAACAAGCGCGTGCCCGTCGAGGTGCCGGATGATGCGCCCGCTAACAAGATTATTGCCGTGCTCATCGACAAGCTGCTGCTGCCGAAAAGCGGCCCAGACGGCGCTCCGCTGAGCTACAAATTTCATCACAAGAACTCTGGCCGGCAGGTGCAGGAGGCTCAGACGCTCAGCCAGGCTGGTGTAAAAGATGGCGACATTCTTCGTCTTCAGCCCGAAATTACTGCCGGTTAAGCATGAATGCTCCAGTTCCATTCACGGAAGCTCTTCCGGAGGACCGGTTCAGTCGTCTGCGCCTCATCGGATGGTGGGAGCAGAAGAAAATTGAGGCGATGCGCGTCCTGGTCGTGGGATGCGGCGCGCTCGGCAACGAGATCCTGAAGAACCTGGCCTTGCTGGGCGTCCGTCAAGTGGTGGTAGCCGATCCCGACAACGTGGAGGTAACGAATCTCTCCCGCAGCGTGCTGTTTCGTCGGGAGGATCTGGGACAGCCGAAAGTCGCGGCAGCAAGCCGCGGCGTGCGGCAGATCTTTTCCGAGTGTGCCGTGCAACCGCTGGTCATGAATGTTGTCCAGCAGCTGGGACTCGGCGTGGTGTTGTGGGCCGACGTCATCATTGGCGGCGTGGACAATCGCGAGGCGCGCCTCTGGATCAATCGCGCCGCATGGAAGCTCAATAAGCCCTGGATCGATGGCGGAATTGAAGGAATCAACGGAGTGGCCCGGGTATTTATCGCGGGCAAACCGCCGTGCTACGAGTGCACCCTGGGAGAGACGGACTGGGCTCTTCTCGAACGCCGCATGTCATGCAATCTGCTGGTGCGTGATCCCGCTCCTGAAGGCAAAGTGCCGACCACCCCTACCATCTCGTCCATCATCGCCGCCGTTCAGGTGCAGGAGGCAGTAAAGCTCGTCCACGGACTCCCCACGCTTGCCGGCAAGGGCTTGATATTCGAAGGGCTGAATCACAGCTCCTACAGAGTCGAGTACACGGAAAATCCAGAGTGCCAGAGCCACTACACTTTGCCCGTGGTGCTGCGGGTGGGACGACGTTCCGACGAACTCACTCTTGTGGAACTCCTGGAATATGCCTCTCAGGAGCTTGGCGCTTCGGCGATTCTGGAATTCAGCCGCGACGTGATTTCCCGGCTGGTGTGCCCGCAGTGCAATCAGGCTGAGGACGTGTTTGCGCCAGTGGGTAGCGTCCCTTACGAACAAGGGTTTTGTCCGGCAGATGGAAAGATGCGCGTGGTCGAGACGGCTCATTCCTTTTCTGGGAATGAATGGTACGGAAGGCGAAAACTTTCTGAACTTGGGCTGCCCCTGTTCGACGTGTTTACCGCTCGCTCAGGCGAGCAGGAAATCGGACTTTTAATGGCCGGCGATCACGCTCAGGTCTTGCGCGAGTTCTCTTCGGAGGCTGCATGAAAGCCTCGAAGAGAGGGAATTCCGCGAACACCCCGGTGGAGATTCGTGCGGACGTGACGCGCCGCATCCGCCAGCACGGGCGCTCGTCGCTGAAAGCCGAGATTTGCGGCGTGCTCATCGGCGACTGCAAGGATTCACAAGTGACGGTCCGCGCCTGCATTCCAGGCGTAAACGCCAGCCAGGGAGGAGCGCACGTTACCTTCACTCAGGAAACCTGGGAGCACATCTATAAAGTGAAAGACGAGAAGTACCCTGAGCAAAGGATTATCGGTTGGTATCATTCGCACCCGGGTTTCGGAGTTTTTCTTTCCGAGCACGATGAATTCATTCAGAAGAATTTCTTTTCCGCTCCGGAGCAGATTGCGTGGGTGTACGACCCGCATACCGATGAAGAGGGCTGCTTTGGCTGGCGGAGCGGACGAATTGAGCGTCTTTCCGAGCTGCAGGTGCGCGACGAGGGACTGTCCCGGGATGGCACTCACGAGCCCAAAATCAATGGTGAAGAGGAACATCAAGAAGCTGCTGCCGAAACGGAATACGATCTGCCGAATGCGCATTCCCGGCCAGGCTGGTTCTTGAGAGCATTGTCGTACGCTGCTGTTATGCTGCTGGGCGCGGTCCTGGCCTTTTTCTTGTTTCCTCGAATCGTATTTGTGCCTGTGAATCCGTTTACCGGCAAAATCATGCGGCCCGAGGAACTGCCGCAGCCGCCGGCCCTTTCGGCTCCGAATTCCAGTTCGCCCAAATCGGGAGAGAAGAATAATCCAGGAGCTTCGAAATGAGCGAAGGCCCAGCAATCAGGATTACGGCTGAAGATCTGGCAAAGGTGACCAGCCCGGCGGGTTCTTCCCCGGGCTCCACAATGACGGCGGCGATTCCAGCAGAGGGAAAGCAGTACGGAAATATCCATTCCCAGGTCGAGAGCGCTGCTGGGGAAGAAGAGAAGAAACGTAATCTCTTTCTGGAGTCCTGGTTTTATCTTGGCGTCGCCGGAGTGATCGGCGCCGCAGTTGGATGGGCGATTTGCGAACCTGCCTTTCTTGACTTTTCCGCAGCGCATCGCTGGGGCAACATATGGATGCTGCCTGCGATTGTGACGTTCATGTGCCTCGGATTCGGCCTCGCCGAGAGCATTGCCGAGCGCTCGCCGCGAAAAGCGGCCTATCGCACTGCTCTGGCGCTGCCGCTCGGCTTTGTAATGGGCTTTGTCTTCGATTTTCTCGCCAATCTGTTTTTTTCAGTCTTCGTGAACGTGGGCGTGTCTTTGGGGGCGCATGATTTTCACAATCCCATTTTGTGGGTCGCTCGCGCACTGGCATGGGTGGTGTTTGGGATCGCAGGCGGAGCCGTGTACGGGATCGTCGGCATGTCGAGCAAGAAGGCCCAATATGGAATTCTGGGAGGCATGCTCGGCGCGGGAATTGGGGGATTGGCCTTCGATCCCATTGCGCTTGGGTTGAATCACGGCGGAGTGAGCCGTGGTTTTGGTTTTATGCTGTTCGGCTTCTTTACCGGATGCGCCATGGGCATTGTGGAGAATGCCCTCAAAGATCGATGGATTTTTGTCAGCAGCGGTCCGCTTGCCGGCAAGCAGTTCATTCTTTACAAGCCTCGCACGACGGTGGGCAGCCAGCAATCCTGCGATGTTTATCTTTTCAAAGACCAAAGCATTCTTCCCGAACATGCGGTGTTCGAAGCCCGTGGCAATCGCATCCAGATGACTGCGCGAGGACAGGTTTTTGTTTCCGGCCAGCCGGTACGATCTCGCGTGCTTCAGAGCGGAGACACGCTTCAGATCGGGCGCTACTCATTTCAATATCGTGAGAAGACCCGGTCATGAATGCCATCTTGTGTCCATATTGCCGAAGCGAGATCGCGGCCGGCGAGAGTGCGGCGTACTGCAATGCCTGCGGAACACCGCATCACCAGGATTGTTACCAGGAGAACGGTGGATGTACGGTGTTTGGCTGTCGATTGGCTCCGCCGGAAGAAGCCAAAATCCAAGTCTCGGCGCCTGAGCTGCAGGTTTCCGAGTTCGCGGTTCCCGTTCCCAATACGGGACAAACAAAAACCAGAAGCACGTATGTGCTTCTGGGCGTCTTGCTCGGCGCCTTTGGCGCGCATAATTTTTACGCCGGGAATCGCAATCGGGCGCTGATACAACTGGGTATCACCGTGCTTACGCTGGGATATGGCAGTCCGTTTAGCTGGATCTGGGCAGTCATCGAGGTTTGCACCAACGATAAAGATAGTAGAGGCATGCAGCTTGCGTCTTAGGAGGACTCCGTCAGATGAATTACACGGTGAAAAAAGGTGAACAACAATTTGGCCCATTCACGTTGGCGCAGCTCCAGCAGGAGTTTCAGCAAAAACGCATTGCTGCGGATGACCTGGCGCAAAGCGAGGGCATGAGCACATGGGTGTTTGTCTCCCAGATCGTCGGCAACGTGCCTGTACCCACCACATCCTATGGCGCAGCGGCGGTTACCGCTCCCTCTGCGCCGGTCCAGACTGTGCCTCTTCCCTCCAACCTGCATTGGGTCATTCTGCTATTGATCGATGTCGTCAGCCAAGGCTTCTTCAATTTCATCTGGGCGGTGGTACTGGCCAACTGGGCACGCAAGCTGGAAGAAGACAACAATGCGCTCGTGCTGGTGGCCATGTATCCAGCAGGATTCATTGCCGGTATTCTCGCCACTCTGAACAGCTCAGTTCAGGTTTTGGCGACCCTGTTCATACTGGGCGGCGCGTTGGCCTACATTTTCGGCATCTTCAAAATCAAAGCCGCTATGGAGTCGTATTACAACTCCACGGAGAACATCAAGCTGCAATTGAGTGGCCCCATGACGTTTTTTTTCAGCACCATTTACCTGCAGTATCACGTGAATCAGATTGCTAAATGGAAAAAGACCGGAAGCTTTTAGCCAGGATTGAGGAATGATTTCACCGCGCATTCGACGACTGAATAAAGATTATGAACTCCTGACCAGCCGCTTTAGCCAATGGCCATTGATCCAGATCACGGGAACCGCGGGACTCCCGCCTGAGGTGTATCGCTTTACCTATTCGATTAAAGGATTGTTTGTCGCTTCCTCAGGTGAGATTCAGGAGCGTGACAGTCACGTGCTGGAAGTGAATCTTTCTCTCGGATATCCGCGGCGCGCTCCCCAGTGCCGAATGCTGACGCCAGTATTCCATCCGAATTTCGACGACTCCACCGTGTGCATCGGCGACTTCTGGGCAGCTTCAGAGGGTCTGGACGAGTTGTTGCTGCGAATCGGTCGCATGATCGCCTATCAGGAGTACAACACCAAGAGTCCGCTGAACGGATTGGCCGCAAGATGGGCGGCTCAAAATCATCATCTCCTGCCGGTAGATTCTCGCGACCTCGCGCCGCCCTCAACACCAGCTGCGCCGGAGCCTGCTCTGGCCCGGGAAGAATCAAACCCGGCGATGCTTCCGGTTGACCAGGCGGAGCCTGCGCCGGGCTCCCCCGATCCATGGGAGGAGAAAATCGTTATTTCCTGACCGGCCTTCACGCGCAATAGCCCAATGAAATTAGTGACTTAGGTGCTGTTTTGGGACGCTGGGAGGGAGCGTGGGAAATCGCTGCCTGACCGGCACAATGATCTCTAAGAAAGCTGCGATACTTAGTTAAATCCTAAGGCATCCAAAGCTATAATGAAGTTGCGAGCCGCTGGAAGTTGGCTTGCCAGAAGGTCTAATGTCGAAGCAGCTCAAGATTGGCGTCCTTTCTCTCTCTTTCCTGATTGTTCTCGTGGTATTCCTGGGTGGACTTGGGGTTCATGCCTCTAACAGTAACGACGGCGCTTACCGCCAGCTCGGCGTTTACAGCGAAGTGCTCTCGCGTATTCGTACGGAATACGTTGAGGAACCAAATTTCTCTGCCGTCACCAGCGGAGCTCTGCATGGGCTGCTGGAATCGCTCGATGCCGACTCCAGCTATTTGAATCCGGATGAGTACAAGTTCTACAAGACCCACCAGAGCGAAGGACACGCCAACGTCGGAGCTACCATCTCCAAGCGCTTCGGATATGCGGCGGTAGTTTCCGTGCTTCCCGGTGGCCCTGCGGATAAGGCCGGCGTAGAAACCGGGGACATTATCGAGGCGATCGAGGGCAAGAGCACGCATGAGATGTCGCTTGCCACCATCCAGGAAGAACTTTCCGGCAAGCAGGGCTCGAACATTACTTTCGCGATCGTTCGTCCTGGAAAGGCTGAGCCGCAGAAAATTACTGTCACCCGCGACAACGTCGTGATTCCCGGCACCGCAGATAAGTCGGTGGAGGAAGGTATCGTCGATATCCAGCCGGTCACGCTTACCAAAGGCAAGGCCCAGGAGATCGCCGGCAAGATTCGTGACGAGCAGAAGAAGGGCGCGAAGAAGTTGATTCTCGATCTGCGCAATGTGTCAGACGGAGATCCGACTGAGGCAATCGCCGTCGCCAACCTGTTCCTGAATCACGGCCTCATCACCTATCTTCAAGGACAAAAATTTCCGAAGCAGACGTTCACTGCCGATCCGCAAAAAGCCATCACCACCTTGCCGCTGGTTGTGCTGGTGAATCGAGGTACCGCTGGTCCAGGAGAGATTGTGGCTGGCGCCATCCTCGACAATAATCGGGGTGACATCGTCGGTGACAAGACCTTCGGCAGCGGATCGGTGCAGAAGCTGATCGACATTCCCGATGGCTCTGCTCTCATCCTCTCCATCGCCAAGTACTACACGCCGGGGGGCAAGGCTATCGAGGATACTGCCATCACGCCGAACATCGTCGTGGCCAGCAACATCGATGAGACCCCGCTGGATGACGAAGACGCCGGCACTCCTGCGCCGGAAGAAAAGCCCAAACAGCCCAAGGATGATGAGCAGCTTCGCCGTGCCGTCGAGGTATTGAAAGCCCACACCTAGAGCACCGACCAAAGTTCGAGCTGAAGCAAAGCGCCAGAAGGTCTGGCGCTTTTGTTTTGCTCATTCGGACCATTTTTGTACTTCGTCCTTGCGGCTCCGGCGATAATAGGCGGAACAGCTCACGCACAGCTTTGCCGATTAAGCCGCGATGGACATTGAAATCAATCTCGCGAGTCAGCAGTCAGACTTTGCCGACCAGGATCCCAGCGGTTCCGGCGGCTGGGGATTTCTGCTGATGATATTGGCTGCGGCGGTCGTGGGAGCTATTGGCGGTCTGTTCCTGGTCTATACCACTGATCTGCCGCAGATTGGCGAACTTGAGCACTATCATCCGAGTTCCGTTACGGAACTCTACGACGATCAGGGTCGGGAGATCGGTTCCTTCGCCCTGCAGCGGCGTGTCATCGTCGGCTACGACGACATTCCCAGGGTCCTGCGCGATGCTGTCATTTCCACCGAAGATAAAGATTTCGAGCGGCATTGGGGCGTGGACATATGGCGTGTCATGGGCGCGGCATATCGCGACTTCCGTTCCGGAGGACGCGTCCAGGGGGCTTCCACGATTACCATGCAGCTCTCGCGCAATCTTTTTCTGTCCGCGGACAAGAACTTTGCCCGCAAGATCCAGGAGATCGCGTTGGCCATGCAGATCGAGCGCCGCTTCACCAAACAGCAGATCTTCGCCATGTATGCCAACCAGATTTTTTTGGGAAACGGCGTGTACGGCTTCGAGGCCGGGTCAGAGTTCTATTTTGGGAAGCACGCCAAAGACCTCAAGCTCGAAGAAGCGGCGCTGCTCGCGGGCTTGCCCAAAGGTCCCAGCAGCTATTCTCCGCTTCGCTATCCTGACCGTGCTCTGCACCGGCGCAATATGGTGATTAACGCCATGCTGGAGGATGGAAAGATCACTGCCGCCGCAGCTGCGCAGGCAAAATCTGCACCGCTGGGACTGCACATTCAGAACGCGCCAAATTCCATCGCACCTTACTTTGTGGAGGAAGTGCGGCGCTACCTGGAATCAAAGTACGGCAGCGAAGAAGTACATGAAGGCGGGTTGCGCGTATACACATCGCTCGATCTCGATTACCAGAAAGCTGCGAATCGCGCCGTCCTCGATGGACTGGCTGCCTATGAACATCGCCACGGATGGAAAAAGGGCCATGGTAGCGTCTTCGACTTAGGCCAGACCGTTTCCTCCTATACCAATCCAGATTGGGAACAGCCGATTGAATCTGGCGATTACGTGCATGGAATCATCACCGGCAT
>Ga0134125_10008166_pt1 | contig 11807 bp, 9 predicted proteins | sample KB31751_FD_96464 | JGI IMG/M metagenome (GOLD analysis project Ga0134125, IMG submission 96464) | Terrestrial soil microbial communities with excess Nitrogen fertilizer from Kellogg Biological Station, Michigan, USA - KB3-175-1 | ecosystem: Environmental > Terrestrial > Soil > Unclassified ... | reverse complement strand
GCGCGGCTGGATCAAGGGCCGCAACGTGTGCTGGAAGGCGGACGACCGCGAAACCTGCGTACGCGACCGCACCCTTGCCCGCGTCTATGAATTGCGACGGGATTATCCCGCCGCCCGCAGCCGGGACAGGGATGGCGTCAGCCTCGGACCATGGTCTTTCTCCTGCACGGGACTGGCTGAAACGCTGCGCGTCACCTTCGCCAACGTCGATCCGTCGCTCGCCTACCTGGCATGGGGCGACCACGTGCTGGTGATGACCATCGGACTGTCCGGCTCCGGCGCGCGCTACGTCGCCCACACGCCCAACGGCGAGTCGGTATTCTGGAATAAAGGACGCAACGCCTCGTTCCGGATGCCGGACGGCAAAGAAACCGACTGCACCGAGGCGCCGGGCCGCTGAGCCACGATCGCCTTCTGTAATCGGAAGGCCGCCGTCAAGCCTCTGCTTTCTTCTCTTCCGGATAGTGTCTCATGTTGCAACTTCCGCTTCCCGCAGCACGCGCCCGCTCGCCGCGACGCCGAGCAGCAGGAAGGCCACGATCAGGAATGCCGCCGAGAGGCCGGCCGCATGCCCCACAAACCCAATCGCCGGGGGGCCGACGAGGATACCGGCGTAGCCGAGAGTCGTGATCGCGGGAACGGCCACGTTCTCCGGCATGACGGTCTGGCGGCCGACGCTGGTGAAGAGGATAGGCACGACGTTCGAGCAGCCGACGCCAACCAGCGCATAGCCGAGCAGCGCGACTTGCCAGGAAAGACCCAGCACCGTGAGCGCAAAGCCCGCTGCGGCGCACAGGCTGCCGCAGATGATGACGTTGGTGCCGCCAAACCGCTGCACGATACGGTCGCCTAAGAACCGGCCAATCGTCATGGTCAAAGCGAATGCGGCGTAGCCCAGGCCGGCAGAGGACGCCTCCATGCCGCGAACCGAAGTCAGGAACACGGCACTCCAGTCGAGAACGGCGCCTTCCGTCATGAAGGCGATGAAGCAGAGGACGCCGATGAACAACACGATGCCGCGCGGAAAGGCGAACGACGGGCCCTCGCGCCTGCTGCCGTACGGGAGCAGATGGGGAGCGGCCATTGCCAGAGCGACGGCGATGCCGCCAATCACGACGAGCATCGCGGCGAGCGGTGAGGCCCCCGCGCGTAGAAGGGCAGCAACGCCGGCGGCGCCGGCGATGCCGCCGAGGCTGAAGAGGCCGTGGAACCCCGACATCATCGACCGCCCACTCGCCCGTTCGACGATGATCGCCTGGATGTTCATGGATACGTCGATCGCCCCGACGCCAGCACCGAAAACGAGCAGCACCACAATGAGCAGCGGCAAGTTGGAGACCCACGCCAACAGCGGCAGGGAAAGGCAAAGGAGCAGCGCCGACACGGTAATGACAAAACGGCATCCTATTCGTGCGGCGAGAGCGCCCGCGAATGGCATCGTCACAATCGAGCCAATGCCAAGGCACAGCAGAAGCAACCCAAGCGCGCCCTCGCCTACCCCGACGCGAGCCTTGGCGAACGGCACAAGGGGAGCCCAGGCCGCCATGCCGAAGCCGGCGATAAAGAACGCGATACGCGTGGAAAGCTGTTCACGGCGCGCCGGTCCGGAACTCGGGCGAGTGCTGACGGTTGCCATGTGGCTCCCATCGTGAGGTTGGGGCGTTTGGAAAGCCATAGACAATCGGTGCAACGCGATCTCGTAAATGACCTAATCCCCGCCACCGCGGAAGCTCAAGGCGAAGCCTTAGAGCCTGTTCGGTGCAGCTAGAAGCACCGAACAGGCTCTATGTCTTTGTTTGATCGCGTGATTCACGGCTCCGGCGATTCCGCCTGCGCCGATCACGCTCTAGGAAACTTGGGGGCAGGTTCATCCGCACCCCTGCCCCTCGGCGAGAGCGGGGCAGGCTCGGTCACGGGAGGGTCCGAGCGGTGCGTCAGCGCTTGCTTGGATGCCCTTGACCGAGACGGAGCGGAGCTCCCGGCATCAACCGCGCGGGAAGACAGGCACGCAGGTCGTGACGTTGGCCGGATCCTGCTTCTGTCCGGAGTCAGCCCGTGGACGGACTGCCCATGAATGGGGCACGAGGGACCCGGTCATCCAAGCTGACAGCACGTGGTATTCTGAACGATTTTTCACCCGGCCCACGCGGGCCCGTGGCGGATTTGACCGTTCCCGTCGTCCGGGCCGCAGTCGCGCGCCAAGCCGTCCATAACCCCGCGCTCGATCGGCCACGCTGCCTTCGCGGCGACTGCCGGACCTCCGAAATCGAATTCATCACCGGTGATCCAGATGCTATACATGATCACGGGAAGCTTGCGGGTCACGGCGACGGTGGCGCGAAGATGGATGTTCCCCGAAACGGCTGCCTGCGCGCCGGGACAGGCCGGGCCTGTCATGCCACCCGCTCCCCTTCTTTTGCCGCTTCCGATGGCGCGGCTCTTCGGGCAAGTTTCGCGTGTTGAAAGGGAGACTTTGAATGTTCGGAAGACGACAGGCGCTCGCACTATCCGGCGCCGCGATGGCTGTGCTGGCGGGACGTGCCTCGATGCCGGCGGACGCCGCCGACCTGCCGGGCGTAACCGCGACCGAGATCAAGATCGGCAACACCAACGCCTATAGCGGCCCTGCCTCCGCCTATGGCGTGATCGCCAAGCTCGAAGCCGCGTTCTTCAAGATGGTCAACGACCAGGGCGGCGTGGCCGGGCACAAGATCAACTTCATTTCCTACGATGACGGCTACAGCCCGCCCAAGACCGTCGAACAGGTCCGCCGTCTCATCGAACAGGACCAGGTCGCCTTTCTCTTCAACACGCTCGGCACGCCGACCAATACGGCGATCTGGCGCTATGTGAACATGAAGAAGGTGCCGCACCTGTTCCTGGCCACCGGCGCCGACAAATGGGGCGACTACAAGCACTATCCGTGGACGATGGGCTACCAGCCCAGCTACCGGACCGAGGCGCAGATCTACACGAAACACATGCTGCAGCAGAAGCAGAACGCGAAGATCGGCGTGCTCTACCAGAACGACGATTTCGGCAAGGACTACCCGGCCGGCGTGAAGGACGTGCTGGGCGACCGCTACGGCAAGATGGTCACCGAATCCACCTACGAGATCACCGACGCGACCATAGACAGCCAGATCACCAGCCTGCAGGCCGCCAACGTGGACACCCTGCTGGTCGCGGCAACGCCGAAATTCGCCGCCCAGGCCATCCGCAAGGTGCATGACCTCAACTGGAAGCCGACCTTCTACCTGACCAATGTGTCGATCTCGGTCGGCGCGGTGATGAAGCCCGCCGGGATGGAGAACGGCATCGGCATCATCACCACCGGCTACTTGAAGGACCCGACCGACCCATCGTTCAAGGACGATCCGGGCATGAACGAGTGGCGTGCCTTCATGGCGAAATACATGCCGGGCGCGGACACCACCGACGCCGGCTACGTGTACGCCTACGGGGTGAGCAAGACGATGCTGCAGGTGCTGAAGCAGTGCAACGGAGACTTCTCCCGCGCGAGCGTCATGAAGCAGGCCGCCAACCTGCATGACCTGACGCTTCCGGTCCTGCTGCCGGGCATCAAGGTCAACACCAGCCCGACCAACTTCCACCCGATCCTCGGGATGCAGTTGCAGAAATGGGATGGCAAGACCTGGGTGCGGTTCGGCGACGTCATCGAGGGCGTCGCTTCCTGACCGCGTCGTAAGAGGCAGGCAACCCGGCCGGATCGCAACGGCGCTTCGACCCGGCTGGGGCCTGTTCCAAAGCGTGATCGCCGGAGGCGTGAATCACGCGACCCAACAAAAAGATAGAGCCTGTTCGGTGCTTCTAACAGCACCGAACAGGCTCTAATCTTGCGGGATGCACGTCTCCTTCTTCGTTCGGGCGCCATTCGGTGCCGGCTCCGGCAGCTATGCCTACGATCATGGATTGGTCGCCGGTCTGCGGGGCCTTGGCCACACCGTCGCAATCATCGAGGCCCATCCAGGCATTTCGCTTGCCGACCCGCCGGACGGCACGCCGCGGCTGATCGACGGGCCGGCACTGCCGACGCTGCTCGAACGCGACGACAAGGCGCTCGGCCAACCCCTGTTTGGGCTGATCCACCATTCGACCATGCCGGCGCCTGACGCCGACGAAGCCGCGCGCCACGCGCTGCGCGCCGCGGCCGAACGCCACTTCGGCCGGTTCGTGCGGCTTGTCGCCACCGGTGAGCCGACGGTGGAATGGCTGGTCAACGAATGCCGCGTCAGCCGCGATCGCGTCGCGCTTGTCGTGCCCGGCACGGACGACGCGCCGCGCTGTCCCGGCTCCGACGGGCCGGGCTGCCATATCCTCTCGATCGGCGCGCTGGTTCCGCGCAAGGGCCACGACGTGCTGATGCGGGCACTGGTTCGGCTGTTCGACCTGGACTGGCACCTGACGATCGTCGGCAGCGCGGAGCGCGACCCGGTGCACGCACGCGCTCTCGCCGCCCTCGCGGACACGCTCGGGATCACCCATCGCGTGCGCTTCGCCGGCAGGGTGACGGACGCGGCGCTGGATGCGCTGTGGCAGGAATCCGATCTGTTCGCGCTCGCCACGCGGTTCGAAACCTACGGCATGCCGGTCGCCGCGGCGCTGAAGCGCGGCCTGCCCGTCGCCGTGACAGCCGGCGGCGCGGCCGGCGCGCTGGTGGCGCCCGAAGCCGGCGTCGTCTGTCCGCTGGACGATGAATCGCAGTTGTCGAAGGCGCTGCGCCGGTTGATCTTCGGCCGAACATTGCGCCGGGACATGGGTGAAGTCGCCTGGCAGATCGGCCAGACCTTGCCAACCTGGCGGATGCAGGCCGAATTGCTGGTGCGCGCGCTCGCCTGAAGGCGGCGGCGCCATCGGGAAAGGAAACGGACCATGCTGCTGGGCGCGATCGCCGATGATTTCACCGGGGCAACCGATCTCTGCTCGATGCTGGTGCGCGGCGGCATGCGCACCATCCAGCTCATCGGCGTGCCTGACCCCAAGGATCCGCTGCCGGATGCCGACGCCGTGGTGGTGGCGCTGAAGTCGCGCACCGCGCCGGTGCGGGACGCCCTGCAGCAGAGCCTTGCCGCGCTGGACTGGCTGCGCGCCGGCGGCACGCGGCAGTTCTTCTTCAAATACTGCTCGACCTTCGACAGCACGGACCAGGGCAATATCGGCCCGGTGGCGGATGCGCTGGTGGCGGCTTTGGGCTGCGGTTTCGCGCTGGCCTGTCCGGCGTTTCCGACCAATGCGCGCACCATCTACCAGGGCCACCTGTTCGTCGGCGGCGCGCTGCTGAACGAAAGCGGCATGGAGCATCACCCGCTGACGCCGATGACCGACGCGAACCTGGTGCGCGTGCTGTCCCGCCAGACCGACGGCGCGGTCGGCCTGGTGAACTTCGCCACGGTCGAGCAGGGCGCGCAGGCGATCCGCAAGGCGATGACGGCGCTGAAGGAGCAAGGGCGGCGCTACGCCATCGTGGACGCGGTCACCGACGCGCATCTGTTCGCGATTGGCGCAGCGGCGGAAAACCACGCGCTGATCACCGGCGGATCGGGCGTCGCCATCGGCCTGCCGGCGAATTTCCGCCGCGCCGGCCTGCTGAGCGAACATGGCGACCCGGCGGCGCTGCCGGATGCGCCGGGGTTTGCCGCGGTGCTCGCCGGTTCCTGCTCGCGCGCGACGCTTGCGCAGCTTGGCGTGGCACGCCAGCACGTGCCGGTGCTGGAACTCGATCCGCTGGCGACGCCGGACGCCGCCGCGATGAGCGGCGCGGCACTCGACTGGGCGCGCGGCAAGCTGTCCGGAAAGCCCGTTGTCATCGCTGCCTCCGCGCCGCCCGACCGCGTCGCCGCGGTGCAGGCGCGGTTCGGCAAGGATGCCGCCGGCATCTTGATCGAGGACACGATGGCGCGCATCGCCGAGGGCCTGGTGGCACAGGGCACGCGCCGCATGGTCGTGGCGGGCGGCGAGACCTCCGGCGCGGTGGTCGCCCGTCTTGGCGTGAAGCGCCTGCACATTGGCGCGGAGATCGATCCCGGCGTGCCCTGGACCTATGCGGAAGCCGCCGGCACGAACCTGCTGATGGCGCTGAAGTCCGGCAATTTCGGTGGGACCGATTTCTTCCTGAAGGCGTTCCAGCAACTGGAGGGCTGAACCATGCAAGAAGACGCACTGCGCGCGCTGCTAGTGGAGCTGGCGGGCAGCCTGTTCCAGCGCGGCTTCTCGGTGGGTAGTGCCGGCAATATCAGCGTGCGCCTGCCGGACGGCTATCTGATCACGCCGACCAATTCGTCGCTCGGGCGGCTCGATCCGTCTCGGCTGTCACGGCTGGATGGCGGCTTCGCGCATGTCGGCGGCGACAAGCCATCGAAGGAGGTGTTCATGCACCGCGCCTTCTACACGGCGCGGCCCGATGCCGGCGCGGTGGTGCACCTGCATTCCACGCAGGCAACCGCGGTGGCCTGCCTGCCCGACCTGGACCAGGCGAATCCGATCCCGCCGCTGACGCCCTACTTCGTCATGCGGGTCGGGCGGCGGATGCCGGTGGTGCATTATTTCCGGCCCGGCGATCCGGCGATGGAACCGGCAATCCACGCGGCCGCACAGGATGCGCGTGCGGTGCTGCTGGCCAATCACGGGCCAGTCGTGTCGGGCAAGACACTGACCGACGCGGTCTACGCGGCGGAGGAATTGGAGGAAGCCGCGAAGCTGTTCCTGCTGCTGCGCGGCCGCCCCGTGCGCCTGCTGTCGGCGCCTCAGGTGGACGATCTGCTGAATACGTTTGGTTAGGGCGCGATTGCTGGAGGCCAAAGGCCGGAAGCGTGAATCGCACCCTGAACGATCGACCGCGATCGCTGGAGGCCGCAGGCCGGAAGCGTGAATCGCGGGCGGGAACGAAGACCGCGATCGCTGGAGGCCGCAGGCCAGAAGCGCGAATCGCGCCCTCGGCCGAAGACTCGCTGGCAGCGCCACGGCGAAACCACGGCGAAAGAAAAGGGCGCCCGAAGGCGCCCTTCCTGAAGTTGCTGTGGGACTCTCCAGACTACTGCTGGCTCTCGGTGCTCATGCCGTTTGACGGCTCAGGCGCTGCCATCGGGGCCGCAGCGGCCTTTCGCCGGCGCGGTGCAGAGGACTTGCGCGCCGCGGTCTTGCGGCCGTTCTTCGCAGCAGCCTTGCGGCCACCCTTCGCAGCCGACTTGCGCGTGCCGGCTTTCGCACCGGCCTTGCGCGCCGGCGCCCGCTTCGCCGCGCTCTTGCGGCCAGCGGTCTTCCGTGCGGCTGTCTTGCGTGCGCCGCCCTTCTTCGCTGCCGACTTGCGCGCGCCGCCCTTCTTCGCCGCCGACTTGCGTGCCGGTGCCTTCTTCGCGGCGGTCTTGCGGCCCGTGGTCTTCCTTGCGGCAGACTTGCGTGCGCCCTTCGCCGCGGCCTTGCGGCCCGTCTTGGCGCCCGCCTTGCGTGAGGATGCCTTGCGTGCCGTCTTGCGACCGGCTGCCTTCATCGCCAGCGCCTGTGCGCGCGGCTTTTCGGCTGTCTTGTCTTCAGTGCTCACCAGTGAAACTCCTTGTTGTCAGGTTCGGGTTTGTCCCGCAGTCGAGCATGGCTGCCTGGGTGGACCGTACTCGTGGCCTGCTTCCGCACAGCGGGTGCGTCCACAGGCCGGCTTCTTCCGGGCGGCGATCGGGTCGGCTTGCGCCGAACCAGGCCGGTGCGGAGTCGCGACCGGGGCATGGTGACCGCCCGACGTCTCCGGCGCGGGTGTTGCCATGATCCCCCGCGCGCCAGTGCCGCACACGTCCAGCAATGTCCCCGCTGAAGGCCTGGGACACGCGACGAACAGGTTCGGCGCAACGTACTGCCTGCGCCGCCGTCTTCGCCGATGATGCGATCGAACGCACCGCTTGAGTCGCTGACCGACCTTGCTTCACCTGGACGAGGCTGCGGTCCATGGACCGTCCTTCCGTTGACGTGGGCGCAAACCGATGGCGCACACACTTCATGCGAATCGATTCGCGTACACAGATTCCGCTATTCCGCGTCTCGCACAGAGAAGTCAATAAAAAGCAACCGTTTCGGCACGAGTTTGATGAAAAAAGTTGGCGCGCGATGCGATTGAGCGACGGATGGCGGAATCAAAACCGCCGCGACAGCACTGCCGCGGCGGTTTCTGAGTCGTTCGGAACGCTGCTCAGCCGCGTTTGTCGATCGGCACGAAGGTCAGATTCTCCGGCCCGGTGTAGTTCGCCGTCGGCCGGATCAGCTTGTTGTCCACCCGCTGTTCCATCACGTGCGCCGCCCAGCCGGAGGTGCGCGCGATCACAAACAGCGGCGTAAACATCGCCGTCGGCACGCCAAGCATGTGGTAGCTGATGGCACTGAACCAATCGAGGTTGGCGAACATCCGCTTGGCGTCCCACATCGTCGCCTCGATCCGGTCGGCGATGTCGAACAGCTTCAAGGATCCGGCCTCCTGCGAAAGCCGGCGCGCGACTTCCTTGATCACCTTGTTCCGGGGATCGGCGATCGTATAGACCGCGTGGCCGAAACCGATGACCACCTCACGGTTCGCGACCCGCTTGCGGATATCCGCCTCCGCCTCGTCAGGGTCCGCGTAGCGGTTCTGGATCTCGAAGGACACCTCATTCGCCCCGCCATGCTTGGGGCCGCGAAGCGCGCCGATCCCGGCGGTGATGGCGGAATACATGTCCGCGCCGGTGCCCGCCACGACGCGGCAGGTGAAGGTCGAGGCGTTGAACTCATGCTCCGCATACAGGATCAGCGAGGTGTGCATCGCCCGCACGAACGCCACGGTCGGCGGCTTGCCGTGCAGCAGGTGCAGGAAATGGCCGCCGATGGAATCGTCGTCCGTCTCCACCTCGATCCGCTTGCCGTTATGGGCGAAGTGGAACCAGTAGATCAGCATCGAGCCGAGGCACGCCATCAGCCGATCGGCGATGTCGCGCGCGCCGGGCCGGTTCTGATCGTCCTTTTCCGGCAGCACGCAGCCCAGCGCGGAGACGCCGGTCCGCATCACGTCCATCGGATGCGCCGCCGCCGGCAACGCCTCCAGCGCCGCCTTCACCGCCGCGGGCAGGCCGCGATACGCGCGCAGTTTCAGTTTGTAACCGGCAAGCTCCGCCCGCGTCGGCAGGCTGCCGTGCACCAGCAGATAGGCGATCTCCTCGAACTCGCACGTATCGGCGACATCCAGGATGTCGTAGCCGCGATAGTGCAGGTCGTTGCCGGAGCGGCCGACGGTACACAACGCCGTGTTGCCGGCGGTCACGCCGGACAGGCCGACGCCCTTCTTCGCGCGGTTGGGAAGCGCAGCGGTATCGCTCATGGTAACTCCTCCTCAGAAAATGCCAGGCTTGCCGACAGCAAGCGTGCCCGCGGGCAGCGCGACGTTCAGAAGATGCAGCTCTCCGGCCGGCAGGCGGTGCAGGTCCTGCACCGCCTCAAGGAAGCGGTTCGATTCGCGGGCGGAGATTAATCCGTCGGTCAGCGTCTGGAACTTGCGCACATAGTCGTCCCGCCCGAACGGCCTGGCGCCAAGCGGGTGAGCGTTCGCCACCGCCATCTCGTCCTCGATCTTCGAACCATCCTTCATGAAAATCTCCACCCTGCCGCCGAACGACAGCTCGTTCGGATCGGTGGCGCGGTAGCGGCGCGTCCACTCCGGATCCTCCCGCGTCTCGATCTTGTGCCACAGCCGCACCGTGTCGGCGCGCCCCGCCCGCCGCGGCGTGTAGCTGTCCACGTGGTGCCAGCGCCCGTCCTGCAGCGCGACGGCGAAGATGTACATGATCGAGTGGTCCAGCGTCTCCCGGCTCGCCTTCGGGTCCATCTTCTGCGGATCGTTGGCGCCGGTGCCGATCACGTAGTGCGTATGGTGGCTGGTGTGGATCACGATCTTCTCGATCTGCTCCAGGTCGGCGATCTGCTCCCGCATGCGGAAGGCGAGGTCGATCAGCGCCTGGGACTGGTACTCGGCGCTGTGCTCCTTCGTATAGCTGTCCATGATCGCCCGCTTGGGTTCCCCGGGCGCCGGCAGCGGCACCTGGTAGTGCGCGTCAGGCCCGTCCAGCATCCACGCGATCACGCTGTCCTCGCCTTCATAGATCGGGCTCGGCGCACCCTCCCCGCGCATCACGCGGTCCACCGCCTCCACCGCCAGCTTGCCGGAATGGGCCGGCGCGTACGCCTTCCAGGAGCTGATTTCCCCTTTGCGGGACTGCCGGGTCGTGAAGCTGACATGCACCGCCTGCTGCACCGCCTGGTAGATCGCCTCCTGTCGCAGGCCCAGCAATGTGCCGATACCGGCCGCCTGCGCGGGGCAGAGGTGTGCGATGTGGTCGATCTTGTGCGCGTGCAGGCAGATCGCGCGCACCAGGTTGATCTGGATCTCATACCCGGTAGCGATACCCCGGATCAGGTCGCGGCCTGACTTCTCCAAGGTCTGCGCGACAGCGAGCACCGGCGGAATGTTGTCGCCAGGATGCGAATAATCGGCGGCCAGGAAGGTGTCGTGCATGTCCAGCTCGCGCACCGCGGTGCCGTTCGCCCAGGCGGCCCATTCCGGTGTCACGCGCTTGGCCGGCGCCGCACCGAACACCGTCGCACCGCCTTTGCAGGGACGCGCCAGGGCCATGTCGCGCGCCGACGTCACCGGCCGGCGGTTGATCGCGGCAATGGCGACGGAGGCATTGTCGATGATCCGGTTGACGATCATCGCTGCCACATCCTTCTCGACCGCGACCCGGTCGGCGGCCACGCCCGCGATCTTCCACGCAAGCTGGTCCTCGCGTTTCAGCGCCTCCTTGGACGGATAAACCCTGACGTCGTGTGTGATCATGCCATGCCTCCGTTGAGCGCGGGACGGAAGGATTGGCCGGCGCCCCCGCGCGGTCTAGTGTCGGTTTCCAGTGAGAGGTGGTCCGTCACCTTTCACCGCGCTTTCCGATCGACGCGGTGAGTCGCGGCCGTTTCGCGACACACGCTTCGCCGGATCGGACACCGCCCCTGTCACGGGCCGTCGCGCTGCTTCGTAAGGTCGTGCAGCCGCAACGGCAAGCAGCCACGCCGTCAGTCGCGCACGAAGGATGCATATATATAGTGTCAGAGCCATTTGACCGGGTGATCCTCGGCACCATCGTCACCTCCGCCATGATCCTGCGCGACGGCTACGTGGCGCTGCGCGGCGAGAAGATCGCCGCCATCGGACAGGGCGCGCCGCCACCCGCGGCGGAAACCATCGACCATGGCGAGAAGCTGATTCTTCCCGGCCTCGTCGATGGCCACATGCACACATCGTCCTCCACCGGCTGGCCGGGAATCGAAACCGCCAGCCGCTGCGCCGCGGCCGGCGGCGTCACCACGTGCTGCGATATGCCGTACGACGTGCCGAAGCCGGTGACCGACGCGGCGATCCTGCGGGACAAGATCGGCTGGGTAGAGCGCACCTCGCATGTGGACATGGCGCTCTACGGCACCATCACCAAGCATGACGGCGTCGGCGCCATCGCCGAATTGGCGGCCGGCGGCATCTCCGCCTTTAAGCTGTCCACCTACGAGTACGACGCCGTGCGCTTCCCGCGCATCGACCACCCGACGATGCTCGCCGCGTTCCGCGAAATCGCCAGAACCGGCCTGCCGGTCGCCATTCACAACGAAGACCAGGAACTGGTGGAGAAACTGACGGCGCAGGCGCGCGCGGCCGGACGCACCGATCCGATCATGCATTGCCGCACCCGCCCGCCGCTGGCCGAGTCCATGGCCGACCTGGAAATCTTCGAGATGGC
>Ga0134125_10008164_pt1 | contig 11808 bp, 10 predicted proteins | sample KB31751_FD_96464 | JGI IMG/M metagenome (GOLD analysis project Ga0134125, IMG submission 96464) | Terrestrial soil microbial communities with excess Nitrogen fertilizer from Kellogg Biological Station, Michigan, USA - KB3-175-1 | ecosystem: Environmental > Terrestrial > Soil > Unclassified ... | reverse complement strand
GGCGGCACGGTCCCTGGAAGAGGACGGCTTTCTGGTCGTCGGCATCCGCCCGCCGACCGTGCCGCCCGGCACGGCGCGACTGCGCTTTGCATTCACCGCCCAGCATCCCGACGCCGAAATTGAGCGGCTCGCCGACAGCGTGCGGCGCCGCGTCACGAGGTGTCCGTGACCGCAATCTTCATCACCGCCACCGGCACGGATGTGGGCAAAACTTACGTTGCGGCTTCGCTGATCGGTCATTTCCGCCAAATGGGCCGCGTCGTCGAGACGATCAAGCCGGTGGTCAGCGGCTTCGACCCGGCGCAGGCCGCCAACAGCGATCCCGGCCTGCTGTTGCGGGCGCTTGGCGTTTCGGTCACGCCCGATTCGATCGAGCGCATTTCGCCGTGGCGGTTTCGCGCGCCACTGTCGCCCGACATGGCGGCGCAGCGCGAGGGCCGCAGCATCAATGTCGACGACGTCATTGCATTCTGCCAGAGCGCGGTGGAGCAGCGGCGCGATCTTTTGCTGATCGAAGGCGTCGGCGGCATCATGGTGCCGCTCGATGGCGAGCGCACCATTCTGGACGTCATGATGGCGCTCCGCCTGCCGCTCATTCTGGTGGCCGGCAGTTATCTCGGCACGATCAGCCACACGCTCACGGCGCTCGACTCGCTCTACCGGCGCGACATGAACGTATTGGCGATCATCGTCAGCGAGACCGCCGGTTCAACCGTGCCGCTCGATGAGACCGTGGCTGAACTTTCCCGTTTCGCCGAACCGGTCATCGCTGTGCCGCGGCGGCGACGTGACGACGGCCCATCCGGAGGCAGAGCTCCGTCGGGCCCATTCGGCGCCCTGTTCGATCCGAAAGGCAAGCGCGGCCGCTGAGAGAACGCTCAACGCGCGTCAGAAGAGGTGCTTCACCTGCGCCATGGTTTCAAACATGCCTTCAAGGTTGAACAAGGCATGCAGCAGGAACGTCAGCAGCGTCGAGCCGGAGCGCCAGCGCATCCAGCCGAGAAACAGGCCGGCAGCCAATATTTCCGCCATACCGGTCCAATCGTACTGAACGTGCAATCCCATCCATAAGAGAGAAATCAATGGGATACCGATCCATGCGCTCAGCGGCGAATGGACCCAGCCGCGAAACAAATAGCCGCGAAACATGATCTCTTCGCCTGCCGGCGCAACGATGACCGTCGCGAACCACATCAACGGCAGCCAGCCTTCGGCGGCCGCGCTGGTGTAGGACACCACCTGAAACGTCGATACGATTGCCCGCCCGCTTACGAACAACAGTGCGTCGGTGGCCGCGATGATGACCAGGATGCCGATGGCGCCGATCGTCGCTGTCCCTAGACGCGGCCGAACCAGCGCCAAGTATTCGGCCGGATTGGCGCTGCGAAGCCGCGATGCGAATAGCAGGACGGCCACTGAGACCGGATTGAGGACCAGCACCGATAGGGTGACGATGGCGCCATCGTAAGGTGCCGCGAGAATAGCCTGGAGATCGCCGTGCCGGTACCACAGCAACACGGCAAGAGCCGCAATTTGTGCTGCCACAAAGGCGACGAATGCCCAGGCAAACGTCGCCGCGTACGGAATCGCGGCCGCCGCACGGTCCCGGATGGTCATGGGATCGTCATGGGCCTTTGGCGTTTTTCGGACGGCGCAGCGTCACGGCAACAGAATTGAGGAACCCGTGGTGGCGCGGCCCTCGAGATCGCGGTGCGCTTTGGCGGCATCCTTTAGCGCGTACTTCTGTTGGATCGGAATTTTCACCGCGCCCTTCCCGACAACGTCGAACAGCCCGTTGGCGATCGAGACCAGATCTTCGCGTCTGGCCGCGTAGGTGTTCAACGTCGGCCGCGTCGCGAACAGCGAGCCCTTCGTCTGAAGAATGTTGATGTTGAACGCATCGATCTGTCCGGACGCGCTGCCGTAGCTGACGAAATAGCCGAGCGGCTTGAGGCAATCCAACGAGCCCGGGAACGTGGTCTTGCCGATGCCGTCGTAGACCACTTCGCACAGCTTGCCGCCGGTAATCTCCTTGGCGCGCGCGGCGAAATCCTCGTCGCGATAGAGGATCGTGTGATGGCAGCCGTTCGCCTTTGCGAGCGCCGCTTTTTCCTTGGAGCCCACGGTTCCGATGACGGTCGCGCCGAGATGATTGGCCCATTGGCACAGGATCAATCCGACACCGCCGGCCGCGGCGTGGACGAAGACGTTCATGCCCTTGTCGACCTTAAATGTTCGGCGCAGCAGATACTCGGCCGTCATGCCTTTAAGCATCATCGCGGCGGCCTGCTCGTAGCTGATATTCGCCGGCAGTTTCACCGCACGATCGGCGGGAACGATGCGCTCACTCGCGTAACAGCCGAGCGCCACCACATAGGCAACCCGGTCGCCGACCTTGAGGTCGGTCACACCAGGACCGACGGCGATGACCTCGCCCGCGCCTTCGTTTCCTGCGGTGAACGGCAGGCCGACCGGCGACGGATACATGCCCATGCGGAAATAGGTGTCGATGAAATTGACGCCGGCCGCATGTTGCTTGACCCTGACCTGGCCCTGTCCGGGGGCCGGCAGTTCGATCTCCTCATACGTCAGAACCTCGGGTCCGCCGACCTTATGCACGCGCACCGCAGCTACCATCGTTTCTCTCCCATTATGGGCCGGTCTCAGGCCGCGCGATCATAGGCGGTCGCGGCAAGCGCGCAAGATAGCGCCGCGAGATAACGATGCGCCGGCGCCACAGATCGAGGATTTGAAGCTCCCAATGTGTTGCCGACGATCGATGTCAGCGCACCGGCGAAGGGGCTGCCGGGTTATGTCGGCCGCAGGTCTCCGCGAGGCCCGCCGTTGTGGTCCTATCTCGTGATCTCGCCGCCAAGGCATTAGCCGGCGGAAAATGCTCAGCGCGCGCCCGAGACATTCAGCACGGCGCCAGAAATGTATGACGCCGCGTCCGAGAGCAGAAACAGCACCGCCTCGGCGATTTCGTTGGGCTCGCCCGCCCGTCCCATCGGCAAGAGCGGCGTGATCCGCGCCAAACGCCCGGGCTCGTGAATTTCAGTATCGGTCGGCCCTGGACGGATGGCGTTGACCCGGATGCCTTCCTTCGCCACCTCACGCGCCAAACCGTTGGTCAGCGCATCCACCCCGCCCTTGGCGGCGGCATATAACACGTATTCGGTGGCGCCGCCGGTCACGGCTGCGATTGAGGACAGCAGCACGATCGAACCACCCTTGCCGCCGTGGCTGGGCGACATGCGGCGCACCGCTTCGCGCGCGCAGATCAGCGCGCCGAACAGGTTGATGTCGAGCACCTCGCGGATGGTTGCGGCGCTGGCGGCGTCGAGCCGCGAATTCTTGCCGCCGATGCCGGCGCTGTGGACGAAATGTGTAATCGGGCCGAGCGCGCGTGTTGTTTCATCGAATACGCGAATGATGTCATCTTCCTTGGCCATATCGCCCTGCACGGTGACCGACCGACCGCCGGATTTCTTCACCGCCTCGGCAACCTCCGCCGCGGCGTCGGTGCGCTTTATGTAATTGATGGCGACGTCATAGCCGCGTTCGCCGGCGATTCTCGCCGTCGCCGCGCCAATACCGCGGCTGCCGCCGGCGATGAGGAGAACGGGTCGTGTCATGGCATAACTCCTTGGTGGGTTGGTCCGGCGCGGATATGTCACGGATGATGCCGGCGCAAAAAACCGATGCCGACGAAGTAAACTGCCAGCGCGCACAATGCCGCCGCAACCCAGAAGCCGGGGACGAGATTTTTCAACACGGCGACTAACGCAAGAATCGCCCACAACACGAGCGCGGCGGTCGTAAGCGCGCGCAAATGCGCGATGCGGATCGGGTGAACGAAATGGATCGGCACGAAGGTCAGTGCCGCCAGCGCCACGATTGAGAGCGCGGCGAGCCAGGACGGCAGCTTGAGCACGAACAAATAGAACGCGGCCACGTTCCACACCGCCGGAAAGCCGCGGAAATAGTGGTCGGCGGTTTTCATTGAGCGATCGGCGAAATAAAGCGAGCCGGTGACCACGATGACGATCCCCAGCGCGGTAGCGACGGACGGCGGCAGCAGCCCGCCGGCCGAAAGCGCATAAGCCGGCACGAACACGTAGTTCATGACATCGACCACGAGGTCGAGCACATCGCCCGACCAGCGCGGCAGAATCTCGGCCACGCGAAGGCGGCGCGCAAACGTGCCGTCAATACCGTCAATGAACAGCGCCACGCCGAGCCAGAGAAACATTTGCGGCCATTTGCCGCCGACGGCCGCGATCAACGCCAGCAGCGCGCAGCCGGCGCCGCAGGCGGTAAAGATGTGGATGGCGAAGGCGGCAATGGTGTGCCGCGTCGCCGCCTGCCGCGGCGCATGGATTGGATCCATTGGCATTTTGGCCCCGCTCGGATCGCGCGAGGTTAGGGAGCCTCTCCGCCGTGCGCAATTGCTGCGTTGTTGCTACTCTGGGCCGAGAGGTGTGGCGTCGTGTCTGGCGGGCCAGCGTAGGGCCTCATGTGAGTGCTACCGTGCAAACAACCGAAGTGGCGGTGATCGGCGGCGGCCCGGCAGGGCTAGTCTGCGCCATTGCGTTGGCGGCAGCCGGGGTCGAAACGGTGCTTGTCGCGCCGCCGCACGCCGGGGCCGATCATCGCACCACCGCACTTTTGGCCGGTTCCGTCGCGGCGCTCGAAACACTTGGCGTATGGCCCGTGTGCCTCTCCGACGCGGCACCGCTTCGCCAGATTCGCATGATCGATGACACGGCAAGGCTCCTTCGCGCGCCTGAGGTGTCGTTTGTCGCCGCGGAAATCGGCCTCGACGCCTTCGGTTACAACATCGAGAACCACCACCTCGTCGCAGCGCTTGAAGCGCGCGCCGGGACAGTCAAACTTCCGCGCGTGGTGGCGCCGGCACTGTTGGTCGAGAGCGATGAAGCGGGAGTTACGGTCGAGTATGCGAGCGGCGCGCTGCGTGCGCGGCTCGTCATCGGTGCGGATGGAGCGCGGTCGCTGTGCCGTACCGCCGCCGGCATCGGCACGCGGCGGCGCGCCTACCCGCAGTCGGCCCTCACGCTCAATCTCGAACACGCGAGGCCGCACAATGATATTTCGACAGAATTTCACACCGAAAGTGGCCCGTTCACGCTAGTGCCCCTGCCCGGCCGACGTTCAAGTCTGGTTTGTGTGCTGGCGCCGGACGATGCGCATAGACTTGCCGGCACCGCCGACGCTGCACTCGCAGACGACATCGAGCACCGCGCCCATTCGCTGCTTGGACGCATGCGCGTCGAACCCGGCCGCGGCCTTTTCCCGCTTGCCGTCGAAACGGCGGAAGCTATCGCGCGGGGCCGGATAGCACTCGTCGGCGAGGCGGCCCACGTCGTGCCGCCGATCGGGGCGCAGGGGCTAAATCTCGGCCTGCGGGATGCCGCCGCAATTGCTGAGATCGTCGCCGGCGCGTGCCGGGCAGGCCTCGACCCTGGAGCGCCGAATGTGCTTGCCCGTTACGAGACGGCGCGCCGCGCCGATGTCATGAGCAGGACCATCGTGGTCGATCTCCTCAACCGCAGCCTGCTCGCCGGCTTCGTACCGCTGCATGGCCTGCGCGGCCTGTCGCTTTATCTCGCCGACCGCATCGGTCCGCTGCGCCGTGCGCTGATGCGCGAAGGCGTCATGCCGGCCGCCTCGCGGCCTAGACTGATGCAGGGCGAGGCGGTTTAGCGAGCTATTCGCACGGTAGGTGCTTGCGCGTTTTCTGAAAGTAGAAATCGTCCGCAGTTTTATCGGGAGGGCGAGGAACGTGCTTTGTACAATATGCAATTGTGAGGTATTTAGTTGCATTCTCAATGTCGGTCTTCTGATCGTCGCTTTTCCGCTCGGCGCTGCTCTTGGGCCAGTAATACACGCCCGCGATGAAGTAGGCCCAGGGAAAATCAGCGTTGAGTGCCTTTTGCAGGTATTTTCGCCCTGTCTCAGAGGTGGCTTGTTTAGGCGGTATTATGGAGGTCTCTTTGTCGTCGGGATATAGATTGTTTAGCGCCACCCAGTACAGCGCCGACGGATCAGGCGGGACCATGTTGGCCGCTTGAGTGTAGAAGCCCCACGCTTTAGTCGGGTCGGAGCGCACATAGTACTTCCCGAGTTCGTACGCTGCATGACTGCTGCCCATTGCAGTCGCCCGCGTCCAAAACTGTAACGCTGTGTCGGGTGCTCGGCCAGCCATATAGATGCGCCCAAGCGCCAAAAGCATCCGCCGTTCAGCGCGTGGGTCTTTGCCGGCACCTTGGCGTGCGCTATCGCAAATCGCCTGGGCTTCCGGGACATTGCCGACTGAATCCGCCCATCCGCTGCTCTGCGGCCTGTCTGGATCGTACTGATAGCCAGCGAGTAAGTCGCATTGGGCAGTGACGGGCACGCTCGCTAAAGCTGCTTGATCTCTCGCGAGTTCTGCTTTTTTCGCTTTCATGTCCTCCTGCGCGCCGCTCAATTGCGCTGTCAAATTGTTTACGCTCGATTGGAGGTCGGATATTCTTTGCATGTCCAGGCGATGGAGCTCGGTGTATTTCTGGTTATCGGCCGTCAAGTTTCGGTTCTTCTCGGTCAAATCGCGATTTTTAGCGTCCGCGTCTTTTATCTGCGTCGCCAACTTGTCCAAGGTCGCTTGTAGCTCGGATATTTTTTGCGCGTCCTGACGCTGCAGAGCATCATAGCTGGCGTGCCATTTCTGAGCGTCTGTTGTCAGGCCTTGAACCTTGGAGCTCAAATCGCGATTTTTTGCGGCCAGACTGGCATTCTCTTTAGACAGATCATCGAATTGCGCGGTGGAACTCCAGCGACCCGCCCACCCAAATAGAATCGCCGCCGCTAATGCCGCCAATCCGGACCACACGACGACCCGGCGATGCCGGTCCTTAGGATGAGATTTTAGCTTCGCCTCTGCGGCAAGACGTGCGGCTTCGGCCTCCGCCAACTCGCTTCGTGCACGTTGCTCGGCAAGCAAACTCTCGGAGGCCTTCACCTGCTGCTGCAGTTGTTCAATTTCCTTGCCAAAAACAGCGATTTCGGCAGTCGCTTTGGCTGTTGAAGCTTCGCCCTGCTCGGCTCGCGCACGCAATTCCTCAATCGTGGTCTCGTGAATGTCGATCTGATTTGAAAGTTTTGCAGCGTTATCGTCCACCGCTTTTACGGGGTCTGGCGGCATAAAGTTGCGACCGGCGTGCAATTCGACGAGCTGTGCTTCGAATTCGTCGCGACATGCTCGCAACTTCCTTTCGGCTTCTTTGGCGCGCTGCTGGACGCGCTTTCGTGCCGTCGAGAAGCGGGATTCGAATTCCGAGCGTTCGAACGCCTCGATGCCTGCAACAACACGTTTCGCGCCCGGATCGCCGGAATATTCGTTTAAGAACTTCTTTTTCACAACATCGTCGGCGCTTTCGAGCGCGATAGCAAGATCGGCAAGTCCCGGCCGTCCGAGTTTGTTGCCGAGCGCTTTCAGTACGCTTTGCCAGCCCTGGTGGCCGGCGGAAGCTCCCGTCTCGATCCAATCCGAAACATCAGGGGTCTGGAAACGATTGAAAGGCACCGGCAGGCGGCTGAGCGCCAACCTGTCGAATGCCGCCGCCACCAGAATTCCGCGATAAAATCCGCGTTCGGCTTCGCTAAGAACGAAATTGGGGGTTCCAGCCGGCGCGGACATGTCGACAGCAGCCGCGGTCCACAGTACCAAAACGGCGACCGCCGTATCCAACTGCTCGTTGATGACTCGGATGTAATCGTCGCCGGAAACCAGCTTATGGTCTATGAACAGTGGTACGTCCAACGCTTCAAGCTTTGCACGTACCGTATTTGCCCGCGCCGCATCAACCGAGCGGTATGCCAAGAAGACCTGCGACATGAGAGGCGCCCCCAGAGCCGCCTTCACGCAGAAAGTGTAATCTGCCTCGTGAAAATGGCAAGCTGCCGTTCCCTGCATTCTGGCCGGTGTGGCTCACTTCCGATTGAGGGCGGCGGACTTGTTACACTCACCACATGGCGCCATTCCAAGGACCTATGCGACGTGGAAAGCGGCTGGGCACTCTCTACGGTCCATCTTAGGATTCATGCATGAAACTGCCGCGAAATTTTTACCAGCCACTGGCCATTGGCGCGCCGCTGCCGTTGCGTGAATTGCCGCTGCGGCTCGAGCGCATGATTCATTTCGTACCTCCGCATATCGACAAGGTTCGCGCCAAGGTGCCGGAACTCATCCGCGATGTGGACGTCGTTCTCGGCAATCTCGAAGACGCGGTCCCCGCGGACGCCAAAGAAGCCGCGCGCGTAGGCTTTATCGCCATGGCCAAAACATGCGAATTCGGCGACACCGGATTGTGGACGCGTATCAACGCGCTCAATTCCCCCTGGGCGCTCGATGACATTTGCCAGATCGTCGGTGCGGTCGGCCAAAAGCTCGACGTCATCATGCTGCCGAAGGTCGAGGGCGAATGGGATATCCATTATCTCGATCAACTGCTCGCACAGCTCGAAGCCAAACACGCAGTCAAAAAGCCGATCCTGATCCATGCCATTTTGGAGACGGCGCAGGGCGTCAACAATGTTGCGGCGATCGCGACCGCGTCGCCGCGCATGCATGGCATCAGCCTCGGCCCGGCCGACCTCGCCGCATCGCGTGCCATGAAGACCACGCGTGTCGGTGGCGGCCACCCCGATTACAAGGTTCTGGCCGATGCCGGAAACGCCGATGTGCCGCGCGCGGCTTCTCAGCAGGATCTCTGGCACTACACGATAGCCAAGATGGTCGATGCCTGTGCGGCCGCCGGCATCAAGCCATTCTATGGTCCGTTCGGCGACTTTGCCGACGGCGCGGCGTGCGAGGCGCAATTCCGCAACGCGTTTCTGCTGGGCTGCGCCGGCGCGTGGACGCTGCACCCGAGCCAAGTGCCGATCGCCAAGCGGGTGTTTTCGCCCGACCCCGGCGAGGTGGCGTTTGCGACAAAAATTCTCGCCGCCATGCCGGACGGCAGCGGTGCCGTTATGATCGATGGCAAGATGCAGGACGACGCCACCTGGAAACAGGCCAAGGTTGTGGTCGACCTTGCTCGCCTTGTCGCAGCAAAAGACCCCATCATGGCAGCGCGCTATGGATTATAACGTCGCGACGCCAATGAATAAATGTTCAGGACTTGGTCAGCGGCCTGCCACAATCTCGTCATTGCATGAGATCGACGCGGCATTGCCAAACTGCGCCGGCGGCGCTTAGCTAAATACCATGGACAGAATTCGGATCGCCAAGTTCCAGATCGGCCAGGTCGTCCGCCACCGCCTGTACCCATTCCGCGGCGTGGTGTTCGATATCGATCCGGTGTTCGACAATACCGATGAATGGTACGAGTCGATCCCCGTCGAAGCGCGGCCGCACAAGGACCAGCCGTTTTATCATTTGTTTGCCGAGAACGATGAGACCGAATACGTCGCCTACGTCTCCGAACAGAATCTTTTGCCGGACACCAGCGGCGAGCCGGTGCGTCATCCGCAAGTCGCCGAAGTGTTCATCAAGGACGGCAAGGGCGGCTACCGCCCTCGCGCCACCATGCGCCACTAAAACCCGGACACCTGTTGCTTGAGAACTACTGCGTCTTTCCCGGGGCCGGCACCGGCGCGGCCGACGCGCCCGGCTTACCCTGTTCGAGTTTCTTGCGCGCTTCTTCTGCACGTTTTTGCAGTTGTTCCTGCAACTGCTGCTGCTCGGCCTCGAACTTTTTCGGATCGGTCGGCGGGCCATCATAGGCCTTGGCGAAGTCGGCCAACGGCAACACCAGACTGATTGGCTGGGCGTTGGCATTGATCGCCTGAACGACCAGGCCGTGGCCCTTCTTCATCTGGTCGATCATCTGGGTGCTGGCTTCGTAATCGGCCATGCAGCCATTTGTGAAGTAGATGACGTATGGCGCCGTCATCGGTTGACCCTGATCGATAATCACGCGCGTGCCGTGAATGAGCTGCATGCCGAGCGGCAGCGTGACGCGCAGGATTTTCTTCGGATCGCCTTGGGGCTCGATCAGCACCGCGGCGACCACCGGCATGCCCGATTCAATGCGGGCGTCCTTGCCGGTAAAGCAGACCTGCTTGGGTTGCGGATCCTTGTTCTTGAGGCAGAACTTGGTCCACGGCGAATAGATCAGCTGAACCTGCTCCTGCTGCGCGGGCGGCGGCGTGGGTTGCTGCTGGGCGGGTGCCGCCGGCGGCTTCTTGGGCGCCGGCTTTTTGGGCTGCTGAGCCGAGGCTGCTGAGGCCACCGCCACGGCGAGCGCGACCGCAACGGCTGCCGTTTTGGCAAGAACGCTGATCGTGCGGCGAGCCGGCCGCGCCGGTGCCCACGCGTTGCGATAGATCATGCGATGCAGTCCTTCTTTCGTGCTGTGGCTGCGAACTGACCGCAGGCCGCCCCCGCCCGGTCAGATGTCGCTTGCAGTGATTCCGAACCGGGCAATCCCTCTACATAAGCGCGCCCGTCGCGTGGGTGCTCCCGGTTCGACGGTCATTCGACGCAGATTACGGCAACAGCGTGACGCATCCGCGCTCGGCCAAATAGCTCAAATGCGTGGTCCGATAAAGCCCGCCGGCAAAAAGCGTTGATAAGGTGCCCCGAACGACAGCTTTCCGGTCGCAGTGGCGGCGAGCCGCCGGAGATCTGTGATACATCCCACGACGTCCCGGCCAGGGACCTCTCCGAAGGTCATGCTTTGCCCTCCAATCGACCCTTAACGGCTGTGCGCCGGGCTGCACGCATCGTATTCTGCGCGGTCTTGGCAATCATCGCCGCCGGTCCGTCTGCCGCCAAGGCTGGCTACGCCATCGCCATGCATGGCGCTCCGGCGCTACCGGTGAACTTTGCGGCGATGCCCTATGTCAACGCGCAGGCCCCCAAGGGCGGCCGGCTGGTCGAGGGCATGCTGGGCACCTTCGACAGTCTCAATCCGCTGATCGTGCTCGGGCTCTCGGTGCAGGCCGTCCGCGGCTTCGTCTACGAAAGCCTGTTGGCGCGCGGCTACAACGAGCCGTTCACGCTGTACGGTCTACTCGCGCGCGGTGTCGAGACCAATGACGCGCGCGACTACGTGACCTTCAGCATCGACCCCGCGGCTCGCTTTTCCGACGGGGTACCGGTGACCGCGGACGACGTGGTATTTTCGTGGTCGCTATTGCGTGACCATGGTCGTCCCAACCACCGCACTTACTATTCCAAGGTGCTGCGCGCGGAAATTCTCGACAAATATACCGTCCGCTTCGACCTTGCCGGCGACAATCGCGAATTGCCGCTTATCCTCGGTTTGATGCCGGTGCTGCCGAAGCACGCCATCAACGTAGCAACCTTCGAACAGACGACCCTGGCGAAGCCGATCGGCACCGGCCCTTACGTGGTGTCGGACGTCAAGGTCGGCAAAAGCGTCACCTTCAAGCGCGATCCGAATTACTGGGGCAAGGCGCTGCCGATCAATCGGGGCCTGTGGAATTTCGACGAACTGCGCATCGACTATTATCGTGACGCCAATTCGTATTTCGAAGCGTTCAAGGCTGGTCTCTACGACGTGCGCACTGAGCGGGATCCGACCCGCTGGCAGACGCAATACGATATCCCAGCCGAGCGCTCCGGGCGCATTGTCAAAGAAACCTTCACGGACGGCCAGCCCAAACCGGCTTCGGATTACGTATTCAACACGCGGCGCAAGATCTTTGCCGATATTCGCGTGCGGCAGGCAATTTCGCTGTTGTTCGATTTCGAGTGGATCAACCGCAATTTTTTCTACG
>Ga0134125_10008163_pt1 | contig 11808 bp, 14 predicted proteins | sample KB31751_FD_96464 | JGI IMG/M metagenome (GOLD analysis project Ga0134125, IMG submission 96464) | Terrestrial soil microbial communities with excess Nitrogen fertilizer from Kellogg Biological Station, Michigan, USA - KB3-175-1 | ecosystem: Environmental > Terrestrial > Soil > Unclassified ... | reverse complement strand
GGCAAGGCACGGCTGATCGACAACGCCATTCTGGGAGGCACATGAACCGGCAGATGTTGAAGTCGAAGATCCACCGCGCGCGGATCACCGGGAGCGACCTGCACTACGTCGGCTCGATCACGATCGACGCCGATCTGCTGGAGGCCGCGGACATCCTCGAGCACGAGCTGGTGCACGTGCTCGACGTGGACAACGGCGCGCGGTTTGAGACGTACACGATCGCCGGGCAGCGCGGTTCGGGCACCGTCCAGGTGAACGGCGCTGCCGCGCGGCTCGTGCACACCGGCGACACCGTGATCGTGGTGTCCTATGCGTCGTACGACGAGCGCGAGCTCGAGACGTACGAGCCGCGCGTGGTGCACGTGAACGCGGGCAACGCGATCGTTAACGTGAACGACGAGGTGGGCCTGCTTCTGGGCAGCCCCGAGGAGGTGCAGTCATGAGCTCCGGATCCCGTCCCGTGTCAGCGGCGCCGCCGGCCAAGCGGTCCACCGTGACGCTCAGCAAGCTGGCCGAGAAGAAGGCGCTCGGCGAGCCGATCGTGATGATCACCGCCTACGACTACCCGAGCGCCCAGGTGGCCGAGGCCGCGGGCGTGGACGTGGTGCTCGTCGGCGACTCCGGCGCGATGACCGTCCTCGGCTACCCCAGCACCGTGCCCGTGACGATCGACGAGATGCTCATGCTCTGTTCGGCCGTGCGCCGTGGCCTGACCACGCCGCTGCTCGTGGGCGACCTGCCGTTCGCCTCCTACGAGGCATCGAACGAGCAGGCCATACGCACCGCGCAGCGGTTCGTGAAGGAGGCCGGCTGCGACGCGGTGAAGCTCGAGCGCGGCGGCAGCTCCGCCGAGCGCGCCCGGGCGATCGTGGCCGCGGGCATCCCGGTGATGGGCCACGTGGGACTCACACCGCAGACCGCCACCGCGCTGGGCGGCTACCGCTCCCAGGGGCGCACCGCCGAGCGCGCGCTCGACGTGGCGCGCGACGCGCTCGCCCTCCAGGAGGCGGGCTGCTTCTCGATCGTGTTCGAGGCCGTGCCGTCCGAGTTCACCGAGGCCGTGCACTCGCAACTCGACATCCCGATCATCGGCATCGGCGCGGGCCCCGCCGCGGACGGCCAGGTGCTGGTCTTCCACGACCTGCTCGGCATCTACGACGGCCACGCCGCGCGCTTCGTGAAGCGCTACGCGGACATCCGCGGCGCGATGATCGCGGGCGTGTCGAAGTTCGCCGACGAGGTGCGCGCGCGGAAGTACCCAGAGCCCGAGCACGGCTACACGATGGCGCCGGACGAGGCGGCCGCGCTCGCGGACAAGCTGGCGAACCTGCACGTGAGGGAGCCCTTCTCGGGCGAGTGGTAGCGATGCCGGTCCACAGCGGCCGGCTGGAGTTCGACACCGAGGGCGACGGCGACGCGATCGACCTCACGGCGGGAGTCGAGAGCGTCGTCCGCTCGGCGGGCGTGGACGCCGGCACCGTGACGGTGTTCGTGCCGGGCTCCACCGCGGCGATCACGACCATGGAGTTCGAGCCGGGAGGCGTGCACGACCTGCGTGCGGCGCTCGACGGGCTGGTGCCGAAGCAGGGCGCCTACGAGCACAACCGCCTGAACCACGACACCAATTCGCACGCGCACATCCGCGCCGCGATCGTCGGTCCCTCCGAGACGATCCCTCTTCACGAGGGCAAGCTCCAGCTCGGCGTATGGCAGCAGATCGTGCTCGTGGACTTCGACGATCGCCCCCGGCGGCGCACCGTCGTGGTCGCTGTCCTGTCATAGCTGCCTGAGGCGTGCCTATGCTGGGGCGCTGCCCAGGTGCGTGAGCTAGACCCAAACAGCCTCGGAGACCACCTAGACCGGCTTTACCGGGCGGCCTGGGCGTTGACCGGCTCCCGCGAGGACGCCGAGGACCTGGTGCAGGACACCTACGCGAAGATCCTTGCCCGTCCCCGCTTCCTGCGCGGCGAGGAGGACCTCTGGTACCTCATGCGCACGCTCAAGAACGTGTTCCTGAGCCAGCGCCGCACCCTCGCTCGCCGGTCCCCTCCCGTGCCGCTCGAGGAGGACATCGACCCGGTCGAGGCGCCGGAGTCGGCGCGTCCCGACGCAGCGGCGGAGCACCGCGAGGTCTACGCCGCGATCTCGTCACTCCCCGACGGCCTGCGCGAGGCGCTGATCGCGATCGACGTGGTTGGGCTGTCCTACGAGGAGGCGGCCAAGTCGCTCGGCGTGCGCCAGGGCACGATCACGAGCCGCCTGTTCCGCGCGCGCGAGCGGGTGGCCCGGACCATGGGCGTCACAACCCCGAAGAAGGCCGCCAAGCCGGACTAGTCGGTCGCGTAGGGAAGCGCGCCGGCGTCCCGCCAGCCCGCGAGCTTCACGAGCTCGTCGCGGCTGATGCCGCGGCCGGACAGGATGCAGGAGTGGCCGTTGCGCTCCCAGGTGACCACGGTGTTGCCGCCGAGGCCCAGGCTGCGGATGTGCACGCCGTTCTTCACGGTCATGTTGGCGCCCGACGGCACCTTCACCGGCTTGCCCGTGACGATCGTGTAGCCGACCTGATTGGAACCCTTCGAGTAGAAGACGGTGGTCGCGGTCCGGCCGTCGACCTTGTCCACGCGCTTGCCCGTGGCGTTCCAGCCGAGGCTGTCCTCCCAGTACGGATAGGGCACGCCGTCGATCTTCAGGTTGAGCGCGCCGTCGAACTCATGCACGGGCGCCGGCGACACCGGCTTCTGAAGCGTGAACGCCGCGGCCTCCGAGAGACTCGGCCCAGCCGCTCCGGGCAGGACGGCGACCAGCGCCACGGTGACCGCGGCCACGACGGCTACGAACGCGCCCGCCAACCCGAACCGGCGAGCCCTCACTGCCGGAGCGGGCCGGCGACGCGCGTTCTCGATTTGCGTCCTCAGGGCGTGGGGCGCGGGCTCGTTGAGCGCCCTGATCGCCTCGAGCGCCCCGCGCTGCTCGTCCAGCATGGCGCGCAGATCAGGCGACTCCGCCACGCGTGCCTCCAGCTCGCGCGCGCGGTCGCCCGTCAGCGTGCCGTCCGCCAGCCGGACCAGATCTCGCTCGATGTTCGTTTGACGACGCATGTCTCCCATGAAATGAAGACGCCGCGAGTCCCCAGATTCATCCCGGCCTCGAAATCAGCGCTGATATTAGGCGCTGGCAAGGATTGCGCAGCTTGCAGCGCCAAGGACTAACGAAAAGGGTGGCGAAACCCCCATAACCCGTGTTACGTTCGGCACGAGGAGGGGGACGCCACTGGTCCGGCGCTCGGCCCCTCGATTTGAACCGTCACAACGAGGACTTATTTGAGCTGACCTCCAGCGTGAGGACAAAGCTGACCCGCGCAGCACGGATGGGTGTGAAGGGCGCCCACCGGCTGCGGGTCGAGCTGGTCGTGACCGACGTGGACGGCGTCCGGAACGCGACCAAGGCACCGAGGACGGCGACCGTCTAGTCAGAGGGACGCCACCCCCGAGCCACAGCGGAGGGCGTCCGGGCGCTACGGCCGGACGCCCTTCGCGCTTTTCTTGAAGTCGATCTCCCTGAGGACCTTCGCCGGCACGCCGGCCGCCACCACGCCGGGGGGCAGGTCCCTCGTCACCACGGAGTTCGACCCGATCACGCAGCGGTCGCCGATCGTCACTCCGCTCGTGACCACGCAGTTCACGCCGAACCAGCAGTTCGAGCCGATCTTCACGGGGCCCTTCGACTCGAACCCCTGCCAGGTGATCGGGACGTCCGGATCGTCGTGCCTGTGACCCGAGTCGCCGACGAAGCAGTGGTTGGCGAACATCACGTGGTCGCCGATGTCGATCCGGTCGATCGCCGCCAGCATCGTGTTCAGGTTGAGGAAGCAGCCCTCGCCGATCGTGATGTGCGCGTCGTCGCCGATCGTGATCCAGCAGCCGGGCTCGAGCAGCGTGTTGGGGCCGATCTCCAGGCGCCCGTCGCTCAGGCACTCGAGCACGTTGCCCTGCACCGGGAAGCGGATGAACGAGCGCCGCCTGAGCATGTGCCAGTGGATCCTGGCGCGGTTCCACGGCATGGCGTTGCGCTCGTACCAGAGCCACTTGCGGTACCAGAGCTGGATTTCTGAGAACGAGGCCACGGGTGAGAGGTCACAGGATCCTTTCACCCGGCACGGCCGGGAAGGCTCTAGTCGGAGACGACCGTGGCCAGCGGGCGCGGCGCGCCCCGGAACGCGGGCAGGTGCAGCACGAACGCCGACCCCTCGCGGGAGCTGGTCACGCTGCACGTGCCGTTGTGGGCGCGCGCGATCGCGTCGACGATCGCCAGGCCGAGCCCGGCCCCGCCGTGGCGACGGCTGCGCCCGCGATCCACGCGCGAGAAGCGGTCGAATATGCGCTCCTGAGCCTCGGGCGGAATCCCTGGACCATCGTCGCTCACCACGATGTCCACACCGCCGCCGCTGCGGCGCGCAGAGACCTCGATCGTGTTGGCCTCGCTCGTGTGTTCGACGGCGTTCTCGAGCAGCGCGTCGAGCGCGATGCGCAGCGCCTGGGAATCCGCCCGGACAATGCCCGAGGGCACCTCGCCCAGGTGCCACGTGCGCGGCGCCACCTCGGACCAGCGCAGAAACACGTCTTCGAGATACGGCTCGAGCTCGAAGTTGGACAGCGCCACGAAGTCCGGCCGCTCGGTCTTGGCGAGCAGCAGCAGCCGTTCGACGATGTACGTGATCCGGTCGAGCTCATCGACCGCCACCGACACCTCCGGCCCCTCCACGCCGCCGGCCACCTGAAGCATCTCCAGATGGCCGCGAGCGATCGTCACGGGCGTGCGAAGCTCGTGCGAGACATCGAGCAACAGACGCTCCTGGTGCTCGAGCAGGCGGGCCCGCTCCGAGGCCACCCGCTCGGTCTCCGCCAGTGCGACCTGCCTGCGGCGGGCATGCCAGACCATCGCGAGGAACATGCTCGACATGAGCGGCACCTCGAACAGCTCGCCCCAGAGCTGGGAGCCCTCGAAGGCGTCGTTCAGGATCACCCCTCCGGTCGATGCCGCCACCGCAGCGAGCACCGCCGAGGTCGCGCCGATGCCCCAGACCCGGAAGCCGTACAGGATGGTCAGGCTCACCCAGATGAAGTGAAAGGGAATCGTCTCCCAGTCCGGGGTGAGCAGCATGGCGGCCAGGTTGATCGCCGCGAAGACGACCCACAGGACCTCGACGTATCTAGCCCGCAGCCAGCCGGTAGCCAACATTTCGCACGGTCTCGATGGGCGCGTCGGGCCCAAGCTTCCGGCGCAGGCGCCGGATCGATACGTCCACGACATTGGAGCGTGGATCGAAGTCGTAGCCCCACACGTCCGCCAGCAGCTGCTCCCGGCTGACCACGTCGCCCGCCCGCTCGAGCATCACGCGCAGGAGCCGAAACTCGCCGTCGGTCAACTCGCTCACCCGGCTCCCGAGCCGTGCCTCGCGCTTGGCCACGTCGAGCAGCAGCCGCCCCGCGTGCAGGATGTAGGCGTCACCGCTTGCGTGCTGCCGCGAACGCAGCCGGGCGCGCACTCGCGCGAGCAGCTCGTCGAGTGAGAACGGCTTCGCAAGGTAGTCGTCCGCACCGAGCTCGAATCCGCGCAGCTTCGTGTCGACTTCGGAGCGCGCCGACAGGATCAGAACCGGCAGCATCGGCTTGCGCCGGCGCAACTCTCGCAGGAGGTCGAGGCCGTCCATTCCGGGCAGCAGCAGGTCGAGCACCACGAGGTCGTAGGGATGAGCGAGCGCCAGGGCGAGGCCCGCCTCGCCGTCGTCCGCGACCCCCACGGTGAATCCCTCAGCGCGTAGGGCCCGGGCGACGAAGGCCAGGATTCGCGCCTCGTCCTCGATGACAAGGATCTGCATGAGCTCCCTCAATTGCGGTTCATACCACTCCGGGGATGACGCGTAAATGACCTGGAAATGACAACTCGGTCACTTTGCTGGACAGCGGGCCGACCGGGGCGATACTTGCGGCGCCCCAAGCCGGGGGTGGATCGGAGGAGGGTCTGTGTCGCGTGGAGCGCGAGTATTCGCAGTGGCATGCGCGACGGCCGCGGCCGCCGTTCTGGTGGCGTTCTACGCGGTTGGCTTCCTGGCCTCGACGCCTCCCACCGTGCAGGCCGCGCAGGCGCCGGCGGGGCAGGCGCAGCTGACGCTGCAGGCGGTCGCCTCCTATGGCCACTCGCCGCATCCCGACTGGGTTTCCTACCTCGTTCGCGACGCCTCGGGGAAGTGGCGGCACACGACGATCTTCAAGGTGCCCGCGCACTCCCTGGTGCACGTGACCGTCTACCAGTACGACACGGCGACGGGGCTGCGCAACCCCTTCTGGTCGCAGGTCCGCGGCACGGTCGCGGGCACCATGACGGTGGACGGCAAGACCACGAACTCGCTGCCTCCGGACGACGCGTCGCACACGTTCGCGATCCCCGACCTCGGGATCAGCGTCCCGCTCAAGGGCGTGGCCGACGACGCCAAGGACCAGTGCAGCGTCGCGCCGTGCACGCTCGCCCAGGCGCACAGCACGATCACGTTCACCTTCCGGACGGGCAAGCCCGGCACGTTCCGCTGGCAGTGCTTCGTCCCCTGCGCGGCCAGCTTCATCTTCGGCAACGGCGGGCCGATGCAGACGCCGGGCTGGATGGACGGTTACCTGAAGGTGGTGTGACCCGTGGCGAGCGAGGCCATCCCCGGGGGTCCCGCGGCGGAGCCCCAGCACGGGCGCCGGCTCGTCATCGCGTGGGCAGTTCTGAGCGCGGCGGCGGTGCCGCTGGTGGTGCTGGTGATCGGCCCGCACATCCCGCCCGGCAGCTTGAGCGCCGAATCGCACGACCAGCACGAGATCAACATCCTGCTGGCGGCGCTCGCCACCCCCGTCCTCCTCGGGATCTGGACCTCACTGATCTACGTGGTCACGGCGTTTCGCCTGCGGGGTGATGCGATCGTGGACGGCCCCCCGTTGAGGGGCCAGCCCGGGCTGCAGATCCTGTGGGTCGTGGCCACCGCGGTCGTGGTGCTCAGCCTCGCGGTCCTGGGTACCGCGGAGCTGCTCGGCAGCTCTAAGGGCGCGGGCGGCGGGCAGGGTCCCGACCCGCTCGCGGTACCCAAGGGGGCGAAGTCGGCACTGCAGGTCCAGGTGATCGGCCAGCAGTGGGCGTGGACCTTTCGCTATCCGGGCTACGGCGGGGTCGAGACCCCTCAGCTCTCGCTGCCCGCGGGCCGGCTGGTGGAGCTCCACGTGACCTCGCTCGACGTGAGCCACTCGTTCTGGGCGATCCAGCTCGGCGTCAAGGCGGACGCGATTCCCGGCTCGGACAACGTGGCGTTCGTCACCGCACACCACACCGGCTCATTCGAGATCCGCTGCGCCGAGCTGTGCGGTCTCTGGCACGGACACATGCACAACACGGGCGCCGTCATGACACCGGCCGCGTTCACGACCTGGATCCGCGGGCAGCAACTCGAGAACGCGCCCGCGACCAAGACCCTGCCGCCCTATTCGAAGCACTACTTCCCCGAGCCATACAGGAGGGCCGGCTGAGTGAACGGCACTGGGCGTCCGCTGTGGCGGCGACTGATCGGACAGAACGTGCTCAGCGCGCTGGCGCTCGGCATCGGCGGCTACGCGCTGGGCCACTGGGTGGGCACCCGGATCACGGTCGGGATGGATTCACAGCTGGGCACGGACCAGAACGACCTCGCGATCTTCATGGGCTTCGTCTTCGCACTGCTCGGCTGGCTGATCGGACTCGGCTTCCTCAACTATCCGCTGAGCCGGCTCGCGGGGCGGCCGCCTTCGCTGCGCGAGAAGGAGGAGGCCGGCCCCGGGCGCTACTTCAGGCTCTGCACCGACCACAAGGTGGTGGGCCTCCAGTACTTCGTCACGGTCCTGCTGTTCTTTCTTATCGCGGGCCTGAACGCCATGTTCATTCGCGCCGAGCTGCTCACTCCCAACGAGAAGCTCTGGAACGCGAACCAGTACCTCTCGCTGGTCAGCCTGCACGGCACGATGATGCTGATGATGATGTCGGCGGCCATCCTCGGGCCGTTCGCGAACTACTTCGTGCCGATCATGATCGGCGCCCGCCGAATGGCATTCCCGAGGCTCGAGTCGCTGTCGTTCTGGCTCGTGCCCCCGGCCGGGCTGATCCTGCTCTCGGCGATCTTCCTCGGCGGCTTCCCCACAGGCTGGACCGGTTACGCGCCGCTGGCGAACGAGGCCCGCGCCGGCATGGACGCGTACCTGTTCTCGTTCGCGCTGATCGGGCTGTCGATGACGATCGTCGGCACGAACATGATCGCCACGGTGCTGACGATGCGGGCGCCCGGCATGACCTGGACCCGGCTGCCGATCTTCGTCTGGGGCGTGATCTGCACCTCGATCCTGATGGTGCTGGCCGCGCCGGTCCTGTTCTCGACGCTCGCGATGGTCGCGCTCGACCGCACGGCCGACACGTCCTTCTTCCTCGCGAGCGCGGGCGGCAGTCCGTTCCTGTACGACAACCTCTTCTGGTTCTTCGGCCATCCGGAGGTCTACATCCTCGCCCTGCCGGGTTTCGGGATCGTCCTCGAGATCCTGCCGGTGTTCGCTCGCAAGCCCTTGTGGGGATACCGCCTGGCGGTGGCGGGGATGGTGGGCGTGACGCTGCTCAGCTTCATGGTCTGGCAGCACCACCTGTTCGTGAGCGGCATCAACTCGGACCTGCGGCCGTTCTACATGCTCACGACCGAGCTCATCTCGATCCCGACCGGATTCATCTTCCTGAACGGCCTGGGGACGCTCTGGCGCGGCCACATCCGCTTCACCGTGCCGATGCTGTTCTCGCTCGCGTTCTTCTCCAACTTCCTGCTCGGCGGGCTCTCCGGCGTGTTCCTGTCCGATGTCCCGAGCGACGTGAGCACCCACGGCAGCTACTTCGTGATGGCCCACTTCCATTACACGATCATGGGCGGGCTGGTGTTCGCGTTCTTCGCGGGCATCTACTACTGGCTGCCCAAGATGACCGGCCTGCGGTTCAACGAACTGCTCGCGAAGATCCACTTCTGGGGCATGTTCGTGTTCTTCAACTGCACGTTCGCGCCCCTCTTCGCGGCCGGAATGCTCGGAATGCCCCGGCGCGTGTCGATCTACGCGCCGCGGCTGCACGGGATCAACATCTTCGTCTCGATCTCCGCCTTCCTGCTGGGCCTGTCGATCCTCGTGTTCCTCGTGAACCTCGTCTACTCGATGGTGATCGCGCGGATCCCGGCCGAGGCGAACCCATGGCAGTCCCGGGGGCTGGAGTTCCAGTTGCCCACGCCCGTGCCGGTCACCAACTTCGAGCGCACGCCGGTGATCCAGGCCGACCCCTACGGCTACGGCGAGCCGGACGCCCTGCCGGTTGCTGCGCTTTCGCCGTCGCCCGCGACCGTGGCTGGAGCAGGCTGAGATGACCTCCGACGCCCCGACGGTCAGCCCGTACGCCGAGCTCGAGCCACCAGAGATCCTCGCCCGCAACCTGCAGGTGGGAGCGCGCATGATGGCCGCGGCGCAGGCCTTCTGCCTGCTCGCGTTCGTCTTCGCGTATCTCTACCTGCGCAGCCTCAACAGCAACGGCGACTGGCGGCCAAAGCACGTGCATCCTTCGGCCGGCGTCGGAGCGGCCATGACGGCGTGCCTCGTGCTCTGCGCGCTCGCGTACGCCTACGGAGTGGCGCGACTCGGGGACGGAACGGAGCGCGCCTGGCGGATGGCCTCGATCGGAGCGCTGCTGCTCGGGGTCGCGGCGTTCGTGCTGATCATCGTCCAGTTCGCGTCCATCTCCTTTGGGCCGACGAGTGGCGGCTACGCGAGTGTGTTCGTCGGTTGGCACGCGATGTATGGGCTCAACCTCCTGGTCGTGCTCTGCTGGCTCGAGATGCTGGTCGCACAGTCGCTGCACACCCACACCCAGGAGGTCGCGCCGGAGACTGGTGACATCGCGGCGCCGTTCGAGCTGATGCGCCCAGCGGGCGACGCGTTCGCCGTCGTGCTCTACGTCGCGGTCGCCTTCGGCGTGCTCGGCTACGTACTCCTGTTCCTCGCATGAGCAGCGTCACGGCAACCGCGCCCGGTTTCTCACTGCGCCTCGCGGCGCTTGCCGGCGGGATCGCGACGGCGCTGGTCGTGGCCAGCGGCGCCATGCACCTGGGCATCGCGCACCGGGTGCTCGTGGCGGCGGTGCTTCCGCCCCTCCTGGCGCTCGCGCTGGCCGGGCGATTCGCCTACCCGCGGCTGCGGCGAGCGGCGGCCGTCGCGCTTGCGCTCGTGATCGTCGACAGCGCGCTGGGAGGCGTTCTCGCCCTTGGCGCCGGCGGCTGGGCGGCGGGGCTCCACCTCACGGTGGCCGCGCTCGCCTTTGCCGCGACACTGCTGGCCGTCGCGGCCTGCTGGAGCGGTGAGACGGTGGCCGCCGGATGCTGGCGCGACTACCTGGCGCTCACCAAGCCGCGCATCATGTCGCTCCTGCTGCTCACGGCGGCGGCGGGCATGTTCGCCGGCGCGCGCGGGGTGCCCGACCTGGCCAAGCTCGCCGCGCTGCTTGCGGGCGGCGCGCTCGCCTCCGGAGGAGCGAGCGCGCTCAACCACCTGCTCGATCGCGACATCGACGCCCGGATGGGCGGTCGCACCGCGGACAGGCCCGTGGTGTCCGGTCGCGTGCCTGCGCCGCGCGCGCTGGAGTTCGGGCTCGTGCTGTCGGCGTTCTCGTTCGTGCTCTTGGCGAGCGCGATCAACGTGCTCACGGCGGCGCTGGCGGCGGTCGGCACCGTGGGCTACGTCCTCGTCTACACCCGCTGGCTGAAGCGCACCACCCCGCAGAACATCGTCATCGGCGGCGCGGCCGGCGCCATCCCGCCTCTGGTCGGCTGGGCCGCCGCCCGCGGCGACGTGACGATCCCCGCGCTGTTCCTCTTCCTGATCGTCTTCTTCTGGACCCCGCCCCATTTCTGGGCGCTGGCACTTCTGATCAAGCGTGAATACGCGGCCGCCGGCATCCCCATGCTGCCTGTCGTTCGCGGCGACCGCGAGACCGCCCGGCAGATCGTCATCTACTCGTTGATCCTGGGCAGCGTCACAACGCTTCCGTTCTGGTGGCACAGCGCCGGCCCGGTCTACCTCGCGGCCGCGTTGACGCTCGACGCCTGTCTGATCGCGCTCGCCGTCGGGCTGAGGCGCAGGGTCACGCCGGCCCGTGCCGCCAGGATGTTCCACTTCTCGCTCCTCTACCTGGCGCTGCTGTTCGTCGCGCTGGCGGTGGATCCGCTGGTGTGATGGCAGCGCTCGCCGCCCTTCTGGCAGACGTGAGCGGTACCGGCGGCGCCAGTCACGTGACCGCGGGGGCGGTGCTCACCCTGGTGATCCCGGTTGCGCTGCTCGTGCTCGTGCTCGTGTGGTGGTGGTTCACCGCGCGGCGCGGCTGGCCCGCCCTTCCGACCGAGCGGCACCCGGCTCCGCCCCGCAACCGCTGGCACCTGCGCCACCGGGAATGAGCAGCGTCGCGCGGCCGGAGCGGAGAGCGCCCGGCTGGCCGCTGGGGGCGGCCGGCACCGCACTCCTCATCGCCGGGTGTCTCCTGGTGGGGACGGCGGGAGGTGTGGCTCTGCACCACCTTCGTCTGTCGCACCCCGCCCGGTCCGTGGCGGTCGCCTCCCTGCCCTCCCACGCGCTGGCGGGCGACATGACGTGGCGCGCGGGGCAGCGGCCCGCGCCGGCCTTCAGCCTTCGCGACCAGTCGAACCGCCTGGTTTCGCTGTCGAGCCGTCGCGGACGGGTG
>Ga0134125_10008161_pt1 | contig 11810 bp, 15 predicted proteins | sample KB31751_FD_96464 | JGI IMG/M metagenome (GOLD analysis project Ga0134125, IMG submission 96464) | Terrestrial soil microbial communities with excess Nitrogen fertilizer from Kellogg Biological Station, Michigan, USA - KB3-175-1 | ecosystem: Environmental > Terrestrial > Soil > Unclassified ... | reverse complement strand
TACTATGATAAGGCTATTGAAATAAATCCACAAAATGCTGATGCACACTATAACAAAGCTCAGGCATTATCAACTCTGCAAAGATATGAAGAAGCTCTTCCTTACTATGATAAGGCTATTGAACTAGATTCAGAAAATGTCGATGCTCTTTATAAAAAATCATGGATTCTTGTAAATTATTATCCAAATAGACTACAAGAAGCTTCTGAAATTATAAAAAAGGCGATAGGGTTGGATCCTACAAACAATGATATAATGCATACTTATGGAAACACTTTAGATAAGCTAAAAACATATGAGGAGGCTATTTTGGTTTATGAGCATATCATAAAACAAAAACCTACATTTCCAACTGTATGGTATGATTGTGCAAGATCAAAGATAAAACTAGATATTAAAAATATGCAAAGCTGTATTTTAGACCTACAAAAAGCAATAGAATTAGATCCGAGATACAAAGAAAAAGCGAAATATGAAACAGATTTTGAAGAAATCAGAAATAACCCCGACTTTAGAAAAATATTAGGGCTTTAATTCAGTAATTTTTTTTAAAATCAATATCTTATAATGTATATTTATAATATACGGATTTAACAACTAGAAAGAAATGTTGAAAATATATCAAATCAATTTAATTTTTAGCTTTTACTGTTTTACATTTTTGTTTAAATCATTGTCATAATTTATACGTTCATTAACTACTACGTCAGTAATAGTTTTTGTTTCTGTAATAGGTTTCTTTTTAATAACCACTTCTTCTTTGACAAATGAATATTTTTTTATTACGGGCTCCTCTCGTTTTAGTTTAATTATCAGTTCAGTATTAGATTTGTTTGGGCCTTCATTTGGTGGAGATAAAGAAGATGAAGAGTCATCATTATTTGAAGGTATTCTCTCTATTGTTATTTCTTCATGAGTTAATTCTACATCTATCTTCCTGATTTCCTTTACAGGCTCTTTTATTATCTGGACTTTGTCTTCTGTTAATCTTTTTGTAACTTCTAGATTTTCAGCCATTACTGGAATTTTTGTTTCAAGTTCTTTTGACATATCTGAAGATTTAAAGGAAGAATAATCATCAAATAATTGATCCCCGTTTCCTTTATATTGATCAAGATCATTATTTGTCATATTTACTTTGAGAATAGTTCCATCAAAGCTTGATATGGCCTTTTTAGGCAGATAATATCGTTTTTTATTTAATATACCTTTTTGAGTAACAATATGGTTTTTTCTCACTTCTAAAACTTCGCCAAGATCTTCGCCATTCAAACCTATTGCTTCCTTTTTTACAATATTGTCCCAATCAACATTATTTTTATTATTTTCAGACATATATACAACACCTATATTATTAAAATGCTATTTAACCGATCGCACAAAGAACATATGGTTTTAATAAAATTATCTTATTAATCATTTTAAATTATCTCCTAAGAATTAAATTATTTCTTCTTTTGATGCATTTGGATTATGTATAGTTAGTTTTTCTGTTATTAGCTCTACGTCTATCTTTTTTGATTCAGTAACCTCATGTTTCCTGATAACAAATTCACCCAACTTGACTTTCCTTTTATCTATAACTATTTCTTCTCCCCATATTGTTATTACATTTTCTATTTTTGGATTTTTTTTTACCGAAGACAGAGGTGAATGTTTACCTAATTCCGTATTTTGTTTTTCATTAATTATAGCATAATTCTTGGCATCATAATACTTTACTTGTAATGTTTCAGGATTAAGATTTTTTTGGGCTTTAGGATCTTGTACTTTAGGATCTACGACGTAATTTTTAATTTTATTTTCAATTTTTGAAAATACTTTAATCAATTCGCTATCGTAATAAGAATCGATTTTTTTACCATCAATATAAATTTCTTCATAATTGATTGGTATTTCTATTTTTTTTATAGAAGTAGTCCATCTTTTCTCGATGTGTATTTGGCTTTCTTTTGATTGTTTTGTAGAAGAAAACCTTTGGCCTAATAATGGAATTTTTTCAATTATTTCACTGGTATACGAAAAAGGATTACTGTAAGAAGAATTAGAGGTATCTACAGATTTGTCAACATCAGAATTTTTTACCATATATGTATTAATTTACATACATATTATTAATAATTATTATATGATTTAATAAGAAAAAATCAAATTTTCTATACTTTTTCTTAATATCATTATTTGGTATATCTATGAGTCTTTTGATTTAATAATCATTTTTTATCATCTCTTCTTTTCTCATAACAAAAAAAGCATGTTGAATAGATTTAGATTTTATAATAACAGGATATTTCATCTGTTCTTGTTGCGCTTCTTTATCTGAAGAAAATATAATAATCTTTCCTGATAAGTCTTCCTTAATTTTGATCAATCAAAATACTATTAACATCAATATTAATTAATGTTTAATAAAAATAATCGAAGAAAAGGATTATCTTTTTCGCGATGACCAATAAGTTCCTTTAAATTGTTTCCATTTCTTATAATCAGATATAATCGTTTTGTGATCAAATCCAAAGATTTTATTATCAACATCCTCCAAATCAATCCATTGTATTGCCCCTGCATCATCTCCAGCCTTTGCTTCATTTTTATCATTATCAGAAATTTTTCCAATAAATACAGTCGACATAACATACCCTCTTGGATCTCTAGAAGGATCAGAGTAAACACCGAGAATATCTACAAGTTCTACGGATAATGATGTTTCTTCCTTTACCTCTCTTAATGCAGCATCTTCTACTTTTTCACCTTCATTTACAAATCCACCGGGAAATACAAAATGCTCTTTAAAAGGATCTCTTTTTCTTTTAACAAATAAAATTTGAGAATCTCTTTGAATTATGGTATCTACAGTGGGTATAGGATTTTTATGTTGTTGTTTATCATTCATAAAAATATATAATTGAATTCAATAACTTAAAGTAGTATGTTTTACTAAACATTTAAAATAAAAAAGTATATCATATATAAAAAGACAATTAAATAGAATTTAGAATGACATTTCTTATCAATGTAAATTAAAATATAAAGGCGACTTTACATATACACTGACAAAACTATCAAATTTAAAACCACTAAAATATTAACAAAAGCATTTTACTATATACAATACCTTTTATATAACTTTTTGAATCTAAAAGATCAATGTTTTTTGTTTGATGTATATTCCTATAAAAGATAATGTAAAATAAACCTCAACTATGACGAAGTTGTTTCACCAAGTTTTTTATAATTAGGTTCATATCCATTACAACAACCATGAGCTGCAATCACTTCGGTTACATTTCCAAATATATCTGGCCCTTTGTCATCAACAATCATACATTTTCCGCCCATAGAATCAATCCAATATATACAATTATAGCAGAAGAAACCCTTATGTAAGTCAGAATCTTTAAATTCTTTTCTCTCAAGATAAGCAGCTTTTAATTTACTTTGTTTTTGGAATTTTGCAACATTCCCAACTACATCTGCAGCTTTTTCGATTATATTTTTATCAGACATAACTTTATTTAATCTCCTTTTCGTTTGGGGTCCATAATGAGCATACAGCATATGGTGCTATTATTCCTGATACATTGCCCTGGATATCTTGACCTTCATCTGTAACTATTGCACAATGATTTGGCTTTAGAAAATAGATACAATTATAACAAAAATATCCTTTATGAGTGTCAGAATCTTTAAAAGACAAAATTTCCATGTACCCTGATGAAGCCTTTGTTAGTTTATTTAGTTGTGTGGCCTCTTGCGGTATTTTTTGAGTAGATATAAAATTAGATTTTATACTCATAGAAAATATTATTAAACATACTATAAAAGGAATAAATATAACGTATAAAAAATATCAAGATGTCATAAACAGCTAAATTATATGCCGAGTATTTTTTAATTAATGAAACTAAAATAAGAAATAAAACTTTGAATGTAAGAAAATAATATAATCTATATCTATATTTTATCCAATTTAATATTAAATTAAAATTTTTATTTTATATATAAAAATACTTTTTGTATACTATATTACATACAATTTATCTTTACGTTAAAGGCGTTAGATAGACGATAATTCTGCTAATTATCAAATTTACAATTATTTGTCATTATTAAACTAGCTTAATTTATGGCGAATATTAAAGGTATTTTTAATTTCTTAAATACAGAAATGGCAACATACAAAGATCTAAGAATAGATCATTTTGCTGAATATGAAATAATGAAATTTAAAAGTTCACTTATTTCTCTACATAATATTCAGAAAAAGAAGAGAATATTAGATTTCAATGATATTTTATCATAACCAATATTTTTTGAACCTTTTACAAAAACCATGATTTATTTATACCTTTGAAAAAGTTCAAATAAAAAAAGTTTAAGCACAGCCACTTGGTAACCTGTGTTCTGAATGTTCCAGTTTTACATGTTCTTCTTCCTCATCTTTATTGTCAAAAATGATTCCACAATGTCCACAGGTAAATCCTTTTATATTGTCTTTAGTCTCTAATTTTGATGACGTATCTTATAATTAGTATTCTAAAGATATAAGCATTAAGTAAAGCTTATACAATATCAAATCAAACTAATCCTATACTTATACAAAATAAAAACAGAATTGCGATATCTACTTGATGGAAATTGGATAATTTCTAGGAATTAAAAGAAGTATCAAATAATTGAATCAATATTTCTTTTAAGTTAATTAATGTCGAGGTAGGCTCAACACTCTCTTTATTGAGACCTATAAATTCTACAGCAAGCCCTTTGTCGTTTTGATTAAACTCAAAATGCCCCACCATCAAGTTTAAACACATTAGAATTACCTTCACTATGTGCAAAATAATTTGTAGATATCAGTGAATCGTTATTATACTTCACCGTACTTAAACCAGCATAGAAGGGATCTTGAGTTTTTTCGCATTAAAATTGATCTATACTAATCATAAATTGTGGCTCTCTTAACTTAGAGTTTTATAAACTATTTTTCAATTCATCAAATGTTTTTCTCAAAAAAAATTTCTATAATTCATGTTAAATTGAACTTAAATTAGGATAAAAAGAATAAAGATTACCTAATCATTACATTTAGATGATGGTTAAATTAAAAGATTTTTCCTAGAGTTAACAGAGCCTAAATTGGGGAAATTTTAGGAAAGTAAGATTTAATTATTTTAATTGATTTAATGGAAAGTCATAATTTGTAGATACTTTATTTATTGAAACATTTTCAATAGAAGAAAAGGATATAGCCATATTTAATGAGCCATTATCGATAGTTGTTAAATTCATAGGAGAAGCAATCGATTGACCTTTGATATTGTTTCCATAAATAGTTCCTTTAAATATATTTTTAATATTAAAAGTAGTTTTATCTGTTCCAATCAACCATAAAGAATGCCTAATTGCTTTAAGAAATATGTATCTTAGTTATCAGATATATATCCACTTAAATTAAAAGTAGTAATATTATTATTTACAAAAGTAGAATCAATATTTTAACCAAATGTTAAATGTGGAATACAAATTATAAAAGATAAATATAAAATATAGAAAGCACATCTTTTGCTTTTCATAAAAATTAATATAAACTCCAATATTTAGATTTTGTCTATTATGTAAACAATAAGAACATATAACAATAGAAGATTGTAAAAATCTTCTGATGGATTAAACCTACTAATATACGGATCAAAGAAACTTGACAATGATTGTCTAATGTACAATAATAACAACAGTTTTCTGCTCAAATTTGGCAATAGATTTTAGCATATATCTCATAATAAAAATTACTAATCCTGTAAATGAATTTCCATTTTTGATGCGGTCACCGGGATTTGAATTCCCGCCTTATTTATTCATAGTACAAACAAGGTCCCGGGTTACGGGCTATCTCCATACATTAGTATATGGAAGGCCAGTGTCCTAACCAAACTAGACGATGACCGCACTATAATTGATATCATTTTATTCTGATATTAAACTTTTCCAATTTAAATAGATAACAACAAAATAACTTGTTATTTATATATGATCAGGCATTATTGCTGGTTTTATCTTTATTTTTTGGAAAAATATAATTTAACAAGATATCAATAGATTTATTTGTTATTTTACCCTTATAATAAGCAGTTCCTTTCTTTGGCTCCTCAATAAGTTTGTCCTGTTGAACAATTTCATAAGGTCTATTATCTAATGCACCCTCAAAAAAAACCTCATAGTCTTTTAGTTTTGATGTAACGATAGAATTAAAAACATCTTTTTGCCAAACAGAACCTATAAAATAAATACAAGGAGGATTTGTAAGTTTTTTTATCCTTATAAGAATTTTATTAAAAGCAGATTCAACAGATTTTGAAGCAGAATCATGCTCTATATATCGCTCAGAGACACCACCTGAGATCAATTTTTCTTTGATCTGTTTAAAATAATCATTATTTGATACAATCACAATAGAAGTTTGAAGTTTATCAGGTTTAGAACTCATAATAACATTAAAAGTCTCAATACATAAATTTATTCGTCCTACAATATAACCAGGAATATTAAAAGAATCATTGGTTAAATGTTCATCATTTTTATTATTAGAGGATAGCATTGATTTAGTGGATAAATAAGAATTTTCTTTTTTAAAGATACAATACAATATCAATACATTACCATAGGTAAAAGTAACATCAGGCAATTTATTTAATTTATAAACATTACAACAAATTTATAGATAACTAAAAAAATTGGAAAGAAAGAAATAATATAAAAAATATTATTTGATTAATGGATATTTTGATCTATATCCGCGAGGATTTATCATCATATTTTCATAGTTAAAGGATGATGAATTACCAATAATAATAGTAGTAATCATTCCCATCATATCAGGATAATTCAACATTTTCTCTAAATCTGTTATAACTATTGATTGGCTTTCTCTAAAAGCGCCTTTAACTATTGCTACAGGGGTTTGTGGACTACGATATTTAAGAAATATATCCCGAGCATCATGTAGTTGATGAATCCTTTTTTTGCTTGATGGATTATACACAACAGTAACAAAATCGCCTAATGCAGCAGCTTCTACTCTTTTTACGATAATCTCCCATGGTACAAGTAGATCACTCATACTAACAACAGCAAAATCGGTCATAAGTGGTGAACCTATTAATGCACTGCAAGAATTAAGAGAAGAAACACCCGGAATACACTCAACATATATTCCATGGTCTTTTTTCCAGCCTTTTTCTGCCAGAATTTCATATATTAATCCAATCATTCCATAAATTCCAGGATCTCCAGAAGAGACTAATGATACAATATTCCCTTTTTCAGCAAAATCGATAGCTTGATTAGCACGATCTACTTCCTGAGTCATAGGATATCTATAAACTTCTTTACCATCGATTAGATCGCTTATTAAAGAAACATAGGTTTCGTATCCTACAATAATTTTACTTTCCTCAATAACTTGCTTAGCTCTAAAAGTCATATGATCATGATGGCCAGGCCCTACACCAACAACATATAATTTTCCTAATGTCATAATAAAAATTATAGACACATATTTTATTTATTTATTTTCAAGATTATTTAGATATATAAATTAAACAAATAGTATGAGAATGTTTTTAATTTTCATATTTGATTCTTTCCAAACCAAATTCTTTATGTAGAGATTGTACTGCATTTTCACAATCTATATCTCTAACAACAAATGCCAAGTTGAGTTCAGAAGAACCCTGAACAATCATTATTACATTTACATTTTCTTTTGCAATAGAAGTAAAGATCTTTCCAGCAATTCCTTTGATTCCACGCATACCAGAACCCACGACTGCAACGATTGATACATCTTCTAAAACATTTAAATGCCTTATTACTTTGCCAAGTAGCTTTAACTCTAAAGATGCTATAGCTTTTCCCAAATCATCTTTATCCAATACTATAGAAATACTGGATTCTGAAGGACCTTGAGATATCATCATGATGTTAACTTTATTTTTTGCCAGAGTATCGAAAATAACAGCAGCAGTACCAGGCGAGCCTACCATACCTCCGCCACCTACATCCAATAGAACAGTATTTCTTATTGCAATTATTGATTTTATAATATGATTTGATTTTTTTAAATCATTAGTAATTGTTGTTCCATTATGAGATAAATTAAATGCATTACGAATTTTTAAAGGAATATTAGAATCCATAACAGGTTCTAGGGCTCTAGGATGAATATATTTTGCACCAAATAAAACCATTTCAGCAGCTTCTGCAAAAGAAATTTCATCAAGTACTCGAGCATCACTAACAATTAATGGATCTGCAGTAAGCAAGCCATCTATGTCACTCCATAAATATACTTCGTCTGCATCAATGCATGAGGCAATTATAGTAGCAGTATAATCAGAACCACTTCTACCTAAAGTTGTAATATGACCAAATTGATCAGCACCAATAAATCCAGTCACAACAGGAATTATGTCTTGTCGAAACATTGGGAGAATTTTTGCATTTACTCTAAGTTTAGTAGTATTTATCAAAGGTCTAGCTTCTCCAAAATTTGAATCTGTAACTATTCCGATATCTTTACCAGTAAAATAGTCTGATTTTAAATTTGAATTGAGAAAACAATAACACACTATAGGAGCCATCAAACGCTCTCCGAATGATAACAGTTGATCCAAAGAACGAGGCGTTATTTCAGAAATGAGAACTAGACCATTTAAAATGTCATGAAATTCAGATAAAATACTTAAAACAATACGTTTAGCTTCCAATTTTAAAGAATTATTCGTTATTGTTTTCTCTATCAAATCAATATGAATAGAAGTCATTTCATCAATAAAGATCTTTACTGAATCACGGTTTCCTTTCATTATAGGATCAGTTAAAGATAAAATTTTATCAGTAACTTTAGACAAAGCAGAAATGACGCAAATTATATCATTTTTTGAGCCATTCATATTTTTAAAAGAATGGGTCAAGTCAATAACGGTATTTATTTTTGAGGGATTATCAAGTACAGATCCACCAAATTTCATTATTATTTTCATATATATGGTATTTTAAATGATTTAGAGTATTAATAATTATTTTATGCTTTAAATTAGAACGCATATCAATGCATATTTAGTCCTGAACTCTAGGTGCAAGATAAAAATGAATTCTACCTATATTAGTTATTCGAAATTCTAGTCTAATTGGCATTTTTGTAGAGTATTCTATTGCAGATGAGACACCTACAGAACTTACTGATTTTACAATTTTCAATAAATAATCAAGACTATATGTAGCTTTAGAATCTTCTTTGACTTCAATTTCCTCTAAACCTTCACTATTAGGTTCCATAATTACATTAGCTTCACCAGTATCACTTTTACCTAAAAATTCTATTTTATCAGAATAGGAAGAAATTTCTATATATTCAGAAACAACTTCAATATCAGATAATATTTTATCAAATGAAGATAAAGATAATACAAGTTTAGAATTAAAAGATAGCTTTGGAAGTGGAGTTGATGCAGAAGAACTCTCAATTAATCTCATCTTATACTCTCTTTTATAGCTACCAATTGTTCTTATTTTTAGCATATCTTCTTCACTAATGGATATCTCAAGTTCATCTTTTTTATCAGTCCGCTTTATCAGCTTTGAAAATTCTGAAATTCTAACTCCAAATTTTAGTTCAGAATCACATCTGTAACTATCAAATGCAGAATTAGGCCAAAATATGTCAATTAATGCTACATGCGAAGGATCCATTCCCCTAAATGATATACCTTCAGCAGTAGCTTCAAATGTTGCCTCATCAACTAATGTAGATATAGCTGAAGTTATTGTTTTCCACTGATCAGGAGATTTTGTTTTCGCAGTAAACATCAAATTAATCAATTAGACTATATCTATTTCAGATTTTAATATTACTAATATCACCATTATAAATCGCGTATTATATACAGTATTTATGAGTAATTTCTCCAAGTATGATTACATTTAGTACATCGATAAAATTGAGTGGTCGCTTCATCTGCAGATCTAGTTTGTAACATCCACCAAAATGCCAAATTATTATAACATTTTGGGCATTCAATATTAGTTGTGGGAAGAGATTCTATAGGTTTTTCAACGTCCATTATTTTTAAGGTACTTTCAGAGTAACCATAATTAGAAACAGAGTTAGGCTTATTGTTAGCAGTAATAGTACTTGATACTTCATTGATAATATTATGACCACATTTTATACAGATCAATATTTTTTCTTCAGATTTATTTCGTATACGAGAATCGCACTTTGGGCAAAACTTCATATGATTATCACTATCATATCATCTTCTTAATTTATTTTCCTAATGTTAATTTTAACATGCCAGATAAATTATTTGTATATTGTATAGCCAAATCAATAGATTCTAAGAGAGATTTTAGTGGATCACTTTTATTTGCCAAAATCTTTAGCATATATTCTCTAATCAAGGGATGTTTTAATATCACGCCAGCAAATTTTATATCATTATTTCTTTGTAATTCCTGTTGAACTATATATAAAATGGAAATATCCACATCCAAAATTCTAAATTCTAATTCTTTGTCCTTTGCATGTGTAATTTCCGCATGCATATATAAAAGACAACTACATATTGAGGATATAAATGATACCTTCGTATATCGGAATTGAATAAAAAAAGTTATATTGACAATATTGTTTTAAAAAAAATAGCAGAAAAATCAAGTACTGAAAATACAATAACACTAAGTTTGAATTTTACTATTAACGGATTTATAAGAGAAATATTTACACAAAATAATTGGGAAAAAGCATACAATAAACACGACAACATATTTAGAGCAGTCATAAAATTAGAAATTAAAAACAATGGGCACATTATAGAATCAAGGAAATTATTAAGGAAGGCAATTCTATTTTGGACTAGAAACCCAAAGGTCAACCACAGAATTTGGATAACAATAGTTAAAGATGAAACACCATATTATCCATTGGAAGAAGAAGAAGCAAAGAATCTATTATTCAATTTTCAAAAAGAAATAGAAATAGAATCAAGTAAACTTAAAGATGGAAAAAATAAGATAGCAGTCAAGGTCAATATTTCTTGGGGAAAACATGAATATATAGAAAAAGAAGAAATAACAAAAGAAACAAATACTGAAGAAATTGAAATAATTACAGATAAGCATTTAAAATAATTATTATAAATATATATATAATAATACCCTCATAAAGGCTCTGTTAACTTATCGATTATCCGTTTATTGTGTTGACTAATGAAAAGATTAAACCAATTTGTTATATGTTTTAATTTACATTTCTTTTTTCTACATGGAAAGTAATTGTCAAATCCGTCGGTTCTATCCTTTATGTATTGAATTGATCTTTCCATGGTGTTTTTCTCTTTAAAGAGGAATGCAAATGATGTTTAAGTTTCAGAAACCTGCAATGCTTGCGGTGGATACCAAGTTCTTTCACCGTCTGCGGTTGAAACCGGATGCTTGCCATATATGTTTATCAATGATGCAATAAAACGCTCAGCTACAATCAGCATTGTTCTTTCAAAGGATATATCAACCAGAAGGATTTGCTTATTCATAGGCTCAATTGCAACCCATCATAACCAGACATATTTAGAACCAATCTTAATCAAGGTTTCATCGATGATAAACTCCAATCTTTTTTCTCTTGTTTAATACTTTTTGTGGTATGTGGTGTGTTGAATAACTACTTTCTCAAATGAGCTATATATCTCCTTTTAGTAGAATAGATGTTGTCTGATAACTCCAAGATGGACAAAAAGAAAAAACCAAAGAGG
>Ga0134125_10008159_pt1 | contig 11810 bp, 9 predicted proteins | sample KB31751_FD_96464 | JGI IMG/M metagenome (GOLD analysis project Ga0134125, IMG submission 96464) | Terrestrial soil microbial communities with excess Nitrogen fertilizer from Kellogg Biological Station, Michigan, USA - KB3-175-1 | ecosystem: Environmental > Terrestrial > Soil > Unclassified ... | reverse complement strand
AGTTATGTCGATGAATGTCGGACAGGATTCGGGCGATGAGCCGGGCGTGATGGCCAGCATCAACACGACGCCGCTGGTCGACGTCATGCTGGTGCTCCTCATCATCTTCCTCATCACGATTCCTGTGATCACCAAGACCGTCCCGGTCAAGCTGCCGAATGCCAACAACATTCCGACGCAGACCAAGCCCAAGGACATCACCATTGCGGTGGATGTCGCTGGCAACGTGTACTGGGACGACAAGCAGGTCGCTGACAACGCTCAGCTGCTCACCATGATCGAGCAGCAGGCGGTGAGAAACCCGCAGCCGGAAATCCATATCCGCGGCGATCTGAATGCCAGCTACAAGTCCATCGGGCGCGTTCTCTATCAGTTGCAGCGCGGCGGGATGGTCAAGGTCGCTTTCATCACCGAGCCCGATCGCAGTGCGCTCGGGGTGCATTGAGGAGCTCTGAAGCATGTCCATGAATGTCGGGGGCTCTAGCGCGGGCCCCATGTGCGACATCAACACGACGCCGCTCATCGACGTCCTGCTGGTGCTGCTCGTAACCCTCATCATTACCCTGCCGGTCATGACGCACGCGGTGAAGCTCGATCTGCCACAGCAGAACCAGCCGCCCCCGCAGAACGTTCAACCTGAAGTGATCGACCTCGAGATCGACTTCGATGGAACCGTCGTCTGGAACGGTACGCCAGTCACGATGCAGCAGCTCGACGGCTACTTCGCGAGCGAGTCGAGCAAGGTCCCGCAGCCGGAGATTCACCTGAATCCCGACGGCATGGCCAAGTATGACGTGGTGGCGAAGGTGCTGGCGTCGGCCCAGCGCAACCGGATGACCAAGATCGGCTTCGTCAATACTTCCGAATTTGCCCAATAGGGGATCGAGTGCAGTGAGTCACCCCATGCGAGACGATGTCATGAAGGTCAAACGTACCCTGGTCGCCGCAGTCGCCATCGGCGCCGCGGTGGTGTGCTGTGCCGGCCTTGCCGGAGTCACACGGGCGCAGGCTGCGGACGCGCCCGCGCACACCGTCAGCCGGGAAGTCGGTAAGCCGCTCAAGGCTGCGCAGGACGCTCTGGCAAAGCAGGACTACAGCACGGCGCTCGCGAAGCTGCAGGAAGCCGACGCGATGCCGAAGAAGAGCGCGTACGAGCAGCACCTCATCCATGAGATGGAAGGTTATGTCTACGTGCGGACCAAGCAGTATCAGCAGGCCGCCAAGGCGCTCGAGCCGGGATTGACTGACGGATTCCTTGCCGCCGATCAGCTGCCGCAGCGCACCGTTGCCGTTGCGCAGCTCAACTACCAGATCAAGAACTACGACAAGGCCATCCAGTACGGCACTCAGGCGATCGACAAGGGTTGGGCGGATGCGCAGATGCCGACGCTCGTCGCGCAGGCGTACTACCTGAAGAACGACTGGAAGGGCGTGGTGCACTTCGAGAAGTCGCAGATCGAGGCAGACCAGAAAAAAGGCGTGACGCCTCCGAACGAGTCGCTGCAGCTGCTGCTCAGCGCCTGCCTGAAGATGAGCAACGAGGACTGCACCGACGATGCGCTGCAGCAGCTCGTCGTGTACCACCCGAAGCCTGAGTACTGGCAGCAGCTTCTCTACTCGATGTTCAAGACGGTCAAGAGCGACCGCAACCTGCTGCAGACGTATCGTCTCGCCTCCGAGGTCAACGTGCTGAAGCGTCCCGAGGATTACACCGACTTCGCGCAGCTGGCGATCGAGGCCGGCTCACCGGGCGAGGCCCAGCAGGCCATCGAGAAGGGACTGCAGGCGAACATTTTCCCGGATGCCCGCACGAAGGGTAAGGCGCAGCGTCTGCTCACCGATGCCAAGCGGGCCTCGGAACGGGATCAGAAGACATTGGCGAAGAACGCGCGCGAGGCCGCCGCTGCGAGCAATGGCCAGCAGGAAGTGGGGCTGGGCCTCGCCTACCTCGGCTATCAGCAATACGACAAGGCTGTAGACGCTCTGAAGCAGGGCATCTCCAAGGGAGGCCTGAAGAGCCCCCCCGAGGCGAAGCTGCTGCTCGGCATTGCCGAGCTCAAGAAGGGCGACAAGTCGGCCGCGCTTACGTCCTTCAAGTCCGTGAAGGGCGATCCGACCCTCGAACGGCTCGCGACCCTCTGGAGCCTGCGTGTCCGTTCCGGTGGCGGTGAGGCCTGATTCCCGGCCGATTTACCCTAGGAGAATCTCATGGCGATCAAGGTAGGCGACCGGATGCCTTCGGGCACCCTCAAGATGATGACCAAGGATGGGCCGAAGGAGGTCTCGAGCGAAGATCTCTTCAAGGGGAAGAAGGTCGTGCTGTTCTCCGTGCCGGGTGCGTTCACGCCCACCTGTGATGCCAAGCACCTGCCGGGCTTCGTGCAGCTCGCCGATCAGATCCGCGCCAAGGGCGTCGACACGATCGCCTGCATGTCCGTCAACGACGTCTTCGTCATGAACGCGTGGGGCAAGGCTTCGAGCGTCGGTGACAAGGTGACGATGCTGGCGGACGGCAACGGCGATTACGCGAAGGCTCTGGGCCTGGAGCTGGATGCCCGCAAGTTCGGAATGGGCACGCGCGGCCAGCGGTTCGCGGTCGTCGTCGACGACGGCGTGGTGAAGAGGGTAAACGTCGAGGAGCCGGGGCAGTTCAAGGTCTCTGCCGCCGAGCATATCCTCGGTCAGTTATAGCTTTCCAACGGCGCTAGCCGAGAAGCCTTTCCAATTCCGGGACGATCTGAAAGAGGTCGCCGACGAGACCCACGTCGGCGACTTCGAAGATCGGGGCTTCGGAATCCTTGTTGATCGCGACGATCGTGCGGGCGTCCTTGATGCCCGTCAGGTGCTGGATCGCGCCTGAGATTCCGATCGCGACGTAGAGCTCCGGGGCAATGATCTTGCCTGTCTGCCCCACCTGCAGCTCGTTGGGGGCGTAGCCTGCATCCACTGCGGCGCGCGATGCGCCCACCGCTGCGCCCAGCCTGTCCGCGAGCTTGTAGAGCGTCTTGAACGCCTCGGCGCTGCCGAGCGCCCGTCCGCCTGAGACCACTCGCGAGGCGGTCTGCAGGTCGGGGCGGTCGTTCTTCGCAGCCGAAACCGACACGAAGCGCGTGTGCGACGGGATCTCGGCGTTGGTGGTGGCTTTCTCGACCGGGGCCGATCCCCCCGTCTCGGCGGCCTGGAAGGATGCCGCGCGCACAGTGCCCACCACCTTGGCGCCGGCGTCGATTTCCACGGTGACAATGGCATTGCCCGCATAAATCGGACGGCGGAAGCGAGTGGCGCTCTCGACCGCCATGATGTCGCTGATCTGAGCGGTGTCGAGGAGGGCGGCGACGCGCGGCATCAGGTCTTTGCCGAATGTCGTCGAGGGTCCCAACACGTGGGTGAAATCGCCGGCGAGCGCTGCAATCTGCGGCGCAAGAGTCGCCGCCAGCAGGTGAGCGTTTGCCGGATGCTCGACCGCGAGTACGCGGGTGACACCCTTGAGAGCGGCAGCCTCTGCGGCAACCGAGCTCGTCTGGGCCGCGCACACGGCAACCGTAATTTCCGCGTCCGGGATGCCGGCGGCACAGGTCACGCACTTCGCGGTGCTGAGGTTGAGGTGTGTGCCGTCGTGCTCGGCGACGATCAGGATAGTGCTCATGATTACAGCAGCCCTTTGCTCTTCAGGGTGGCGACGAGCTCTGCGGCGTCCTTCACCTTGATGCCTTTCTGACGTTGTTGAGGCGGCTCGAAGCGCGTGAGTTTCAGACGCTGCCGCTGCTCGACGCCGAGCGCGGCGAGTGTCAGGGTTTCGAGCGGCTTCTTCTTCGCCTTCATGATATCCGGGAGCTTGACGTAACGCGGCTCGTTCAGCCGCAGGTCCGTCGTGATCACCGCCGGCAGCTCGACTTCCAGGGTCTCGAGGCCGGCATCGACCTCGCGCGTCACGCGCGCTTTGTCGCCATCGAGCTCCACCTTCGAGGCGAAGGTTGCCTGCGGCCGCTGCCACAGCGCCGCGAGCATCTGGCCCGTTTGGCTGTTGTCATCGTCGATCGCCTGCTTGCCCAGAATGACGAGGAAGGGCTGCTCGCGCTCGGTGAGCTTCAACAGAGCGCGGGCGGCAACCAGCGGCTCGACGATGCCGTCGGCCTGAACGTGCAGCGCGCGGTCCGCGCCCATGGCGAGGCAGGTCCGCAACTGCTGCTGGCAGTCCGCGGGACCGATGTTCGCGACGATGACCTCTTCGGCTGCGCCCCTCTCCTTGATCCGCAGGGCCTCTTCGAGTGCAATCTCATCGAAGGGGTTGACGCTCATTTTCACCCCCTCGGTGATCACCCCGCTGGCATCCGGCTTGACTCGGATGCGCACGTTGTAGTCCACCACTCGCTTGATGCCGACCAGGATGCGTTTCATGGCTCCGCTTCTTGACTGGATAAAAGTACAGTAATCAGATCTTGAGCGTCGGCTCTAGCGATTACGCCACCGACGAAGGTAACAGGGATTGCGAGCGGCTCGCGGCAAAAGCGAGTGCGGCCGCGCACCGGCTTCGGCCGCAAGGGCGGTCGGATGAGGGCAGCGGGAGCTGCTCCAGTTGGAATGTCAACTGCCTAATCCTGGGTGTCTCTGTTCTCATGGGCGGAATCTGCGTCTTGCAGAACGGAGAAGACGTTAAACGTCGAACCGCGGGCTCACGTTGATTCGGTGCCGCGACTATAGCAGAGGTTCGCGCTAGAATCGGTCATGGGCGCGGCGCGCAGAGTTCAACGGGGTTCGCATCAAAGATGCTTGGGTACGCGGTCCGCCGCATCGCGGGAACCGTCCCGACCCTGCTGATTCTCGTTACGCTGTCGTTCTTCGTCATCCGCCTCGCACCGGGCGGCCCCTTCGACGAAGAGCGCGCTCTCACCCCGCAGGTCCGCGCAAACCTCGATCACCTCTACGGCTTCGACCAGCCGCTCGCTGTGCAGTACCTGCACTATCTCGAGGGCCTCGCTCAGGGTGACTTCGGAGTTTCGTACAAGCTGCGTGATGACAGCGTTGCAGATCTGATCGCACAGGGGCTGCCTGTCAGCGTGACGGTCGGCTTCGCTGCGCTCGCCCTCGCCATGCTCCTGGGCGTGCCGCTCGGCATCTGGGCCGCGCTGCGGGGCGCAGGTGCGGTCGACTACCTGGTCACCGCACTCGCCACGGTCGCGATCGCTCTGCCGACCTTCGTGACCGGGCCGCTGCTCGCGCTCGTGTTCGGCCTGGCGCTGCGCTGGCTGCCGGTCTCCGGTTGGCAGCAGGGCGATCCCTTCTACCTCGTCCTCCCCGCCGTAACGCTGGCACTGCCTGTAGGCGCGACGATTGCCCGCATGATGCGCGGGAGCCTCCTCGAGACGCTGAGCGCGAGCTTCGTGCGCACTGCACGGGCGCGGGGGCTGGGTCCCTGGCGCGTGCTCCTGCACCATGCCCTGCGGCCGGCGCTGCTGCCGGTCGTGAGTTATCTCGGGCCCGCCGCGACGTATGTCTTCACCGGCTCGCTGGTGGTCGAGACGGTGTTCGCGCTGCCGGGCACGGGACGCTACCTCGTGCAGGGAGCGCTCGATCGCGACTACACGCTCGTCATGGGCATGATCATCCTCTACGGGGCGCTGACGCTGCTGCTCAACCTCGCAGCCGATCTCGTCTACGGCCTGCTCGACCCACGGGTGCGCCATGACTGAGGCGCAATCGCTCGCGATCAGTCCGGTGCGGGCGCGCCCCGGCGTGCGCCGCCTGCGGGAGAACCGGCTTGCGCTCGGCGCGGCGCTCGCGATCGCGGCGCTCGCGGTATTCGCGCTCGCAGGTCCGTGGCTGAGTCCCTACTCCTACGATGCGCTCGACTGGAGGCACATCTCCATTGCGCCGGGGCTCACCGCCGCTCACTGGCTCGGCACCGATCCTCTGGGCCGGGATCTTTACGTGCGCACGCTCTACGGCCTGCGCCTGTCGCTGCTCATCGGGGTGCTCGCGACTGCGGTGAGCGTCGGGATCGGCGTCGCCTGGGGCGCGGTTGCAGGTTATGTGGGGGGGCGTACGGATTCGTGGATGATGCGGGCAGTGGACGTGTTGTATGCGTTGCCGTATCTCTTTGTCGTGATCATCCTCGCTACGGTTTTCGGCCGCGGCAGTATCGTCATGCTGCTGATAGCCATCGGTGCGGTGGGCTGGCTGACGATGGCGCGGGTCGTACGCGGTCAGACGCTGTCGCTCAAGCGGCGTGAATTCATCGAGGCGGCGCGTGCGACGGGTCTCGGCACGCCGGCGATTCTCGCCCGGCACATCCTGCCCAACGTTGCCGGTACGGTGGTGGTCTATGCGGCCCTGACCATCCCGGAGCTCATCACCTACGAGAGCTTCCTCAGCTTTCTCGGGCTCGGTGTGCAGGAGCCGCTCGCGAGCCTGGGGAGCCTCATCAACAACGGGGCGCGGCAGATGCTGACGGCGCCGTGGCTGCTGCTCGTGCCTGCGGGGGTCCTGATCGCGCTGCTCCTCTGCTTCAATCTTCTCGGTGATGGCCTGCGCGATGCGCTCGATCCCACCGGACACTGAGGAAGGAAAGGGCACGGTGCTGCGCATCACGCAGCTCGGTGTCACCTTCGTCACGCCCCAGGGAGCCGTGTCAGCGGTCGAGGACGTGTCAATCACCGTGCGGCGCGGCGAGTGTCTCGGGGTGGTGGGCGAATCCGGCGCCGGCAAGAGTCAACTCTTCCTGGCGACGCTCGGCCTCCTGCCTGCGACGGCCCGGGTCACCGGCAGTGCTCAACTCGGCCGTGAGCCGCTCATCGGCCGCCCGGAGAGGGACCTCGACCGCATCCGCGGTGCCCGGATCGGGCTCGTCTTCCAGGACCCGATGACTTCGCTCACGCCGCACCTGCGCATCGGGGAGCAGATCGCCGAGCCCATCGTCAGGCATTGCGGCACGAGCTGGCGCGAGGCACGGCGGAAGGCGCTCGCGCTGTTGGAGCGGGTGCACGTCCCGGAGCCGGCGCGCCGGATGCGTCAATATCCGCACGAGCTGTCCGGCGGGATGCGGCAGAGAGTCATGATCGCGATTGCGCTCGCGTGTGGGCCCGAGCTGCTCATCGCCGATGAGCCGACGACGGCGCTCGATATCACCATCCAGGCGCAGATCCTGGCGCTGCTGGTGGAGCTGAAGCGCGAAAGCGGCATGGCGATGGTGTTGATCACGCACGACTTCGGTGCGGTGGCAGGTGTCGCCGACCGGATTGCCGTCATGCAGGCCGGACGCATCGTCGAAATGGATAGCGCCGCCGCGGTGTTGAAGACCCCACGAAATGCGTATACACGCGACCTGTTGGAAAAGGTGCCGCGTCTTACGCTCCCACCGGAATCGACCGCCGCGGCCATGTCTCCTTCGGGGCAAGCATCAAACTCTGAGGCCGGTACCGGCCACGCGAGCGCTAGCGCTGCGCCCGCTGCCGGGGGTGTCACCCTCGGCATCTCCTCGCTCGCCGTTGAGTATTCGAGCCGCGGCGCGTGGCGCGTGGGCAGTCGCGTGCTGCCGGCGCTCCACGATGTCAGCTTCGAGCTGTATCCGGGAGAGGCGCTGGGCGTGGTGGGCGAGTCGGGCTCCGGGAAATCGACCCTCGCGCGGGCGGCACTGCAGCTCATCCGTCCGAGCGCGGGCCGCGTGACCTGGCTGGGGCAATCACTCTCGGCTCTGTCGGCGCAGGAGCTCAAGCACTTGCGCCGCGACCTGCAGATCGTCTTCCAGGACCCGCTCGCGAGCCTGGATCCGCGCATGACGATCGGTCGGATCGTCTCGGAGCCACTCGAGGTCCACGAGCCTCATCTCGGGGCCGAGGCGCGCGGGCGCCGGGTGGAGCAGATGCTCGTGCGTGTTGGCTTGGGTCAGGAGCTGATGAGCCGTTACCCGCACGAGCTCTCCGGGGGCCAGTGCCAGCGCGTCGGCATCGCGCGCGCGATGATCCTGGGGCCGCGGCTGCTCGTCTGCGATGAGCCGGTGAGCGCGCTCGATGTCTCCGTGCAGGCGCAGATTCTCGATCTGCTCGCGAGTCTCAAAGGCGAGCATGGGATGTCGATCCTCTTCGTGAGCCACAATCTCGCGGTGGTGAGACGGCTCTGCGATAGGGTCCTCGTCCTATATCGCGGACGCATGATGGAGCTCGCAGACACGCAGACGCTCTTCACGCGCCCGTTGCATCCCTACACGCATGCCCTGCTGGATGCCGTGCCGGTCGTGGATCCGGACGTGCAGCCGGGGCGCCTGGCGCTTGCGCGTCTCGGCGAGCCGCTGGAGCAGGAAGAGGGTGCAGCGGCTGCAGGCTGCGTATTTCGTGGGCGGTGTCCTCATGCCATCCAGGAGTGCGCGGCGCGGATGCCTGTATGGGAGGAAGCGCCGGGCCCGTGCCACATCGCCTGTCACCGGTTCCGGGAGCTGGCCGATGGTATCCTTCCTCAGTGAGGTGCAGGAAACCCGATGAAGCCCGACGTCAGCATTCGACCGAGCGATAGCCTCCGCCACGTGCGTTATGAGATTCGCGGCCGCCTGGCGCGGCGCGCGCACGAGCTCGAGCGGCAGGGCTATGAGATCGTTTCCCTCAACATCGGCAACCCGAAGGCATTCGGGTTCCGTACGCCGGAGACCATGCGTCTCGCCATGATCGAGAACCTCTCGGAGGCCGAGGGCTATTGCCACCAGAAGGGCATCTTCCCGGCGCGTGAGGCGGTGGTGATGCAGCAGCAGGCGAGGGGTGTCTCCGGAGTCACCGCCGAGGAGGTGTTCATCGGCAATGGCGTGAGCGAGCTCATCGATCTCGTTCTGCGCGCGCTCCTCAACAGCGGTGATGAGGTGCTGGTGCCGAGCCCCGACTATCCGCTCTGGACGGCCGCCGTCACGCTCAACGGCGGGCGGGTGGTGCACTACCCCTGCCGGCCGGAAAACGGCTTCGTGCCCGATCCGGAGGAGCTCGCGCGCCTCGTCACACCGCGTACGCGCGCCATCGTCGTCATCAATCCCAACAACCCGACGGGCGCCGTCTATCCGCGGCCGGTGCTCGAGGCGCTGGCGCAGCTCGCGGAGCGCTGCGGGCTCGTCGTCTTCAGCGATGAGATCTACGATCAGATGGTCTACGACGATGCCGAGTTCGTGCCCCTGGCGACCCTGGTGCACGACACCCTGTGCGCCACGCTCTCCGGTCTCTCAAAGGTTTACCGGGCCTGCGGCTACCGGGTCGGCTGGGCGGTCTTCTCCGGCCGCACCCGCGCCGCGGCAGATTATCTGAGCGCGCTCGAGCTCTTGAGCTCACTGCGCCTCTGCAGCAACGTGCTTTCGCAGTGGGCGGTGCAGACGGCGCTCGGTGGCTACCAAAGCGTGAAGGATCTCGTCAGCCCCGGTGGGCGCCTCTTTGAGTCGCGGCGGACCATTCTGAGCGCGACCGGCAGCAGCCGGTTTCTCGAGTTGGCACCCCCGAAGGGGGCGATGTATGCCTTCGTCGGCGTCGATGCCGCCGAGCTGCCGGCCTTCGACGATCAGAAGTTCGCGCTCGATCTGCTCGAGCAGAAGCACGTGCTGGTGGCGCCGGGCGTGAGCTTCAACGTGCCATACCGCAACCATTTCCGGGTCACTACGCTTCCCGATCCGGCAATGCTACGGGTGGTGTTTTCGCGCATCGAAGAGCTTCTGCAGAGCTATGCGAGCGCCGCTGTTACCGCTCCGTCCGGCGAGGCTGGTGCGCCCAGTAATGTGGTCGAGGCGACCTCGCGTTTCAAGTAAGAGCGCAAGAATTAGCGCTAAGTTCCTGTATTGCTGAATATTCCGAGCCATCTCAACGCAGTCCTCGACAGCGGAGGCACGGTGCTCGTGCCTTCGCGGCAGAGGGCGCATGCACTGGGCTTGGCCTACTCGGCAGCGCAGCTCGCACGCGGCAGGCGCGTGTGGGCGAGCCCGGACGTGTTGCCGCTCGAGGTCTGGCTGACGCGCGAGATCGAGCGCTATGCGGCCGACGGCGCGCGCAACCGCAGTGTGCCGCGACTGCTTTCCACGGCCGAGGAGTGGCTCCTCTATCGGCAATGCACGGCCGAGGCCACGGAGAGTATCGACCTCGTCAACCGCGTGTCGCTCGCGGAATCGCTGCGCCGTGCAAGCGCGCTCGCGGCGGATCTGCGCATCGACCTGCACGCGATTGCCGAGCCCGCCGACACCGAGGCGGGCCTGCTCGGAAAAGTGCACCGCGCCGTGTTGCAACGCTGTGGTGCCCTGGGAGCTGCACCGCTGTCGGCGGCTTTGCCGAGGCTGCCGTGTCTCGGGGATGAGCGGCCGGTCGTGCTCGCAGGCTTCATCGCGCCATCGCCGCGCTTGCAATCGATTGCCGCGGGCCGTGCGCACCACGGGTTCGAGACCTCGTATGCGCCGCGCGCTGCTGCCCCCGTGCTGGTTTCGCCGCAGGTGGTGACACCGGCCGATGAGCGCGATGAGCTCGAGCGCATCGCCGAGTGGTGTCTACGGCGGCTCACCGCGCAAGCGGATGCGCGCCTCCTCGTCCTGCTGCCTGGATCGGCCGGCCGGCGCGAGCGGCTGGCGACCCTGATCCAACAGAGCTTCCCGGGATACGAAGCTCGGTCGCTCGTGGCCATCGAGGGCGGTCAGCCCCTTGCGAGCCTGCCGATGATCGCTCATGCGCTCGCGAGCCTCGCGCTGCTCGCAGGAGAGGCCGTAGGCGTAGAGAGCCTCCTCGAATGGCTGCGGGCACCCTGGTGGTCCGAGCCGGACGCCGCGGCGCGTGCCGCGCTCGATCTGTGGCTGCGGCAGCAGGGCCGGTTGCGGCTCGATCTCGGATCTCTCCTGGGAGCGCTGCGCCGGGCGCCCGCCGCGCTCGCGGGGCCGGCGAAAGCGGTCAGCGCGCGCCTGGAAGGCGCGGCCGGGTCGGTGCGTGCGAGCGCGGCAAACCCGCGGGAGTGGTCGGAGAGCTTCGAGGCGGCGCTGACGATCCTCGGCTGGCCCGGAGCCCGCACGCGCGGCAGCGCCGAGCAACAGACACTCGCGCGCTTCCATGAGCTGCTCGAGGAGCTGGGCGAGCTTTCGGCCGCGGCCCAAACGCTGACTTTCGATATCGCCGTACGCTGGCTGACGGAAAGAGCGGCGCTGAGCCCGTACCGGCCCTCGGATGATGATGCGACGGTGACCATTTCCCCTGCATACGCGGACCCCGTGGCCCGTTACGACGGCCTGTGGGTTGCCGGACTCAATGCGGAGACCTTCCCGCAGCCGGTCGCGCCCGATCCGTTTCTGCCGCTGGCCGCGCAGATTGTGGCCGGTTGGCCCGCCGCGACGGCCGCCGGCCGTTTGGAGGAAGCACGGGCGCTCATCGCGGCCTGGCGTGCCGCGGCCGCGGAGTTGGTGCTCAGTGCGCCGGCCCGTGCGCAGGACATCGAATTGTTGCCCAGCCCGTTGCTCGAGGAGTGGCGGCCCGCCGCGCGACGGAGTGTGAAGGCACGCGGCTCGATATGGCTCCCGGCGCGGCTTCACCGTTCGGGGTTGCTCACGCAGTGGCGCGATGATGTCGGGGTCACTTGGAACTCCCAGCTTCCGCTGCCCTCGGGCACTCGCAGTCTCGAGCTGCAGAACCAATGTCCTTTCCGCGCCTACGCGGAGCTCAGGCTGGGAAGCCAGGTGATCGGCGTGCCGGAGCCGGGCATTGCGCCTGATGCGCGCGGGCAGCTCCTGCACGCCGCCCTGCAGCAACTGTGGGAACGGCTCGGTGACTCGCGCGCGCTGATTGCGCTCGCGCCGCAGGTGCTCGATGAGTGGGTGAGGAGTT
>Ga0134125_10008158_pt1 | contig 11811 bp, 14 predicted proteins | sample KB31751_FD_96464 | JGI IMG/M metagenome (GOLD analysis project Ga0134125, IMG submission 96464) | Terrestrial soil microbial communities with excess Nitrogen fertilizer from Kellogg Biological Station, Michigan, USA - KB3-175-1 | ecosystem: Environmental > Terrestrial > Soil > Unclassified ... | reverse complement strand
TGTAAGGGCACGGTCGTGACCAGGGTAATCGCACCTAACCAAACCCGGCCGGCCAGCATCGCCCAATGAGAATACTTCGGGATGCGCAAGTGGTTGAAATGATGGTGGCCAGGGACGGAGTTGAACCGCCGACGCCAGCCTTTTCAGGGCTAGAATGAAAAGTATTATCAACAACTTAATAGGTCTCGGTGGGCTGCGTAAGTACTTTTAAGATCATTACGGACGAATCTTTCTTGGGTGGAATTTTTGGGTGGCTTAAATACATTGATCGGAATGTTACCAACTTTGCCCTGACAGTGCCGTACTATACATGGGTCCTGATGGTGATCTCCCTTTGGTTCAGGGCCGACTATCGCCGGATGTTTCTGCCGTGTTACCCATGACTCGAATGAGCTTATCGAGCTGGCTTTCGATCTCACCAATTCTGTCCTGTTCATCTCGTAGCTGGTGCTCAGCGCCGATTTCGCGGTTCTATCTGTTGGCGGGCTATTCGGAAACTATTCTTAATTTCCGTGTAGCCAACGATATACCCAGAATAGACGCATTAATGAGACGCTCTCGCGATGAGGCTCAGCTTACGTTTCGTTCTAGACAGTTCACTCGTGCGCCCGACGCAGGATCATACATGATCGACAGTAATCGTTAACGTCATGAGTTTTGCCTCCCATGTCCAACAAGCTCCGCATCTGGTGAGGATTTGACACGTCCGGCGGTTGGTAAGTATATACTGACGGTTAGTTGACACTTACATATACTAGCGCTCCGCCATGCGGCGAATAAGACTATGAGTGGGTGAGCACACATATGCCAACAATGGTCCAAGTTGAGCTGGCCCTGGACGCGCTGGGAGATCCCACTCGCCGAGCTGTGTTCAAGCGACTGCGGGGAGGAAACCTTTCGGTGCGGGAGATTGCCGACCGTATGGATGTGAGCCGACCGGCGGTTTCCCAGCACTTGAAAGTGCTGAAGGTGGCCAAATTGGTGGTCGTCCGCACTGAAGGCACGCGGCGGTTGTATGGAGTCGATCCGCACGGCATCGAATCATTGCGGAACTGGTTAGACGGGTTCTGGGATGAAACTCTAATGGCGTTCAGGCAAGCAGCAGAACAAGCAGCAAAGGAAAGGAAGCTCAAATGACCGACCAGCCCTTGATTGACCGCAACAGCGTAAAGAAGGTGGTCAACGTGGAAGCCACCCAGGAGATTGCATGGCGAGTCTTTACTGAGAGCATGGGCACATTGTGGCCGCTGGCATACTACAAAATCGGAAAGGCCAATGCTGTGGATGCAGTGATCGAGCCGTGTGTCGGAGGCCGCTGGTACGAGCGGGGAGACGATGGAAGCGTATGTCAGTGGGGCAGCGTACTCGCGTGGGAGCCGCCCTCGCGCCTGGTGCTCTCGTGGGACATCAGTGCCGACTGGCAGTATGACCCAACCCTGAAAACGGAAATTGAGGTGCGCTTCAACGCCGAACGTAGCGACCGTACACGCGTTGAACTGGAGCATCGTCATCTTGATCGCTATGGTGCGCGTCGCGATGAGATGCGTCGGGTATTCGACACTGAAGGCGATTGGGGTCGGCTCTTGGAAGGGTTCGCGCGTGCGGCCGCGGTCTAAAAGCGACAGGAGAATACATGTCGGATATCAGACAGACACGAAAAGCGTTGGTGAAGCGAATCTTGGAAGGAGCGGGCGAGGCGTCAACCTCGGAGCGTCGCGCCGCGTTCGACAACAATGGCCTCGCCGGACCACCAGGCGCGCTAGCTGATAAGGTCGCAAGATATGCGTATAGGGTCATTGATGAGGACATGACCGCCGCGAAGGAATCGGGCTTCAGTGAAGATCAGATTTTCGAGATCGTGGTATGCGCGGCGGTCGGGCAGGCCACTCGGCAGAACGACGCGGCACTTGCGGCCCTTCAGGCCGCGACCGGGAAGGAGTGAGCATGCGGCTTCAAATCCTCGATAGCGCCCACGGATTCGGTACGAAGGCACTTTTCGCGCTCATCCGCGTAGTCTCGCGGCAGCCGGTTCTCGATGTCGTCAAACTGGTGAAGTACCGGCCTGACTTCTACGGCGGCCCAATGTCGGCAGTAACGCAGGAGGCAATGCGCGGACCCTCCACTTGGTCTATTGGTGATCGCGAGTTTATGGCTGCGTTCATCGCGAACACCAACCAGTGCGAGTTCTGCATTAAGGCGCACTCGGCGGTCGCGCAGCGGGCATATGGCGATGGAAAGACGGTCTCCGCGATGTTGTCCGATCTTGACACCGCCGCCATTGGGGAGCCATTGCAGGCAACATTGCTCATGCTGCGCAAACTGACGCGCGAGCATGCCGTGGATGCGGATGACATGCGAGCAGTACTCGCTGCCGGGGCCTCGCGCCAGCAGATCGATGATGCGCTCGCGGTCTGTTTCTCGTTCAATGTGATCGGTCGTTTGGCCGATTCCTTCGGATTCTTCGTCCCTTGTTCCGATGCATTTGAGGCTGGCGCGAAATACCTCCTCGCGCGCGGCTATCTCTGACGGCGCATAGTGGTCGCGCGCCGAACGGGTGTGGGACTTTGTCCGCAACGTACTCATGAAGAGATGGACGAATGCTATTGCGATCAACATTGAAGCCCTAGAGTTGAAGTCTTGGCTCTTGAGTCTCGCTGTCGGAAATTGCACCCGAGGCAAATATCGGGGCCAGATGTCGCACGTTTACGAGTGGCCAAAAATCCGAAGAGCTAATCCCAGAGTTTGTTCGCGGAGTAAACGGCATTATTTCCCCGAATCCTGGTATAGGGGTGAACTGCGACACGACAACCGTTAGCCAGGGAACGCGCCAGTGCCGATCCAGAATTCCGCGAGGTATTTGAGATTTTTCTTGTAAGTGCGGGTGACAGTGTATTCCTTTCCGCCGTCGACTCGAAGACTGTATTCTCCCGTCGAAAGCGGTCTCATTTCTTCTACAAACGAGCTGTTTACGAGCACAGATCGGTGGATGCGGATGAATCCATGGGATTCGAGTTTTTCTGCCATATCCGAGATAGACTCACGTAGCAGATAGGAACTCGCCTTTCTTTGCAGATAAACACACTTCCCGTTAGCCTGAACCGAAACCACATCGGCCAGATTCATAAAGAGAATCCGTCCCGTGATTTTGATAGCCACTCGGGGAGACTGTGACTTTGCAATGGCCTGTAACCCAGTTAAAGTCTCCGTCGATCTCAGTAGTGAATTTATCGAATCGGTTGATCCGGCCTCTTGAGCGCGTCGCAGGATCATCGATTTCTTTCTCCTTGGCAACCGAGCGCGACGATACACCAGTCGGAGCTACGCTAGCGTTTCGCCATGCGCGATGAATGTCAACTGCTCTCTCCGCTCAGGGCTAGATTCGTTCAAATGCGACCCGTCGAGCATACGTACCGGTTGGTATGTAGTATAATCGATGCAATCATTTCCTCTTACGGTTGCCCGTCGGGCGCAGGGACTGGAGCCAGCCCACGATGTTCTTGATCCCCGCTTTCATCACTTTCGCGTCCTGAGCATTCTTAGCCAGCGAGACATAACCTTCGAGTGTCGCGATCAGAAAACCAGCAGCTTCGGCGGGTTTCACGTCGTGGCGAACCCTTCCCTGGGTTTGTCCTTCTCGCAAAGCGGCCGCAATGCCCTCCCGCCAGGCATCGAACACCATCGCCAGTCGCTTGCGGAATCCCTCGTCCAGAGGAGACATTTCCTGAGCCAAATTATTCAAGGGACAGCCGCCCCTCACAGCCGCGGGCTCAACTGATTCGCTTTGAACAATGTCGATCAAAGCGTTGATAGGGTCCTTGCCCTTTTGCAGTGGACGCAACCACTTGGCGCGGAGGTCGGGGGCGATAATCTCTTCGACGACGGCGTATCCCAAGGTTTCCTTGTTGTCGAAGTGGTAGTACAGCGCACCCTTGGTGACGTTGGTCGCAGCCAGAATCGTATCGATGCTGGCACTTTGGAATCCCGATCGATAGACTTCGCGGAATGCTGCCTGCAGCAAGCGCTCCCGCGTGCGCTCGGCGTCGCGCCGTCCAGTCGCCCTACGTCTAGAGTGCTTGTGTGCAGTTAACATACCAACTAGTATGTATGGTGACCTTTCGCAGCGTCAAGCGAAACTGTTCATCCTCCAGTTTTTGGTAGGCAATTATCATGGAACTTTTAGTTTTAGTAGATTCCAGCATCAGCTCGGTCACCCCATCGCTTTGCACCGGTTCCCGAATCATGTTTGTCCGTTGACTTGTGGTTGTACGTTCATTCCCGATTTCACCATGTTCGTTGATCCGTCCTCAAACCGATAAACCTATGGTCATCCGAATGCTGATCCGAACGTAGAGTGTGTGCGGAGAGCCCTCAACCTCAAGGAGTGATCAGAGAATGTTCATCTCCGCACCACGACTTTACCCAAGGAAAAGAGGAGACATGCGCACGTTTAGACGGTTGCGGAATTTCTGGATTCTGTGGATTACGACGGTTGTTCTGGCTTGCTTAAGCAATGCAGTCGCTCAAGTGAGCTACAAAGTTAAAGATTTGGGCGCTCTGGGGAGTGACAATTTGAGTTGCGCCATGTCCATCAATAAGGAAGGCTTCGTGGTGATCCAGGATGCGAGCATGGTCCCGGGAGAGCAGGATAACGCAGGTGGAACAATTTTAAAGGCAAGCGATGCAATAGAAATCAACGGATCCCAGTTCGACCTCGGCACGCTCGGGGGAAAGAATAGTTGGATGAACTGGGGCGAGATCAACGACTTCGGTCAGATCGTGGGTGATTCCGAAACGGCCACCATGGACCCGAATGGCGAAGACGTTTGCACATTCGGCACACACCATACATGTCGTCCGTTTGTTTGGCAACTTTTCCACATGCACGCTCTTCCAACCCTCGGCGGAAATAACGGGCAGGCGAGCGGGATCAACAACCGTGGACAAATCGTCGGATTTGCAGAAGACGGTACCGTGGACGCCTCATGCCCTGCGGGCAAAGTCAATAATCGAACTCAGTTGCCGGTGTTATGGGAAAACGGCAAACCCAAAGCTCTGCCGACGGGTAGCGATCCAAGCGGGAATGCACTTTGGATCAATGATGAAGGCCAAATCGTAGGCTTCACGGGATCGTGCGCTGCGACGAATCATGCTGTTGTGTGGGACAACAACAATATGACCACGCTTCCCGACAACAAAACTGGCGCTGAAGCTTTCGGCAATAACAACCGCGGCCAAATCGTTGGATTCGTCGGCGCTCCCGACAATGGAACCCCAAATGCCGCACTTTGGCAGCATGACACGCTCATCAACCTCGGCCTTCTATCGGGAGATGCAGGCGGCATAGCCAGCGGCATCAACGACAAGGGCGAGGTCGTGGGAAGCAACTTTGACTCACAGGGCAACTGGAACCATGCTTTCATCTGGCAGAACAACGTCATGACCGACCTCAACTCGCTGTTTCCTCACAACTCCAACCTCCGCGCCGTTATGGCGAACAAGATCAACGAACGAGGACAAATTTCAGGTATGGCAATCGTGCAAAGCGGGCCGGATAAGGGCAACATCCACGCCTTTATCGCAACCCCCGTAAGGGAAAGCATAGGCAGGTCGATTGCAGATGACGAACCCACACGCCCGAACTCCAATTTTCCCGCGAATATTGGCCCACAGCGTTTGCAGAGATTTGGACTCGACCGATTCGAACGGTAACAGGATTCGTTTCCGAGTATGTACACGGGATTGCTGGAATTCTTTGCCAGGAAGGGCTCACCTTGCCCTTCCTGATTTGTTATGTACTCAGAACGGTTCACCTTTTTTGGGGGCCGTTGGGGAACTCGCCTTGGGATTCGGCGAGAACCCGGACGAAGAATGGTCAGGACGGTCTCGATTTGTTTTGATAGCAATAGCCTAAAGGTTTGATCCTGACGTCGCGGGATTCGAACTCGGGACCTCTGCCGTGACAGAAACGCGGCTACTCGTAAACGCGGCTACTCGTAACTAACTGAAACTACGCGACACGGGTGGCTCCCTAAGGACGTTTCAGAACGCTAAGAAACAATTACTGGACCATAATTGGACCATAATTTCGAAGTGCTTCCGCAAGGCAGTCATCGCGGCATTCATCAATTCCTTCGGCGGAAAGCTGGCGTTCAATGTCCGGATTGCCGACGATCCGTCCAGAACCTCGTCTTTGGTTGCCTGACGCCCACCTAACCGAATGCCGGTGATTCAAGTACCATCTCGTCATGTTTTGAGCGTCACGTTCGCACGTGTTGAGACATGGTCTTTCGCAACATTGGGATCAACTCGGTGCCGGCTTTGCTCTTCATGACGTATCCGCTCGCACCAGCCGCGATTGCCTCCCTTGCGAATTGGCCAGACTCGGACAGGCTCACGACGAGAATTTGAGTCAAGGGAAATTCATGCTTTATGCGGCGAGCGGCCTCAAAGCCGTTCATCAGTGGCATCGTTATGTCTATTAGCACGACATGCGGTCTGTGCTCCCGGACCTTACGGACAGCCTCGGCTCCGTCAGAAGCTTCGCAGACGACCTCAATGTCAGCTTGTGATTGAAGGATTTGGCGGATACCACGCCGAATAATCTCGCTGTCGTCAACCACCAGTACACGAATAATGAGCGCCTGCATGCCGCCTCCGAGGAGCACTTCCTCTAGGTGGCGGGAGCAGCCTTGGCTGTGTGTGCGGCAGAAAGAGAAGCTAGTTAAACACTACCACGTCGTATAATAATTGGATGTACAGGGTTCACGGTATGCGACAAGACTTGGCCTCCCGCTTTGACCGTTTAGTACAGCTTCGTAGTTTCCGATTTGTCGACTAACCGGAAGCTACACGAAATCTGGTCTTGGTGGGGTCGTGCACTGGCAGCGACCATCAATCGCTCCCTAAGGATCCTTTCGTGCAGCTTTAGTTGTTCACGCTGCGGATTTCAAGTTGTTAATGTCAGCGTAGGCCGGTTCGGACCATTGCCGAGTTTTGTCGTGTCGTAGCTCGCCAAGTAGGAAATTGATTTCTCCTCCAAGCAGAATGGCGAAACCCGACAAGTAAAACCACACGTACAAGCCAATAGCACCACCTAGCGGCCCATAGGTCTTATCAAGCGATTCGAAATGGCGGAAGTAAATTCCCAGCAGGTATGACAAACCAATCCAAGCGACGACCGCCACAATTGCCCCCGGAAGGCAGTCGCGGAAGCGCTGCTTCAGATTAGGTCCGAAGTGGTATAGCAGTTCCAGCGCGAGCACGGCAAAGGCTGCGGCTATGCCCCATCGAAGATTACGCCAGGCAGCAAGTACGATTGGATTGAGGTCAAATTCGCCTGCAAACCAAGTCCCGAGGTAAGTCCCCTCAACCATCAATCCGACAGCGACGACTAACAGGGATCCCGCGAGCAGCGTCAATATCAGAGCGAGCGGTCGAGTCTTCCACACCGGGCGGGTCTCACGGACGCGGTAGACCAAATCAAGTCCGTCAATTATCGCAGCAAATCCACTGGAAGCCGTCCAAATTGTGAATAGTAGTCCGAGCGTAAGAAAGTGTGTGTGTTTGTGACTGACATCAGAGACGATATTGCGCACCAAGCTCATTCCATCCCCGGGGACTAGCCTGGCCATGAGGCTTAGAAGACCCTCGAACAAGTGAGGAATGGGTACATAGCCTAACAGTGATGCCATTGAAACCAGGAGTGGAAACAGTGAGAGCACGAAATAGTAAGACAATCCGGCGGCGAATACGAAGAGGTGTTCGTCATAAACATCGTTGAAGATCGTTGTAACCAGTCTTTTAACGGCCAGCCATGTTGCTCTTTTACTTATAGCGATCACCACCACCTCACTCAGTTCCTTGATTCCTGTGATCTCTGCGATGAAGGACCTGGACAAAGCTGCCCGAAACCGATGCAGAATGGGTATAAGAATACAGATCGTCCATTTCGCAATCTATCCATCGCTGCTAAGGAAACCTACCGGTGTCTGAAGCCCTGGCATGGGATGTCCCGCGAACAGATAGCGACAAGGTTTAGCCAAGAACCGCGCCCATCGTCCCGAGCGGTTTATCCGCGCGCTGTCAGTAGCGATACCGGTATCCGCATACATCTGGCGGTATATTTTGGAGATTAAGAGAAATGCTAGCCGCCCTCGCCACGACTTGATAAAGCGAGAGCGCCGCCAAATTGCTTGCCATGCATAAAAGTTCTCCCATACGCGTTGAGTTCGGAAGCGAATTTCTTCCGCTGACATGACGGGATGGTCCCAATACAACTTGGGCCGGAGTGCCTGCGGTATCAGCCACCGTCGGGTCAGTGGAACGCCCGCAATGGTAGGGGGACTCGGACCCAGTTCCTTTTCCCAGCGATTAAAATCCACGGTGCCAGGATAGGGGCTTAACGTAACGAATTGTGCGAAAGTGACGTCAGCCTTTTCTGCGACTGCGGCAGTCGCTGCAAAAGTCTCGGGACGGTCACTGGGCAGGCCGAAAATAAACGAACCTAATACGTGAATACCATGTTGCCGGAAGGTCCTGAGTCGTTGAATCAATAGTTCCCCTGCTAAATTGAAATCTTTGTAAACATCCTTGAGCCCTTCCGGAGTGACGGATTCTACCCCCACCAACGCACCCTTAATGTGTGCCCTTCTCATCGCGTCCAAAAAGTCTGCGTCCTCGGCCGCTTCCATCGTTATCTGAGTAAAGAACACCATATCGTCTGGCAGCATCGCCAGTTTCGACATCAACTCAAATCGCTCCTCACGAATTGCTTTGAGCTCACCCAAGCGATGATCGTTTTGTTGGCGAGAAGCCAAATCGAGGTCTGTCAGTGTAACCGGATAGAAGTTGTCGTCAGCGAGCGCAATGAAGCGAAAACCCAGTCGTCGTAGCTGGACAACTTCTTCGATTACAGCATCGGACGAACGCTGTCGAGGCCGTTGTCCATCGGTCCTCCACACCGAACAAAACGAACAGTGTTTCGGGCAGCCGCGCACCGTCTGTACCGATGCCCACATATAACGGTTCCGCGGGACCAATTCCCAGCGGGCTGGAACAAAATCGCTGGCATCGATCCGTCCGCCGACATAAACTGGTGTGGGCCGGCCAGCCTGGCAATCGGACAGGACCCTCGGCCAAACTCTGTCGCCATCTCCCTTCACGACGGAGTGTGCGCCCCCGAGTTCCGCGGCCTCTTCCGGGAAAAGGGTGGCATGGATCCCCCCAAAAATTACAAATGCACCATGGCTACGAGCGCGTTTGCCAATTTCGTAACCTCGCAAAGCATTGGCAGTGTGAATGCCGATACCAACAATATCGCCTTGCTGAATGGCCTCAGGTTTAAAAGGAAATAGCGTCTCGTCAACCAGAACAGGGTCACCAAATGATTTTGGCGTGGCTCCAGCGAGGACGTATTGCCAACGTGGAGTGATAACAGCAGTTCCGAACGAAACAGGGCTCGGGTTAATCAGGTAAACCTTCAACGCCGTTCTCCTGAACAAACCATGCGTTGCTCCACGGAAAAACATGGCACAGGCGAGTCGGCGGCGCCATTTTCAACATTCCTTGTGTGCAGTAGTTCGAAGCACTGCCTCGATGATGAGAGTCGGAGCATTACTGCCCCGATTTGATGACAACAGCGACGGGCAATGCTGGTTGGTATTAAAAATTGTAGCCCACTATTAATCGGAACACCGGGGCAGGTCGCGACCATAAGCTCGTCTTTGCCTCCACAAATGTACCTCGCCGAGATTGCATCCCGAGCAATATATTGAAGCCGGCATCGAAATCGAAGTTGCCGAAGTCGATATTCCTGCCCGCCTGAAAATTCTGGTGAATGAAGGTGAGCGCCGGTCCTGCGCCAACGTATGGCGACCAATTGCTGCGCTCAGCGGACCTCGGAAACCGGTAAACACCTTCGAGGTTCAGCGCGATAAGGTCGGTCACCTCGCCAAATGCAAATTCAGCGCTCGGACGAAAAAAGACGCGAGTACTAAAAATGGGGCCCATCTGGGAATGCACGCCGAACATGAAGAGTTCGGGATCGAAGGCGGCTCCGGCCCGCACTCCTAGCCTCCAGCGCCGGGCCTCGCGCCTGATATCACTCTCCACGTTTCTAACCGATTCTGGAATGGGCGCCGCCTCGGTGCCAGCCGCGTGCTGCTGTGGCGATGCAGCTTCTAAGGTTGTAACTCTCGTCGCGAGCCGAGTGCCTGTTTCTGAGCCGGGCCTGGACTCCACCCGCACCCGGGCACCGATGGCAATCGATTGCGGTTTATCTGTATAACGATTGAACGTAAATAAATAAAACTGATTATCTTCTGTTCTCACAACGAATGTTTGCCGCGCGACGGAAGCCACGGTCCCTTCGATCGTGCTCTGTGTTGAGCCCGTGGTTTCTTGAGACATGGAAAATAGCGGAAGCGCACAGGCGATAAAAAAAACACAGCCGTAAGAAATTAAAGACTTTTTAATCGACACTGTCATCCTCGTAACGGCCAACTGGGGCTTGTAATGTGATTTTGATGCTGTGATGGAAACGTGCGTTGGCCCGAAGTCTGCTCCTCCAAAGGGGAGCCTTCTGAACCTGGAGATGGTACCGCTAGTCCCTCAATGCGATCACAGAGCATATTAAGCTGTTCAACTTCGGCCATAGGCCTATCTACCGCTGGAAATGTTCACGCCCCACAGTAACGAGATGTGCAGTGCCGCTAAAGACCAGCGGGGCAGCGATGGACTTGGCTTCCCTCTTTTGAAGAAGCCGATCTAATCGCGTGTTGTGGTAGCCTCACCGCCGCGCGACGGCTGGGTCTGCCACCCAACGATCTCCGTCCGTAAGGCCTTCATACCATTCAAGGCATCGGCGATCGCTTGTCTCTCTTCGGGTGTTCCGCCGTGATCCATGGAAAGCACGTGCTGCTGTTTTCGTATTTCAGACTCGGCTACTTGAAGTCGCTCCTCCATCTTCGACCAGTCCGTCTCGAGGATGGCGCTCTTGTAAGCGTCGAACCAAATATATTCGGTAGTCATGGGAAACCTCGAGTGTTCGTCTGCTTTCTACGCGAGCACAAGATGTGTTTGAAATGATGCCATTCTCCTATAACGGAAAACTGTTCAATTTTGACCACCAGCAAAAGGCGAATCGCTTATACGGCGTCCTCGTGCGGCGGAGCGGTATAATGTTTTCAAACGTAGAGTGAACGGAGGTGCGCCCATGCTTCGCCTCGCGTGCCCAAAGGTTCGACGAAATTAGCCCGCCAAACGTTAACTGGGTCGGATGTCCCAAAGAATGCGGAATTCTGCGCCTCCACGATTAGCCTCCAAGAACCGCCGCGAGTTTAAACCCCAGGCATTCCTTGCCACCATCGGAGAGGGGAGGAAGGCTATGCTCTTCCCAAAGAAGCAAACCGTTTTCGCGCAAGGGGATCCCGCGGACGCAGTGTTTTATTTACAGGAAGGCAAGATAAGACTCACGGTTGTTTCCAAATCCGGCAAGGAAGCTACGATCGGCATATTGAGCGAGGGGAGTTTCTTCGGTGAAGGTTCGCTTGCGGGTCAATCCTTCCGTATGGGCTCTGCGACCGCAATGACGGATTGCGCTGTTCTGAGAATCGAGAAAAAGGCCATGGTGGACGCGCTTCACCGCGAACACACCCTTTCCGATCTGTTCGTCGCATATTTGTTGACGCGGAACATCAAGTACGAAGAGGATCTGGTTGACCAACTGTTTAATTCCAGCGAGAAAAGGTTAGCCCGTGTCCTTCTTATGCTTGCGCATTTTGGCAAGGAAGGGATTCCTGAGTCCGTGATTCC
>Ga0134125_10008155_pt1 | contig 11815 bp, 6 predicted proteins | sample KB31751_FD_96464 | JGI IMG/M metagenome (GOLD analysis project Ga0134125, IMG submission 96464) | Terrestrial soil microbial communities with excess Nitrogen fertilizer from Kellogg Biological Station, Michigan, USA - KB3-175-1 | ecosystem: Environmental > Terrestrial > Soil > Unclassified ... | reverse complement strand
TCGAGCTCTTCAACACCACCAGCAAGTCCGAGCTGCCAAAACTCATCGCGTCGCTGCTGACGCGAGCCGCCATCAACGAGCGCTGGGCGTTGGTGAAGTTGGCGACCGGTGCATTGCGCATCGGCGTCAATGCCCGCTTGGCCAAAACGGCGCTCGCCGAGATGAGCGGCAAGGATCTGCAGGCGCTGGAAGAAATCTGGCACGGGCTCGAGATGCCCTATACCGAGCTCTTCGCCTGGCTGGACGACAAGGGTGAGCGGCCGGATATCGACCACGCGTCCCGCTTCCATCCGCTGATGCTGTCCAATCCCATCGACGAGGCGAAGGACCTCACGGTGCTGAGCCCGAGGGACTTCTCAGCCGAGTGGAAATGGGACGGCATCCGGGTGCAACTCATCATGGCCAAGGGGCAGGTGTCGCTGTTCTCGCGCACCGGCGACGACATCGCGCAGAGCTTTCCCGATCTCGTCGGCAATGTCTTCGGCGAGGCCGTGCTCGACGGTGAGTTGCTGGTTGGGCACGACCTCGAGCCGGCGCCGTTCAACGACCTGCAGCAGCGGCTCAACCGGAAAGTCGCCACGCCCAGGCTGATGGAGCAGTTCCCCGCCTTCCTCCGCGTCTACGACATGCTGTTCGACGGCAATGAGGACATCCGAACCCTGTCCTGGACGGAGCGGCGGCAGCGGCTCGAGGCGTGGTTCGCCCGCAATCCGCAGCCGAGAATGGACCTGTCGGAGGTACTGAGCTTTTCAAGCTGGGAGGAGCTGGCGGAGATGCGCCGGCGCGGCGCCGCCGAGCAGGGACACGAAGGCGTTATGCTGAAGCTCAGGACGTCGCCCTATGTGCCCGGTCGGCCGAAGGGGTTGTGGTTCAAGTGGAAGCGCGATCCCAATGTGGTCGATGCCATCCTGATGTACGCGCAGCGCGGCCACGGCAAGCGATCGTCGTTCTACTCCGACTACACATTTGGTGTCTGGAAGGGCAACGAGATCGTTCCGATCGGCAAGGCGTATTTCGGCTTCACCGACGAGGAACTGAAACAGCTCGACAAATGGGTGCGCAACAACACCGTGCAGGCCTTCGGGCCGGTGCGCGAGGTGCGCAAGGAGCTGGTGTTCGAAGTTGCGTTCGACTCGGCGCAGGAATCGACGCGGCACAAATCGGGCGTGGCGCTCCGCTTTCCCCGCATCAACCGCATCCGCTGGGATAAGCCGGCCGCCGAAGCGGCCACCCTGGACGACATGAAGATTTTCCTCGAGGCCACGTGATGAGCTCGCAATCCATCCAGCGCAAAATCGACGAACTGACGTCGCAGATGCTCAAGGCGGCCGAGGACGAGAACTTCGAGCTGGCGGCGCGGCTGCGCAACCAGATCGATGAACTCAAGGGGCCTTCGGTGCGCAAGCCGCCGCCGGGACAGATGGGTCTGGGCACGAACATTCCCGTCGCTGCCCCGCCAAGCGGTTGGCGCCGGCCGAAAAAACCCGATCCGATGACGACCAACGTCAAGCCGGGTGGCCGGAGGCGTTAGCGGCTCCGCGGCAAGGTTTCCGCAACCATCGTGCGTGTTTAACGGCAGTTTGAGCCCCATTGGGTCGACCGGGTAATGCAATTGTTTACTCTCGGGGCCCCCTTATTGCGCACAGTACGGGAAAACCCGCGCAGAACGCGCGGTATTGCTGACATGGATGTTCGAGGGGCCATCGCGGATCGCATTCCTCCATCACGCCAGGAGCTGATGGAACTCGTCATCGACGAGTCGGAATCGGCGATGTACGTCACCGACGCCAAAGCCAATATCGTCTTCATCAACAAGACCTTCACCGCCATGCTCGGGTACACCCCGGCCGACGTCTACGGTCGCCGGGCGCGTGAGGTGCTGGGTTCACCGCACTATTCCGAGAAGGACTATGCGCGGCTTTGGGCGGACCTCAGCCGTGGCATCTCGGTGACCGAAGAAGTGCGGGCTTGCGACAAGTCCGGGCGTGAAATCTGGCTGACCATGATCCTGCGCCCGATCTTTGCCCCCGACGGCTCGTTCAAGCACCTGGTTGGCGTGCTCGAGGACACCACCGAGTCCCGGCAGATCCAGAGCCTGCAGCGCGATGTCCTCGAGGCGGTCGCGCAAGACCTGCCGGTCTCCGCGGTCATGAGCATGATTTGCCTGCGCGTCGAAGCGATGTTTCCGGAGGTGGTCTGCTCAATCCTCTCGGTCGATGAGGGGATGAGGCTTCACCCTTTTGCGGCGCCCTCGCTCCCTGATCATTACAACCGGGCCATCGACGGTTTGGCCTGTGGCCCGTGCTCCGGCTCGTGCGGCACTGCTGCCTGGCGGGGTGAACCGGTGCTCGTCGAGGATATCGAAACCGACCCGCTGTGGGCGGACTACAAAGAGTTGCCGCTGCCGTTGGGCCTGCTCGCCTGCTGGTCGAGCCCGATCAAGCTCAAGAACGGACGTGTCGCCGGTACCTTCGCCTTCTACTTCCGCGAGAAGCGTGGACCGGGCATGTGGCACGAACAGGTTGTGCGGGCATGCCTGCAGCTGTGCATCCTGGCGCTGGAGCGGCATGAAGCCAAACAGAGCATCGCCAAACTCGCCTATTATGATCCCCTGACGGGCCTGCCCAACCGCGCCAAGTTGCGCGAAGAGATGGAACGTTGCTTCGACCAGGCGGTCGATCCCAAGGCCGCACTGATCTTTCTCGACATCGACCATTTCAAGGACGTCAACGACACGCTCGGCCATTCGGTCGGCGATGGCCTCCTGGTGCAGATCGCGGAGCGGCTGAGAAAGGTAGTCTGGGCCGAGGACATCATCAGCCGTCACGGTGGCGACGAATTCGTCATCGTGTTGCAGGGGGCGGATGGCCCCCGCGCCGCGGCGGTCGCGCAGGCGCTGCTCACGGCAATCGCCGAGCCCGTAGTGGTCGATGGCCTCACGCTGCCGGCCTCGGCGAGTATCGGCATCAGCCTGTGCCCCGCCGACGGGCGCGATGCCGCGACGCTGATGCGCAACGCGGATACCGCGATGTACTGCGCCAAGCGCGAAGGCCGCGGCACCTTCCGCTTCTTCGATGGCGAAATGAATCGGAAGGCACAGGATCGACTGCTGCTGGGCGCGCTGCTGCGCGACGCAGTCGAGACAAGACAGTTACGCGTGGCCTATCAGCCGCAGATCGATGCACGCAGCGGGGCGGTCGCCGGCGTGGAAGCCTTGAGCCGATGGTCACACCCGGCCCTCGGCGCGGTGCCACCGGGCCGCTTCATTCCGCTTGCCGAAGATTGCGGGCTGATCGAAGCGATCGGCGAGTTCTGTGTCAATGAAGCCTGTCGCCAGCTCCGCCGCTGGGATGAACTTGGATTTACCGTCCCACAGCTTTCGGTCAACGTTTCGCCGATCCAGTTCCGCAATCCCGGCTTTCCCGACATGATCGGCCGCGCGATCACATCGAACGGCCTCGATCCGGCGCGCCTTACGATCGAGATCACCGAGAGCGTGATGATGGATGCCTTGCCGACGGCTGCCGACAATGCGGCGCTGCTGCGCGAGCGCGGTGTCGTCATCTCGATGGACGACTTCGGCACCGGCTATTCGAGCCTTAGTCACCTGTCGCGCCTGCCGGTCAGCGAGCTCAAGATCGACCGCTCCTTCATGGGCAATCTCGAGGACAATGCGGCCGCGCAGGCGCTGGTGACCGCCGTCATCAGGATCGGCGAAAGTCTGGGGCTCCGCGTTGTCGCCGAGGGAGTCGAAACGCACGCGCAACGGCGTTTCCTCGAAGCCCTCGGGTGCGATGTACTACAGGGCTATCTGTTCGGCGAGGCGATGACGCCCGCTGTGTTCGAGCAGTGGCTTGCGGCGCGCGAAACCCGGCCGCTGCAGGGCGTGGCCTAGCCGGGTTGCGCCAGACGCTCGGTTGCGAGTTTGCGGATTTCGCGCAGTTCGCCCAGCGTCGTCTGCAGGTCAGCCAGCTGCTGTTCCAGCATGGCCATGCGCTGGTCGACCATTTCGACGAGCAGATTGACCTGCGCGTGCTGCGTCCGGTCCGCATCATAGAGACTGAGGTAGTCCGAGATATCCCGCAGCGAGAAGCCGAGCCGCTTGCCGCGCAGGATCAGGATCAGCCGCGCCCGGTCGCGACGGCGGAAGACGCGGGTCGAGCCGACGCGCTCGGGATTGAGCAGCCCCTTGCTCTCATAGAAGCGGATGGCTCGCGTCGAGATGCCGAACTCGCGAGCGAGGTCGGCGATTGCAAAGAGGTCGCGGTTCTCGCTCTCACGCCGGTTCACTCGTCTTCCCCTTCATCGCCTGGTACTCCTCCCGCAGCTCCTTCTTGCTGAGCTTGCCGATGAGTGTCTTGGGCAACTGGTCCTTGAAGATGATCTCGCGCGGCATTTCAAGCTTGTTGAGCCGCTCGCCGATGAATTCGCGCAGCTCGGCCTCCGAGATGCTGGTGCCTGATTTCAGCTTCACGAAGGCGACGGCCGCCTCGCCGCGATAGTCGTCGGGGACGCCGATAACATTGGCTTCGTCGACGGCCGGACTGGCAAGCAGGGCCTCCTCAATGGTGCGCGGATAGATATTGAAGCCGGACGAGATGATGAGATCCTTGATGCGGTCGACGAGGAACACGTAGCCGTCGCTGTCCATGTAGCCGACGTCACCCGTGCGCAACCAACCGTCCATGAAGACGTCACGGGTTGCCTCCTCGTTCTGGTAGTAGCCGAGCATCACCTGCGGTCCCTTGACCTGCAACTCGCCGCGCTCGCCAAGCTTGGCCGGCTGCTGGCTCTCGATGTCGACGAACCGGATGTCCGTATCAGGCACCGGCAGGCCGATCGACATCGGCTTGGACGGTACGCGCAGCGCCGCGCAGCAGACGACCGGCGAGGCTTCGGTAAGACCGTACCCTTCGGCAAGCAGAGCCTTCGACACCTTCGCGAATTGCGTGCGCGCCTCGCTCGGCAACGCCGCCCCCCCTGAAACGACGACGTCGATGCAATCGAGCAGCTTTGCCTCTTCGGGGGAGAGCTTGCTCAGCGCGCCAATCAGTGTCGGCACGGCAGGGAGGACGTTCGGGCGGTTGCGCTTCAAGAGATCGAGGAAGCCCTTCATCTCGAAGCGCGGCATCATCACGACCGGCGTGCCATTGCAGAGCGGCACGTTCATGCACACCGTCATTGCGAAAATATGGAAGAAAGGCAGAATCGCGACGACCTTGCTCGGCGGATAGAACAGGCCGCAACCCCACACGTCGATCTGGCTCATATTGGCCGCGATGTTGGCGTGGCTCAGCATTGCGCCCTTCGGCAGCCCGGTTGTGCCGCCGGTATATTGCTGTACGGCGACATCTCTCAACGGATCGACCGTTACCGGCTGCGGCACGTCGTTACGGGCGATGAGTTGGTGGTACCAATCGACGTTCGGCGAGTCCGGAATGTTTGCGAGGTCGCGGCGCTTGGCGATGGAGTAGAGGACGCGTTTGAGCATCGGCAGGGCGTTCGGGAAGTGGCAGACGATGATCTGCTTGATCCGTCCGGCCGCAAGCAGGGCTTCGGCCTTGTCATAGATCTGCTTCAGGTCGAGCGTCACCAACACTTCGGCATCGGCGTTGCTCGTGATGTGGGTGAGTTCGTGGACGGTATACAACGGATTGCAGTTGACCACGGTGCCACCGGCGAGCAGAACGCCGTAGTAGGCGACGACGTAGAACGGCGTATTGGGCAGCAGCAGCGCAACGCGCTTGCCTTTGGTGACGCCATATTTGGCCTGCAGAGCCCCGGCGAAGGCGCGGATGGCGCCAGCGAGTTGGCCGAAGGTGATCCTGCCGCCGACGAAGTCGAGCGCCAAGGCATCGGGCGCCTTCGCGCACGCCGCGAGAACCTGCTCGTGCACCGGCTTGAGGTTCAGCTCCACATCCCAGGCAATGCCATCAGGATAGTGGTCGATCCAAGGACGTGGGTGGTCCGCGGCGTCCAGCATCGTTGGTCCCTCCGGGCGTTCCGCCTCTGGCTCGAGACTAGAGCAGAGGTTAACCTTTGCGTCAAACCAAGGACGTTACGGCAACTAACGCGCAGTGCATTTGATTGACGTAAACGTCAACTTGAGCTATGCCCTTTGAAGCAGTTGAAGGCGGGACTACATAGCGAACGGAAGCAGGAGACGGGATTGCTGGCGCTGGTCGTCACACTCATCGGAATCGTCGGTTTCTTCGTTCTCGCAATGCGGCGGGCCCCGCTGCGGTATTGGGCAATCGGGGCGCTGATCCTCGGGGTCCTCAGCCGTTTCCGTTGGGATACGTCTGGCTTCGGCATTGGCTTGGATTTGGCGGGCTGGATACTGGCGCTCCTGCCGGGGATCATTCTTGGCCTCCTCTCGATCGGCGGGATCAGGCGCGCTCTGGTAACCGGCCCCGCTTATGGGATGGTGAAGCGCATCCTGCCGCGCGTCTCGCGCACTGAGCAGGAGGCCCTCGACGCCGGTACGGTCGGGTGGGACGCGGAACTGTTCTCGGGCCGGCCCAACTGGGACAAGCTGCTTGGTATCCGCCCGGTGACGTTGACGCCGGAGGAGCAGGCCTTCCTTGATGGGCCGGTCAATACCGTCTGTGCAATGATCGACGACTGGGACGTGCGGCACAATCGCGCCGACCTGTCGCCCGAGGTATGGGCCTACCTCAAGGAGCAGGGCTTCCTCGGCATGCTCATTGGCAAGGAGTATGGCGGCCTCGGATTCTCGGCGCAGGCGCAGAGCCAGATTGTCAGCAAGGTGGCTTCGCGCTCGGTAGCTGCCGGTATCACAGTGATGGTGCCGAACTCGCTGGGACCGGGCGAGTTGCTCGAGAAATACGGTACTCAGGCGCAGAAGGATCAATATCTACGGCGTCTGGCCAAGGGACAGGAAGTTCCGTGCTTCGCGCTCACCGGCCCCTATGCCGGCTCCGACGCGGCGAGCATGCGCGATGTCGGCGTTGTCACCTACGACATGTACCAGGGCAAGAAGACGCTGGGCGTGAAGATCAGTTGGGACAAGCGCTACATCACGCTGGCGCCGGTCGCGACGCTCATCGGCCTGGCGTTCCACCTGCACGACCCCGATCACTTGATCGGCGAAAAGGAGAACATTGGCATCACCCTGGCGCTGATTCCGGCCGACTACCCAGGGGTCGAGATCGGCAGACGCCACTATCCGGCGCGAGCGGCGTTCATGAACGGCCCGATCAGGGGCCGCAATGTCTTCATCCCGATGGACTTCCTGATCGGTGGAACCGATTATGCCGGCCAAGGATGGCGAATGCTGATGGAGTGCCTTTCCACGGGTCGCGCCATTTCGCTGCCGGCGATCGGCACGGTATCAATCAAATATGCGCTGCGGGTCACCTCCGCCTATGCGCGCGTCCGGCGCCAGTTCGGGATTGCGGTCGGCATCATGGAAGGCGTCGCGGAGCCGCTCAGCCGGCTGGTGCGCTCGGCCTACACCTTCGAGGCGGCGCGAGGGCTGACCGCATCGATGGTCGATGAGGGTCAGAAGCCGGCGGTCATTTCGGCGCTGCTCAAGTATCGCACGACCGACGCAATGCGCGACCGGGTCAACGACGCGCTCGATATTCACGGGGGCCGCGCCGTGCAGGATGGCCCGTCGAACTATCTGTTTTCGGGCTATATGACGACGCCCGTGGCAATTACCGTCGAGGGCGCGAATATCCTCACGCGGTCGCTGATCACTTTCGCGCAGGGCGCGCTGCGGGCACATCCGTACCTTTATGCCGAGATCGAGGCGGCACAAGAGCCGGACAAGCGTCGCGGCCTTGCGGCGTTCGACCGTGCATTCGGCGGGCACGTGAGCTTCATGCTGCGAAACATGACCGGCAGCTTCCTGCATGGCCTCACTGGTGGCCGTTTCGCGTCGACACCCGTGCAGAACGAAATGGCACGCTGGTATCGCAAGCTCGCGCGCTACTCGCAGAGCTTCGCCTTGGTCGGCGACTGGATGGTGGCGTTCCTCGGCGGTGATCTCAAGCGCAAGCAGCGGCTGGCCGGCCGTATGGCCGACATCCTTGCGGACCTGTACCTGCTCTCTGCGGTGCTCAAGCGCTACCAGGACGAGGGCAGGCAAAAGGATGACGTCGCGCTGGTCGATGCCATCGCCAAGGACCACCTCTACGCTATCGAGCAAAGCTTTGCGGCGGTGTTTGCCAACTTCCCGAATGCGTTCCTACGCAGCCTGATGTCGTTCCTGGTGTTCCCCCTCGGGCGGCACCAGCGGCCGGCCTCCGACCGCGAGACCTACCGCTTTGCGCGGGCGGTCATGCGGCCGGGTGCATTTCGCGACCGGTTGACCATCGGCACCTATGTCACCATGGATCCGAAAGATGTGACCGGGGTACTCGAGGATGCTCTCGTCAAGGTGACGCGCGCCGAAGAGATCGAAAGCAAATTCGTGCGCGCCATAAAGAAGGGCATGGTCGAGCGCCGGCTCGATCGCGATGCCATCACCGATGCGGTGGACGCGCAGGTGCTCACCGAGCAGGAGGCAGCGATCCTGCGACTTGCGGACCAGGCCACCGACCGCGTCATCCGCGTCGACGATTTCGATCCCGACGAACTCGCGGCGAAACAACTGACGCGCACGGAAAGCGGCCGGGCCGCCGAATAAGAGGACAACCCCATGCCCCAGCCGCAAATGCCGCAGATGACGAACTGGCGGTTCGAGGTCGATGTCGAACGTATCGCCTGGTTGACCATCGACACACCGAACGCGCCGGTCAATACGCTGAGCCGGCTGTCGATCGCCGAGCTCGAGACGGCATTGCTGCGCGTCGAAGACCTGATCGCGTCGGGTGAAGTGATCGGCCTCGTAATCCAGTCCGGCAAGGACAGCGGCTTCATTGCCGGCGCCGACGTCAGCGAATTCGACCAGATGTCCGACCCGGCGATCCTGCCCGAGGCGCTGAAGCGCGCCCACGCCGTGATGGACCGCGTCGAGAACATGAAGGCGCCGGTGATTGCCGCGATCCACGGCTTCGCCTTGGGCGGCGGGCTCGAGTTGGCGCTGGCTTGCCACTACCGCATCGCGGTCAACGACGAGAAAACCCGCGTGGGCTTTCCGGAAGTGAACCTCGGCATCTTCCCGGGCTTCGGAGGCACCGGCCGTTCGATCCGGCAGGCGGGTCCCGTACAGGCCATGCAGGCCATGCTCACCGGCCGGATGATCAAGGCAAGCGCGGCGCGCCGCATGGGGCTTGTCGATAAGCTCGTGCGGCATCGCGACCTGCTGCACTGGGAGGCGCGCAAGGCGGTGCTGCAAAAGCGGAAGTCTGGCCCCGCTTCGTTCGCCGAACGGGTGATGGCATGGGGACCGCTGCGGCAGCAGGTCGTGGCGAAGATGCGCGCCGAGACCGGCAAGAAGGCGCGCAAGGAGCACTATCCGGCGCCGTATGCCCTGATCGATCTATTCGAGAAGCACGGCGACGACTGGCGTGCGATGGTCGACGGGGAGGCCGCTGGGTTCGTGCCGCTGATGGCGACGGATACGGCGCGCAATCTGCGCCGCGTCTTCTTCCTGTCGGAGTCGCTCAAGAAGCAGGGGCTGCGCGGCAAGGAGAAACCGAGTTTCGCCCGGGTGCATGTGATCGGCGCCGGCGTGATGGGCGGCGACATCGCCGCCTGGTGCGCGCTGCGAGGTCTCGGCGTGACGCTGCAGGACCTCGACATGGAGCGCATTACGCCGGCGCTCAGCCGCGCCAAGTCGCTGTTCAAGAAGCGGCTCAGGGATCGGGTGGCGGTGAATTCGGCCGTCGCTCGGCTCGAAGCCGATCCCACCGGCAAGGGCATCGCGCGAGCCGACGTGATCATCGAGGCCGTGGTCGAAAACCTCGAGATCAAGAAAAAGATCTTTGCCGATGTCGAGAACAAGGCGAAGGCCGACGCGATCCTTGCGACCAACACCTCGTCCATTGAGCTCGAACGCATCGCCGAGGGCCTGCGCGATCCGTCGCGACTGATCGGGCTCCACTTCTTCAACCCGGTGGCGCAGCTGCCGTTGGTCGAGGTGATCCGATCCAGCTACAACGTCGATCGCGATGTCGCCATGGGGGCGAGCTTTGCACTCGCCATCGGCAAGAGTCCCGTTCTGGTCAAGTCCGCCCCCGGATTCCTCGTGAACCGGGTGCTGATGCCGTACATGCTCGGCGCTGTCGAGCGGGTCGAGAAGGGCGAAAGCAAGGAGCGTATCGACGCGGCGGCGGTGGCCTTCGGCATGCCGATGGGACCGATTGAACTCATGGACACTGTGGGGCTCGATGTCGGCGCCAGCGTCGCCAGGGAACTGGGTCAGGAGGTACCAGCAAATTCGCGCTTCGCGGCGCTGGTCGAGCAGAAGAAGCTCGGCCGCAAGAGCGGCGAGGGCTTTTACAAATGGGTCGACGGCAAGGCGCAAAAGGGCGAGGTGCCGCAGAGCGGCGATCTCAGCGCACTCGGTCGCGAGCTGGTGAAACCGCTGGTCGACACGACGCAGACGGTGGTCGCCGAAGGCGTTGTCGCCAATGCCGATCTCGCCGACATCGGGGTGATCCTGGGGACGGGCTTTGCGCCGTTCCTCGGCGGTCCGATGCAGGCGCGCAAGGAAGGGAAAGCCTGAGATGGCGGAACTCAAAAAGATTGCCATTATCGGGTCGGCGCGCATCCCATTCTGCCGGGCGTATACCGGCTACAGTGAAGAATCGAATCTGTCGATGCTGTCGGCCGCGCTGGGCGGCCTTGCAGACAAGTTCAACCTGCGTGGCCAGGCGGTCGACGAGGTCGTCGGCGGCGCGGTGATCTCGCACAGCCGCGACTTCAACCTGGCGCGCGAAGCGTCGCTCGATGCCGGATTGTCACCGCGCACGCCAGGCACGAGCCTGCAGATCGCGTGCGGCACGAGTCTGCAGGCGGCCCTGATGCTCGGCGGGAAGATCGCGAGCGGCGAAATCGACAGCGGCATAGCCTGCGGCACCGACACGGTTTCGGACTCGCCGATCGTTTTCGGAACGAAGTTCCAGCATCGGTTGGTCGAGCTCAACCGGGCGCGGACGCCGCAGGAGAAGCTTGCGGCGTTCAAGGGCTTCACCATGGGTGAACTCACCCCGGTTGCACCATCGACGCAGGAGCCGCGCACCGGCCTCAGCATGGGCGAGCATTGCGAGCTCATGGCCAAGACCTGGGGCATTACCCGGCAGGCGCAGGACGAACTGGCGCTCGCCAGCCACCTCAATGCGGCGCGCGCCTACGACGAAGGGTTCCACGACGACCTGATCGTGCCGTTCGCCGGTGTGCTCAAGGACAACAATGTCCGGGCCGACACAAGCCTCGAGAAGATGGCGACGATGAAGCCCGCCTTCGACAAGAACTCCGGCCACGGCACGCTCACAGCGGCCAACTCGACACCGCTCACCGACGGCGCCTCATCGGTGCTGCTGGCTAGCGAGGAATGGGCGCGCGTGCACGACCTGCCCATTCTCGCCTACCTGACCTACGGGCAGGTGGCGGCCAACGATTTCGCGCATGGCGACGGCCTTCTGATGGCGCCGACCATTGCGGTCAGCCGCATGCTGGCCCGCGCCGGCCTGACACTGCAGGACTTCGATCTCTACGAAATCCACGAGGCGTTCGCGGCGCAGGTGCTCTGCACGCTCAGGGCGTGGGAGGACCCGGACTACTGCAGGACGGTGCTGGGCCGCGATACGCCGATGGGAACGATCGATCGCGCCAAGCTCAACCCGAAGGGCTCGAGCCTGGCCTACGGGCACCCGTTCGCGGCCACCGGCGCCCGCATTCT
>Ga0134125_10008154_pt1 | contig 11815 bp, 11 predicted proteins | sample KB31751_FD_96464 | JGI IMG/M metagenome (GOLD analysis project Ga0134125, IMG submission 96464) | Terrestrial soil microbial communities with excess Nitrogen fertilizer from Kellogg Biological Station, Michigan, USA - KB3-175-1 | ecosystem: Environmental > Terrestrial > Soil > Unclassified ... | reverse complement strand
CTCCATGATTTTTTCTTCTTCTCTTTTAGAAAATGCGGTGAATGAATTTGCAAAATTGCCTGGCATTGGCAAGAAAACTGCCTTACGCCTGGTACTTCATCTTTTAAAAAAAGATGTGAAGGAAGTAACAAATTTCAGTGATGTAATCTTAAAAATGAGAGAAGAGATTCATTTCTGTAATCGCTGTCATAATATTGCTGACAAAGAGCTTTGCAATATTTGTGAAGACCGCAGCCGCAAAAAAGAAATCATCTGTGTGGTTGAAACGATCCGTGATGTGATTGCTATTGAAAGCACACAACAATTCAACGGAGTTTTTCATGTTTTAGGTGGAATTATTTCTCCCCTGGATGGCATTGGCCCTTCAGAATTGGAAATTGATTCGCTTATAAAACGGGTAACCGAAGAAAAAACGGAAGAGTTGGTTTTTGCTTTAAGTCCGAACATCCAGGGCGATACTACCATTTATTATATTAGTAAAAAATTAAAAGATCATCCTGTAAAAATCACTACAATAGCCCGTGGTATTGCCTTTGGAGGCGAACTTGAGTATGCTGATGAAATGACTCTGGGGAGAAGTATTTCTAACCGCATGCCAATTGAAAGTTATGTTGGAAGTAACAAATGGTAATAAAAATTATCCACGTAAAAGACGAATCCATCCATAATTTGTTACCTTGCAAGTCCATGCAAACTGAAATAATTTGAGCAACACTACCAATACAGAAAATAAGCCCATTATTGGATTTTCTTCAGGCGATATCAACAGTATCGGGCCAGAACTACTTATAAAATCTCTTTCAGACAGCAGGATGCTCGATCTTTTTACTCCTGTGGTATTTGCAAGTAACAGAGTGATCAATTTTTATAGAAAAAACTTTCCTGAAATCAATTTTAATTTTACGAGTATAAAAGATTTTTCTAAAATAAATCCAAAACAAATTAATATTTATAACTGCTGGGAAGAAGAGATTGTTATTAATCCGGGAGAATTAAATGAAACCGGTGGAAAATATGCAGTAAAAAGCCTGAAAGCTGCAACACAAGCGCTAAAAGATAACAATATTGACGCATTGGTAACTGCACCAATTCATAAAAAAAATGTTCATAGCAGCGAATTCCCTTACACAGGTCACACGCCTTATTTTAAAGATTTTTTTGAACAAAAAGATGTGGTAATGTTACTTGCCGCCGGAGATTTCCGCGTAGGCCTGGTAACAGAACATATACCTGTAAAAGATATTTCAAAGTATATTACCAAAGAAAATATTTTAAGCAAAATCAATATTTTATATGCTTCATTAAAAAGAGATTTTAATATTGATAAACCGAAAATTGCAGTCCTGGCTTTAAATCCGCATGCAGGAGATGAAGGCCTGATCGGAACAGAAGAAATTGAAATTATCAGGCCGGCTGTTGTTGAGGCCAAGCATCATAATATGATTGTAACGGGACCTTACAGTGCAGATGCATTTTTTGCAAGAGGATATCAAAACCGCTTTGATGCAGTGCTTGCCATGTATCATGACCAGGGACTAATTCCCTTGAAATCTTTGTCATTTGGTGATGGAATTAATTATACGGCAGGATTACCGGTTGTTCGTACAAGTCCGGATCATGGAACAGCTTTGGACATTGCAGGGAAAAATAAAGCAGATACATCATCTTTTATGTCAGCGATTTTTGGAGCTTTAGATATCTTGAAAAACCGAAATTTCTATGATGATAACCGAAAAAATCCTTTAAAAAAATTAAGTAATTCGGTTGTATCAGGTAGTGTGGATGAGTAAAACCAGAAACAAAATAACTGTTGCAGATTTAGCGTTATTTAATTTGTAGATTTTAATATTTAATTTGAACAAAATAATACATTTGTAAAAGGTTTGCGTATTTTTTATAATCCCAATGCATGAATAATATATTTTTAAGCGGCGGACTGGCTTTCATAATTACTTTTTTTTCGATACCCGTAATTATTGAAGTTGCCAAAGACAAAAAACTGTTTGATGAGCCCGGTGAAAGAAAGGTGCATAAAGCTGTCATTCCTACTTTAGGAGGCCTTGGCATCTTCGGCGGATTTATAATTGCTACTCTTATTGGTGTTCCTCCCGCTGATGCTTCCGTTTTACAATATTTCATGGCAGCCATTATGATCATCTTTTTTATGGGTGTAAAAGACGATGTTTTAATACTTACTGCTACCAAGAAATTTGTTGGACAATTAATAGCTGCGGGTATTATTATAAAGTTTGGGGGAATCCAGATAACCGATATGTATGGTGTTTTAGGAATTCATGCGCTAACTCCTACAGCGAGTTTTTTACTTACATTATTTACCATCGTGGTAATTACGAATTCATTTAATCTGATAGATGGTGTTGATGGATTAGCAGGAAGTCTTGGTTTGCTTACATCGTTGGTTTTTGGTGCCTACTTTTATTTTTCCGGATATCCTTTGTATGCTGTGATGGCATTATCACTTGCCGGAAGTTTGATTGCATTTTTAATTTACAATTTTCATCCCGCAAAAATATTTATGGGTGATACAGGTTCGCTTCTTATCGGACTTGTCAATTCTATTTTGGTTATAAAATTTATTACTACTGCTTCTGATCCAGCTGCTGCAATTCCTTTACAATCAGCTCCTGCTTTGGGTTTTGCAATTTTATTAGTTCCTCTTTTTGATACACTTCGAGTGGTAAGTCACCGCATTTTAAATCGCCGTTCACCTTTTTGCCCTGACAGAAACCATATTCATCACGTTTTACTGAATCTTGGATTTTCTCATAAAATGATTGCTTTGACCTGTGTAACTGCCAACATTTCATTTATCGTTCTTGCTTATTTTTTACGTTCAACAGGCACTTCTATTGTAATGCTAACTCTTGCAGCAGTGGCTACATCCATTGTTGGAATTGTTTATTATAATCGTCCAAAAACAAAGATTGTTCTTACGAATGGTCAACTTCATGAAGAGCCGATTATCAAATCGCACAAAATTCTTACGCTTGCAGGCGAAACAGTAGAACAGGATTAATTTCCTGTTAGATTTTCTTCCTCAGTAAAAGTCCCCGGATTCATTTAAAAATTCCGATAATTTATTTGCTGCTTCCTGTATATTGCAATATTATTTTTTTAATAATCTTTTATGTCAATACTTACTGTAGAAAATTTATCCAAATCTTATGGACGAATACAAGCATTGAAAAATGTAAGTTTTTCCGTGCCTGAAGGTACTGTTTTTGGAATCCTGGGGCCAAATGGCAGCGGAAAAACCACCACGCTCGGAACCATTACAGATATCTTAAAACCTACATCAGGCACCTATAAATTATTTGATGAACCGGCGTCAGCAGCCAATCGCAGAAGGATTGGAACTTTGTTGGAAACACCAAATTTTTACCATTATTTATCCGGAATAAAAAATCTTGAAATTGTTGCTGAAATAAAACAACACGGCAAAGAAGATATTGACCGTGTTCTGGAAACAGTAGATCTAACCAGGAGAAAAGATTCAAAATTCAGTACCTATTCTCTAGGAATGAAACAACGGCTCGCAATAGCCTCATGCTTGTTGGGAAGCCCGTCTGTATTGATCTTTGACGAACCTACAAACGGACTTGATCCTGTTGGGATCGCAGAAATCAGAGAGTTAATGAAACGACTTTACAGGGAAGGAAAAACCATCATCATGGCAAGTCATCTATTGGATGAAGTTGAAAAAGTTTGTACTGACGTCGCGATTTTGAAAAAAGGAGAATTAATTGTCTCAGGAAAAGTAAATGAAATTTTGTCGAATGAAGATATGGTGGAAGTAGCAGCGACAGATCATCAAAAATTGGTGGAAGTTTTAAATTCCATGAATGAAAAATCAAGACTTATTGATGAAAATTCTGTAGTAAAGATTTTCTTTCCTGTTGGCAAAGCCGATCTTTCTGCAGTGAACAGATTTTGCTTTGATCATGGCGTTACTTTAAATCATCTGACACTAAAAAAACAAAGCCTTGAAGCAAGGTTTTTTGAACTGACCAATAATTAAAAACTTATGTTACATCTTTTAAAAATTGAATGGCTTAAAGTAAAAAATTACAAAGCTTTCTGGATTTTTACTATTCTTTATGGATTTGCCATTCTTGGGATCAATTATACCGGCTTTTATATTAATGAACTCGCTGTTCAAAATATGCCGGCAAGCAAGATTCTTTTAGGAACGCCTTATGCTTTTCCCAAAGTATGGCAAACAGTAGGTTTTATGAGTAGCTGGCTTTTATATTTTCCGGGAATTCTTTTCATCATGTTGCTTACCAATGAATTTAATTTTAAAACACATCGTCAGAATATTATTGACGGCTGGACAAGACAACAATTCATAACCGTAAAATTTGTTTTCGCACTTTTGTTTTCATTGGCAGCCACTATCTTTAATTTTTTAGTAGCGTTGTTATTTGGATTGATCACTACAGGTTCTCATTTTTCTTTTGCAGGAATGGAAAATGTAGTTTATATCTTTATTCAGACGGTTGCCTACATTACATTTGCGATGTTTCTTGCCATTCTGTTCAGAAAAAGCGGCGCTGCAATTGCAGTCTTCTTTTTATACGGATTGATTTTTGAATACCTGTTTACAGTTCTCATTAATATGAAATTTTCTCTCTCACCTGTTGGTTATTTTTTACCGCTACAGGTAACCGATGTGATGCTTCCAATTCCTTTTGGAGATAAAGTAATTTATAAAGGTGCGCCAGATCCCTGGATCCTGTTAGTTGCAAGCCTCATTTACATCTGCGGATATTATTTCTTTGCTCTTAAAAAGTTTACAAATGAAGATCTGTAGCGGAAGAATTTCTCAATAAAAAACAGCCAGTATTTATTTCTTCTTTTACTGTTTAATCGAAAAATCCTATCGGTAAAAAAGTGAAATAATCTTTGGTAAAAATATAATGCAACCAATGATAAAAGAAATAATTGCAGCAAACAAAACAGCAGATGCTGACATGTCTTTTACCTTTTTTATCGTCAGGTTGAATTGAGGGCAAACCAAATCACAAAGTTTTTCAATGGCAGAGTTAATGATCTCAAAACTCAATACTACAGCGAAACACAGGAAAATGATCATCCATTCTGTTTCGCTTAATGAAAAAAATAATCCTGCAATAATTATCAGCAAAGCGATCACATATTGAATGCGAAAATTTTTTTCGTGTAAAAGACAATCTTTTAAACCGGCAAACGCACACGCAAATGATTTGATAACTCTCATCGTATTTTTTTAAAAGGGATTTAGGAAAAATGTTACAAATCTGAAACCACTTTTTTGATAGCATCACAAGCTTTTGCAATTTCGTCTTCAGAAATAATTAAAGGTGGAACAATTCTCAAACATTCAGATGCAAACAAAAACCAATCTGAAAAAATGCCCTGCTCCAAAAGCGCATTAATTACTTTTTTATTCTGCTCAAAACTTTCAAACTGAAGCGCCATCATCAATCCTCGGCTTCTGATATTTTTTATTTTGGTATGATGAAGATTTTCAAGAAATAATTTTTCCTTTTCAAACACTGTTGCAACAATTTCTTCCTGCAACAAAAAATCCATTGCAGCTTTGCCGGCCGCGCAACAAACAGGATGTCCGCCAAAAGTATTGATATGGCCAAGAACAGGATTATTGGACAAAGAATCCATGATTTTTTTATCTGCGATAAAAGCACCCAAAGGCATTCCCCCGCCCAGCGCTTTTCCTAACAACAAAACATCCGGAACAGTATCAAATTGTTGAAAAGCCCACAACGTACCATTTCTTCCAAAACCACATTGAATTTCGTCAAGCACTAATAAAGCTCCCGTATCTGTGCATTTTTTTCTGAGTGCCTGCATCCATTTTTTATCCGGAACGATTACGCCTGCTTCTGCCTGTATCGTCTCTGCAAATACGCATGCGGTCGCTGTTGTAATAAAATCAAGGCTTTCAAAGTTATTATAATCAAGATGCAAAATATCGGGCAATAACGGGCGAAAAGCATTGCGCCAATATTCATCGCCGAGAATGCTTAAAGAACCTTGAGTACTTCCATGGTAAGAATTTTTAAATGCAGCAATTTGCATTCTTCCTGTAAATCGTTTCGCAAGTTTCATAGCTCCTTCTGTAGCTTCCGTTCCGGAAGCAGTAAAAAAAACGGAATTAAGAGTAGCCGGCAAATGACCGGTAAGCAATTTAGCATAAGCGGTTTGCGGCGATAAAATCAATTCGCCATTCACCATCACATGCATAAAATTTTCGGCCTGAATTTTTATTGCTTCAATTACTTTTTGATTAGCATGTCCAATATTGCAAACGCTGATACCGCCAATGAGATCAATATATTCTTTTCCGTTGATGTCATAAAGCTTGCTGCCACTCGCTTTGACGATCTCCAATGCAAGAGGATCCGGCGAGGTTTGGCCTATATGATTTAAAAATATCTGGCGATTGGTCATTGAATAAATATAATAAGCACGAAAGTGATTATTGGGAAATAAAATTTGAAATTATTTGCTTACGTACCGATAAAATCAGATAAAATTTGATTCTCAATCTCTTAAACCTTCTCCAACACTTTCTTATACAAATCCTCATATTGAGGAACAATATTATGGATATCAAATTTCATTGCCTGTGCCAAAGCATTCTTCTTCATTTTTGCAAATGCTTTTTCATCAGAAAGTATCTTGATGATATTGTTGCTCATGTCTTCAACATCACCCACATTACTCAGAAAGCCTGTCACTCCATTGATATTAATTTCAGGCAAGCCGCCCACATTTGTTGAAATCACAGGGACCTGTGCAGCCATAGCTTCCAGGGCAACAAGCCCAAAACTTTCGTATTCACTTGGCAATAGAAAAAGATCGGAAATAGCGAGTATTTCTTCCATCTCTTCCTGCCTTCCCAAAAAACGGATATCTGTGCGGGCACAAGTTTTCCTGCAAAGATCTTCGATAAATGAGCGTTCAGGTCCATCTCCGACAAACAATAATTTTGATGGAAGTACTTTATTTACTTTTTCAAAAATATACACCACATCCTGCACTCTTTTTACCTTTCTAAAATTGGATGCATGCAATAGGATTTTTTCATTATTAGGTGCGATCACTTGTTTAAAAGGAGTAACCGGTTTTTTATTAAAACGTTTTGCATCGACAAAATTATAAATCACTTCAATCTCTTTTTCCATCCTGAAGTTTTTGTACGTTTCATCGCGCAAATTCTTTGAAACAGCAGTGAGAGCAGCACTTTCATTCATTGAGAAGGTAACAACCGGCGAATAAGTTTTGTCTCTTCCAACTAAAGTAATGTCAGTTCCATGCAATGTGGTAATGACAGGAATATCAATTCCTTCTTTCAGCAAAATCTGTCGGGCCATATAGGCTGCAGATGCATGGGGAATGGCATAATGAACATGCAAGAGATCAATTTTTTGATTGATAATTACATCTACCATTGTACTGGCCAAAGCCGTTTCATAAGGCGGATAATCGAATAAAGGATACGTAGGCACGCTTACTTCGTGATAAAAAATATTCGCATGAAAACCTCCAAGTCTTACCGGTTGCTGATAAGTGATAAAATGGATGTTATGTCCTTTTTCTGCCAGTGCTTTTCCGAGTTCTGTTGCCAACACGCCGCTTCCACCAAAAGTGGGATAACAAACAATTCCTATGTTCATATTATTTCATTTAAAATCAAAAGCTTTTTATCAGAATAAAAATTGATGCAATTTACAACTTCCTCAATGTTAGAAAATAAAGCATAAAGAATGATCAATCTCGTTTTGGTATCCAAGTAAAGCCTGGAAATTTTTAAATGGGAATAGTTATGTTTGCTAAAAATATTCCCGATGAAAAAATATGTTTTGCCAATCGTCGGTATTCTTGTTGTTTTCCTCGTTTTGTTTTTTGTTGGGCGATATTCATTTACTTACAGTGAAGGAAACCGGGCAGGAAGATTAATTAAATTTTCAAAGCAAGGGTTTATGTTTAAAACCTATGAAGGGGAAATGAATCTTGGCGGTGTCACCAATGCAGCGAACAATAGTATGATGATGAATTACATGTGGGATTTTTCTGTTGATAACCAAACCGTGGCTGATAGTTTATTAAAACTTGAGGGGAAGGATATTAGTGTTCACTATAAACAAAAAATCGGGAAACTTCCATGGCGAGGCGATACAAAATATATTGTTGATCGTATTGTGGAAGTTAGAAACGATTAAGTGTACTGGATTTTTAAAAATTATTTTAAATGGAACATTTATTGACAACTGATAGCATTATCAGTTTTTTTATTTTAGTAATTCTTGAAATTATTCTCGGAGTAGATAATGTGATTTTTGTAAGCATTATCATTAACCGGCTTCCGGAAGCAAAACATAAAAAAGCGAGACTTGCATGGGTTCTTCTTGGTTCCATCGTCAGAAGTGTTTTACTGCTGGCTCTTGGCTGGTTATTAGCTCAGAAAGGAAAAGCAGTATTTACCATATTTGACAAAGGCTTTGACCTGGCAAGCATTGTAATGTTGGTTGGCGGAGTATTTCTGATATACAAATCTGTCAGGGAGATTCATGAAAAACTTGAAGGTGAGGATCCAAATATTTCCAAACCGAAAAAGAAATTGCTTACCTTTTCACAAGCGGTTTTTCAAATTGTCCTTGTTGACATGGTATTTTCGTTCGACAGTGTGATCACTGCCGGCGGCACTGCAAAACATGTTGAAATAATGATTGCAGCTGTCATCATTGCTATGATCATTATGTTTTCTTTTAGCCCTTATATCGCTGCCTTCATTCATAAACATCCTACGTTTAAAATGCTGGCACTTTCGTTTTTGGTGATGATCGGCTTAAGCCTTGTAATAGAAGGCTGGGCAGCAGATAAAGCAGAAGAACTGCATTTAAAAAATTATATTTATTTCGGAATGGCTTTTTCTTTTATTGTCGAAGTGCTGAACATGGTGATGATTAAAAGACAAAATAAAAGAGTGGTTCAATTAGATGAGCCGGAGTTGGAGGACAGCAAATAAAAGGTTATTTATCTTCCGTTTAAAATCTTCTTCACTATTCCTGGTCCTTCATAAATAAAACCGGTCCAAACCTGAATGAGATCTGCACCATTTTGAAATTTTTCTTCCGCATCTTTTTTGGAAAAAATTCCGCCGCTGCTGATAATAGGAATGCCTCCTTTTGTGCGTTGTTGGATGTACTTTGTTATGTGCGTTGATTCTTCTCTTAATGGTTTTCCGCTCAGACCGCCGGCTCCGATTTTATTAATTTCTTTTTCGGAAGTAATTAAATTTTTTCTGCTGATCGTTGTATTGGCTGCCACTAATCCGTCCAGTTTTATTTCCATTGCCAGATCAATGATGTCATCTAAATCATGTTGATCAAGATCAGGAGAAATTTTTAAGAGCAAGGGCTTCTCAACTTTTTTGGTTCGATTGATCTGCTGAAGATTTGTAAGAATTTTTTTCAAAGAATCTTTTTGTTGAAGATCTCTAAGTCCTGGTGTGTTAGGCGAACTGACATTAACAACAAAATAATCCACCACATCATGCAATTCATTAAAGCAAATCCCGTAATCTTTCCATGCATCTTCATTGGGTGTGATTTTATTTTTTCCTATGTTACCACCTATGATCAGCGAACTTTTATCGTTACGAAATCTTCTAAGCCGCTCAGCTACTGCTTTTGTACCCTCATTATTAAAACCCATTCTGTTAATTAATGCTTTGTCTTTGGGCAAACGAAACAAACGCGGCTGAGGATTTCCACTTTGAGGCAATGGCGTCACAGTTCCTATTTCTACAAAACCAAACCCTAACGTTTCCAGTTCATTCAAATATTTTGCATTTTTATCAAAGCCGGCAGCAAGACCAACGGGATTGGGAAAAATAATTCCGAAAGCTTCTTTTGAAAAAATTTTTGAAGGAGTGAATTTCTTTTTTAAAAAAATTTTAATGAAAGAAAATCTGCAGAAAAAACGAAGCATGTTCATCGAGAAATAGTGAACGTCTTCTGCATCGAAAAAGAATAAAATATTTCGGATGAATTGATACATTTTGCGCGAAGATAATTAAGGAGTTTTAATCGTTTTGAGGATTGTAGTAAAATGAGGAATCATTAGAGTCGCGCCAATAAAAATTGAGGTTTACTTCTTCGTGAATTCATCCAGTAACCACATAACAGTTGCTCCTTCTTCCGGTGGAGTTGGATTAGGTCCTTTTCCTAAAAAATAGTTCACTACTTTTTGTATCAATGGTTGTTGCACATGCTGAAGCGGTTCGAATAATATTTCTCCGGGAATTCCATTTTTAATGATCTCAATTTTTTTATGTTCAAAAACCGGGAAGCGCATTTTCCCTTCCGAACCTTGTATTTCGCAAAGGTCTTTTACGTTTTCTTCCGCTACATTAAAACACCACAATCCATTAAAAAGGACTCCCGATTTAAATAAAATATTTCCACAAACAATATCATCTGCTTCATACAAACCTGCCTGATTCGTCGCTAATCCAAATGCTTTTTCAACAGGCCCAAAAAACCAGTACATTAAATCAATCTGATGTGGGGCAATATCATGAAACAAGCCTCCACCCGCTATTTCAGGATTCACACGCCAGGCAACTTTAGGAATCTGAAGCGCTTCGTTATTCAATGGTTTTTTATAAAATTCAAGCTTTGCAAAACGCACATCGCCAATAACTTTTTCAGCAAGCAATTGTTTTACTTTATTAAAAAGTGGTTGCCCGCGGCGGTAGTGAGCGATAGAAACTTTTACATTTTTTTCTCCAGCTACTTTCGCTATCATGTTTGCTGAAGCAAAATTTAATGCCATTGGTTTTTCAATGTAAACCGGTTTACCCGCGTTGATCGCTGCAATCGCGTATTCTTCATGAAAAGCGGGCGGAGTGGCAATGTAGATGGCGTTTACTTCATCGTCACTGATCAATTCATAAGCATTAGTGTACCATTTTCCAACGCCATGTCGCTGTGCATAATCTTTCACTTTTTCTGCATCCCGGCGCATTACCGCAACGAGAGATGAATCATTTACTTTATTAAATGCTGGTCCGCTTTTCACTTCTGTTACGTCACCACAGCCGATCATTCCCCAGCGAATGCTATCCATAGAAAATTATTTTTTTAGAATTAAAATTAAAAAAATTGCATCACTTATTCGCCCGGATGATACGTCTTTTCAGCATGCTTCAAAACATCGGCTTTGTAAAACAAAACATCCTTAAAGATTCCTTTTGAATACATATATCCTTCATCAAAAAAATGTTTTGAACGTGGATTGCCGCTTTCGCCACCAGCCAATAATGATTTTGCTTTTATTTTTCTTCCAAACTCCACGGCACAAATAAAACTGTTTCCGTTAACACCATATCTTTTTATGGTTCCGGGAAAAGTACGACTGCTGTAAGACGGAATCATTCCCCATGTAGAAGATGCAAAACCAACAGGAATGCTGGTGGAATCATCATTAAAAGTTGGTTCAATATTATCCGAAATTCTTTGAAAGCGATTGATTTTTCCCCATTCGGTTTTCCATGTTCCAAAAGTGTTTTGCAAGTATTTTATTGTTGATAAAAATGGTTGCAATAATTCATCAGCAGATGCTGTGGCAGCAAATTGTCTTGTCTTTGTTACCTGGTCATCTTGTTCTCCGTCCGGAACTTTTGTATAGTAAATGCTTCTTAATAACTGCTCTCCCCAACTGACAGCAAGGCTTGTTGCAACTGAATTTTCGCCGCAACGATAATCCCAGTTTTTTAAAATAT
>Ga0134125_10008153_pt1 | contig 11816 bp, 9 predicted proteins | sample KB31751_FD_96464 | JGI IMG/M metagenome (GOLD analysis project Ga0134125, IMG submission 96464) | Terrestrial soil microbial communities with excess Nitrogen fertilizer from Kellogg Biological Station, Michigan, USA - KB3-175-1 | ecosystem: Environmental > Terrestrial > Soil > Unclassified ... | reverse complement strand
GGACTTGCAGGCAGCCTTCCAACGTCCAGTCACGTCCACAAACCGGGGCCGCGCCGGCCGGCCGCAGGCGCAGTCCCGGTATTTTCGCCAGCGCCACCACGGTTGCCAGGTTGATGCCCTCGGCCGCTTCGGCACAACTTTTCTCCCCACTGCGGAAGGGCAGGCAGGTCAGCCAGATCGCCGTTTCGGGGCGGGCCGGTCCCAACTCGGTGACCACCGGTGCCGTGAACTGATAGCCCTGGCCGGGAACGGTGGCGATGTAATCCTCGGGCGCCAACGCGCGCCGCAACAGGCAGAGGTGGACGGTCAGATTGGAGTCCTGAACGCAGGTATTGCCCCAAACTGCCAGCCGCAGTTCCTCGCGGGTCAGCACCCGTCCCGAGGCGCGCACCAGGTGGGCCAGCAAATCCAGCGCGCGCGGGGTAAGCGTTACCGGATTATCGCCGCGCCACAGGCTGCGACGCATCAGGCACAGGCGGAAGGGGCCAAAGCAATACTGAGCAGCGGGCGATACGGGGTGCGTCATGGCTGGCCTCAAAAGGTGGGGGGAGGCAGCATGTCAATCTCGACTATTTTATCCAATCTACAATTTTCCGCCAGACTTTCTTACCGGCGCGCGGCTGCGAGCCGCGTCCATAGGGTGGCTGGGTCGGAATCGAACAGGATGGCCGCCGTCGCCGGGACGACCGTCCATAAGCCCGCCGCGACTTCACGCGGCAGTTGTCCCGGTGTCCAGCCGGCGTAGCCCTGAAACACGCGGAAAGCGGTGGGCGGCTGCTGCGAGTTGAGGGCCAGCGCCATCAAGTCCTGACTGGTGCTGAAGAAGACGCCGGGCAGAATTTCGCGGGCTTCGCGCAGCTTTCCCTGGAGATGGAGCAGACAAAAAGTGGTCTTGGGGTCTACCGGGCCGCCGGTGAAGGCCACATCGGTGCGCCCTTCGGCGGAGGCGAGGTGAGGGAAGAGGCGCGGCAGGGGAACGGCGCCCGGCTGATTGAGGACCAGTCCGGCGGCGCCTTTGTCGCTGACGGTGACCAGCAGCACCACGGCTTCATGAAAGCGCCCCGGCGCCACTCGCGCGCTGGCCACCAGCAGCGTGCCGGGCGCCGGCTCCGCCGGCTTGGCCGTTTGAGCGGTGCCCGGCGCCGTCAGGCTGCACAGCAGCAGACCGAAAATCCAGGAGCGCAAGGGGCGCGTCATGCCGTGAACTTAGATCAGATGGCGGCGCTGGGCCTGGGTTACCGCGCCCAGGCGGTCGTGGGTGTTCAGCTTACGGTTGATGTGATGCAGATGGTTGCGCAGTGACTGCGCCGTAATGCCCAACTCGGTGGCCACGGTGGCGGCATCCTTGCCCTGAGCCAGATGACGCAGAATCTGCCGCTGGCGCACGGAGAGGTCGGCCGTGCGGTCGAGGCGGGTGGAGGCGGCGGGTGACGGCTGCTCGAGTTGGTGCATCAACGACAAGAGGTTGTCCACGAGTTGTTCGCGGTTCTTCTCGCCGGAGACGTCGCGCGCCAGATGCACCATCCAGGTTTCGCCGGTGCGCCGGTCACGATAAAAGAGGTTGGAAAGATTCACCCAGCGCCGTTCGCCGGAAGAGAGGCGGACTTCGAGGTCGAAGTTGGGCACCGTTTCCCCGCGCGCGCCACAGTCGCGGATGTGGCAGTCCTGGCGGCACACCAAGGCTCCCACGGCGTTCTTGCCCTGCAGCAGCTGATGGCAATTCTGGTCCAGGGCCTGAGCGGCGGAGTAGCCGAACAGCGCTTCGGCGGCGGCATTCCAGAAGCGGATGCGACCGTCGGAGGCGATGACAAAAGCGGCGTCGCCGGAATGCTCGAGCAGTTCGATCAGGCCCCGCTCCCCCATGAGCGCAGTGTAGCACCGCGAGGGTACGGATGTTGTGGCGAGAGTACAGGCGTTCCATGGACGCGGAAAATGGGTCGTAGCGGTGCGCCGGGCGCCGCGGTCGGGTATGCCACCGGCCTCCAGATCGGCTACAGTAGGCGCGTAGGCAGCAATTCTGGGGGTGTGGGCATGAGCATGAACCGCCGCAATTTCCTGGCCGCCGGCGCGGGCGCCGCGTCGGGCGCGATGATTCCCCTGCGGCTGCTGGAACGCATGGCCGCCGCGCCGCGCGCGTTGCCGCCCGCCCGCCTCTACCAGGACGACGAGGAGGCCTATTGGGCGGGCATCCGCAAGCAGTTCCTCATCCCCGCTGACGAGATCTACTTCAACAATGGCACCTGCGGCTCCTCGCCCGCGCCGGTGCTCAAGGCCATCTTCGATGGCTACAACGCCACCGAGAAGATGGACGACGCCAACCCCGAGGACTACCCCATCTGGGGCTACGGCCCCTGGAACCAGTTCCGCGATCCCCTGGCCGCCTTCATCGGCTGCGAGCGCGACGAGCTGGCGATGTTGCGCAACGCCACCGAAGCCAACAACTACATCGCCAACGGCTTCAAGATGAACCCCGGCGACGAGGTCCTGATCACCGACCAGGAGCACGAGGGCGGCGAAAACGGATGGTTCCTGCGCGCCAAGCGCTACGGGATCACGGTCAGGAAAGTCGCGCTGCCCCGGCCCGTCGTCAGACCCGAGGACGTGCTGAACCGGTTCAACGACGCCATCACGCCCCGCACCCGCATCTTCTTTTTCAGTCACGTCACCACCATCACCGGCGTGGTGCTGCCCGCAAAATCGCTGTGCGCGCTGGCACGCGACAAAGGGATTGCCTCGGCGGTTGACGGCGCTCACGTCACCGGCATGATGAAGCTCAACGTCCACGACATCGGCTGTGACTACTACACCTCCAGCCCGCACAAGTGGCTGCAGGCCCCCAAAGGCAGCGGCTTCCTCTACGTCAAGGCGGGCATGGAAGACCGGCTCTGGAACACCATCGCCAGCGCCGGTTGGGACAGCTCCAGTGGCGGCGCCTACCGTTTTCAGCAGATCGGCACCTCGAACGTGCCCGCGCTGTGGGGCCTCAAGGCGGCTATTTCTTTCGCCAACCAGATCGGCATGGAGCGGATCGAAGCCCGCCACCGCGCCCTGAACCAGGCCATGCTCGATGCCATGCTGCAGCGCGGCGCCACCAACATCACCGGACTCGATCCCAGCCTGCGCTGCGCCCTGACCACGGTGGACATCTCCCCCATCGAGCGCATGAAGCTGGAGAACTGGATGTGGACGCGGAAGAAGATCCGCATCCGCGGCAGCGAGCCCTCGAAGCTGCGGCTGGCGACGCCCTACTACTTCCTCAAAACCGACATGGCCCGCCTGCTCGCCGCCTTCGACGAGTACAAAGCAGCGGCCATGTAGAGAGGTGGTGCGGCGCCGATTCAGCATGATTCAGCGCTTCGGCGGCCGCATTCCAGAAACGGATGCGGCCGTCGGAGGCGATGACAAGAGCGGCGTCGCCGGAATGCTCGAGCAGTTCGATCAGGCTCCGCTCACCCATGAGCGCAGTGTAGCAACGCGAGGGTACGGATGTTGTGGCGAGAGTACGGGCGTTCCATTGACGCGGAAAATGCGGATTCCCTATGATTTCTCTATTGGCTTCCCGGGTCACAATCCTCGTGTTTCTGGGTTTGGCGTGTGGCCTGGCGGCGCAGGCGCTACCCGCTCCGGCAGCCATTCAGCAGGGAGAGCAGCTGTTCAGTGGTGAGGTGCGGCTGGCCAACCGTGGGCCAGCCTGCATCGCCTGCCATAGCGCCGGAGGGCTGGCGTTTCCCAACGGCGGCACCCTGGGCCCGGATCTAACCCATGTGACCTCGCGCATCGGTCCCGAGGGGGTGCGGTCGGCGCTGGAGACGCTGTATTTTCCCGCCATGGTGCCGCTGTACCACAACAAGCCGCTGACGCCGGTCGAGCGCCAGGACATCGCCGCCTTCCTGCAACACGCCGACAGCCAGCCGCTGCCCGCCGACACCGGCCGGGTGGCGGAGTTGGCGGGGCTGATCTTCGTGCTCTTCATGCTGATCACGCTGGTGACCGGCCGGCGGCGGCTGCGCGGGGTGCGGCGGGGGCTGGTGGAGCGGGCGCGGGCCGCCGGGCCGGGGCGGGAAGGGGTGGGCGAGTGAGCTGGATTCAGGATCTGGTGGATCCCAAGCTGCGGCGATGGGAGGAGTTCTACCGCAACCGCTGGGCGCACGACTCGGTGGTGCGCAGCACCCACGGGGTGAACTGCACCGGCGGGTGCTCGTGGAACGTGTTCGTCAAGAACGGCATCGTCACCTGGGAGACACAGGCGCTCGATTACCCCAAGCTGGAAGACGGACTGCCGGCGTATGAGCCGCGCGGCTGCCAGCGCGGCATCGTTTTCTCCTGGTATATCTACAGCCCCATCCGGGTGAAGTACCCGTACGTGCGCGGGGTGCTGCTCGACCACTGGCGGGCGGCGCGGGCGCGGCACGCCGATCCGGTGGAGGCGTGGGCCGAGGTGATGGACGATGAGGGGGCGCGGCAGAGCATTCAGCAGGCGCGCGGCAAGGGTGGGTTCCGGCGCGCCGGGTGGGAGGAGTGCCTGGAGATCGTCGCCGCCTCGCTGCTGCACACGGCGCGCAAGTACGGCCCCGACCGCATCATCGGCTTCTCGCCCATTCCGGCCATGTCCATGATCAGCTACGCCGCCGGATCGCGCTTTCTGCAACTGCTGGGCGGGGTGGTGCTGAGCTTCTACGACATGTACGCCGACTTTCCGCCGGCCTCGCCCGAGGTGTGGGGCGAGAAGACGGATGTGGCGGAGAGCGCCGACTGGTTCAACAGCAAGTACATCGTGGTGGCGGGCGCGAACCTTTCCATGACCCGCACCCCCGACGTGCACTTCGCCGCCGAGGCGCGCGGCCACGGCGCCAAGCTGGTGGTGCTGTCGCCCGACTTCAGCCAGGTGTCGAAGTTCGCCGACTGGTGGGTGCCGGTGAACGCAGGCATGGACGCGGCGCTGTGGATGGCGGTGAACCACGTCATCCTGACCGAGTTCTACCAGCAGCGGCGGGTGGAGTACTTCGAGGATTACCAGAAACGCTTCTCCGACGGCCCCTTCCTGGTGGAGCTGACGCCGGCGGCGGAGGGGGGCTACCAGGCGGGGCAGTTCCTGCGGGCGAACCGGCTGCCGCGGTACGCGGCGGAGGAGAACGGCGACTGGAAGCTGCTGGTGTGGGATGAAGCCAGCCGGCAGCCGCGCATGCCGTTGGGCGCGGTCGGGTTCCGCTGGCAGCAGCAGAAGGGGCGCTGGAACCTGGAGATGAAGGATGGCGCCGACGGCGCCGAGCTGAAGCCGGCGCTGTCGCTGCTGGAGGGCCGGGAAGCGACGCTGCCGGTCAGCTTCGTCGAGCACGGCGGCGAGCAGCGCCACCAGCGCCAGGTGCCGGTGCGCTACGTCGAGACCGCCCAGGGGCGGGTGGCGGTGACCACGGTGCTCGACCTGATGATGGCCCAATACGGGGTGGCGCGCGGGCTGGACGGCGACGGCGGCGTGGCCGACTACGAGGACGCCGAGCGTCCCTACACCCCCGCCTGGCAGGAGCGTTACAGCGGGGTGGGCCGCAACACCGTTATCCAGATGGCGCGCGAGTTCGCCGTCACCGCGGAGAAAACCCACGGCAAGTGCACGGTGATCATCGGCAGCGGCCTCAACCACTGGTACCACAACAACCTGCACTACCGCAGTTGCATCACCGCGCTGCTGCTGTGCGGCTGCGTGGGGGTCAACGGCGGCGGGCTGAACCATTACACCGGACAGGAGAAGCTGACCCCCATGGCCAGTTGGGTGACGCTGGCCATGGGGCTGGACTGGCAGAAGCCGCCGCGGCTGCAGAATTCGCCCTCGTTTCACTACGTGCACAGCGGGCAGTGGCGCTACGAGAAGGGCTTCCCCGAACCGGCGCCCAAAACCGGCCCCTTCGCCGTCGAGCACACCATGGACATCCAGGCGCTGGCGGTGCGCAGCGGCTGGCTGCCGTTTTACCCGCAGTTCTCGCGCAACCCGCTCGACATTGTGCGCGACGCCCGCGCCGCCGGAGCGCACGACGACGCCGGGGTGGTGCAACAGGTGGTGGAGCAGGTCAAGCACGGGCAGTTGCGCTTCGCCGTACACGAGCCCGACATGGCGGCCAACTGGCCGAGGGTGTGGCTGATCTGGCGGGCCAACGCCATCCACTCCAGCTCCAAGGGGCAGGAGTATTTCTTCCGCCATTACCTCGGCACCCACGACAACGCCATCGCCGAGGAGGTGGCGCGCGACGCGGTGCGCGACATCACCTACAAGGACGTGGCCCCCACCGGCAAGATGGACCTGGTGGTGGACCTCAACTTCCGCATGGACACCTCGGCGCTGTACAGCGACGTTGTGCTCCCGGCGGCCAGTTGGTACGAGAAGAACGACCTCAACACCACCGACCTGCACTCCTTCCTGCATCCGCTCAGCGCCGCCGTGCCGCCGTGTTGGGAGTCCAAGACCGACTGGGAGATCTTCCGCCGGCTGGCGGAGAAAGTCAGCGCCCTGGCGCCGGCCCACTTTCCCCAGCCGTTCGAGGACCTGGTGGCCACGCCGCTGCTGCACGACACCGCCGACGAGATGGCGCAGACGGAGGTGCGCGACTGGATGCGCGGGGAGTGCGAACCCATCCCCGGCAAAACCATGCCGCGGCTGACCGTGGTGGAGCGCGACTACGTCAACCTGGTGCATCGCTACTCGTCGCTGGGCCCCGGGCTGCGCCGCGACGGGGTCGAGGACCGCGGCATCCACATGCCGGTCGCCGACCTGTACGACGAGTACGCCCGCACCCATCCGCGTTACGAATGGGATGGCCAGTCGTATCCCTCGCTGGTGGACCCGGTGGAAGCGGCCAACGCGGTGCTCTACTTCGCCCCCGAATCCAACGGCGAGATCGCCTACCGCGGCTTCCAGGTGCGGGAAAGGGAGACCGGCCTCAAGCTGACCGACCTGGGGGAGGCGGACCGGGCGGTGCGCTACAACTTCGACGACCTGGTGGCGCGCCCCTGCCGCATCCTCACCTCGCCCTGCTGGTCGGGCATCGTCAACCACGGCCGCGCCTATACCGGCTACTCCCAGAACGTCGAACGCGGCATTCCCTGGCGCACCCTCACCGGCCGCCAGAGCCACTATCTCGATCACCCCGTCTACGCCGGGTTCCACGAATCGCTGGCCACCTTCAAGCCTCCCATCAGCCTGGAGCATTCCCTGCACCTGGCGCGCACGGCGCAGGAGGCGGCGCAGCCGGGCGAGGGGCCGAAGCTGACGCTGTCGTTCCTCACCCCGCACGGCAAGTGGCACATCCACAGCACCTACTCCGACGACCTGCGCATGCTGACGCTGTCACGCGGTATCGAGCCGCTGTGGCTCAACGACCGCGATGCGGCGGCGCTGGGGGTGTTTGACAATGACTGGGTGGAGGCGTTCAACGACAACGGCGTGGTGGTGACGCGGGCGGTGGTGAGCGCGCGGCTGCCGCGCGGCATGTGCATGTTCTACCATGCCCCCGAACGCACCATCGCCTTCCCGCGCTCGCCCCGCCGCGGCCACCGCGGCGGCGGCACCAACAGCCCCACCCGCATGCGTCTCAAACCGGTGCTGATGATCGGCGGCTACGCCCAGCACACCTACCGCTTCAACGACTACGGTCCCCCCGCCACCGACCGCGATACCTACGTGCAGGTGCACAGGCTGGCGGCCAAGCCGCCCATGGACTGACCTATGAATGTACGCGCCCAGGTCTCGATGGTCTTTCACCTCGACAAGTGCATCGGCTGCCACACGTGCAGCCTGGCCTGCAAGAATCTGTGGACCGACCGGCCCGGCACCGAGTACATGTGGTGGAACAACGTCGAGACCAAACCGGGCACCGGCTACCCCACACTCTATGAGGATCAGGAACAGTACCGCGGCGGCTGGGAGCTGGAAAACGGCAAACTCAAGCTGAAGCTGGCGGCGCGCGCCTCGGAGCTGGCCAACCTGAGCTACAACCCGCGCCTGCCTTCCCTCGACGATTATTACGAGCCCTGGACCTACCGCTACCAGGATCTGTTTGACGCGCCGCTGGGCCACGAGCAGCCCGTCGCCCGCCCCGTCTCGCTGATCACCGGGCGCGACATGGACATCGAAGCCGGCCCCAACTGGGACGATGACCTGGGCGGCTCGAATATCTACGCCGCCAACGACCCCAACCTCAAGAAGCTGAGCGAGCAGGAGCAGCAGGAGTTTTTCGGGCTGCAACAGTTGGTCTACTTCTACCTGCCGCGCATCTGCAACCACTGCCTCAACCCCAGTTGCGTGGCCGCCTGCCCGTCGGGGGCGATCTACAAGCGGGGCGAGGACGGCATCGTGCTGGTCAGTCAGGAGAAGTGCCAGGGGTGGCGGATGTGCGTCTCCGGCTGCCCGTATAAGAAGGTCTATTTCAACTACCAGTCGGGCAAGGCGGAGAAGTGCATCCTGTGCTATCCGCGCCTCGAAAGCGGCTATGCGCCCGCCTGCTTCCACACCTGCCCAGGGCGCATCCGCTACCTGGGGGTGGTGCTGTACGACGCCGACCGCATCCACGAGGTGGCCAGCCTGCCCGACGATCAACTGGTGGAGGGGCACAAGTCGCTGATCCTCGATCCCTTCGATCCGGCCATCGTCGCCGCCGCCAAACAGAACGGTGTGGACGACAAGACCATCGAGTCCGCCCGGCGGTCGCCCACCTACAAGTACGTCAAGCAGTGGAACCTGGCGCTGCCGCTGCATCCGGAGTGGCGGACGCTGCCGATGCTCTTCTATGTGCCGCCGCTGCTGCCGGTGCTGGCCACGGTGCCCAACGGCGCCTATGAGCTGGCCAGCGATTTCTTCACCTCGATTGAGAGTGTGCGGCTGCCGATCCGCTACCTGGCCAGCCTGTTCACCGCCGGGGACGAGGAGAAGATCATCGCCGTGTACCGCAAGCTGATCGCCGCGCGCATGACGCTGCGGGCGGAGAGTGTGGGTGACATCAGCCTCGAGCACGCCGCCGAGGCGCGCGCCACCGCCGGCGTCAGCCGCGAGGAGGTGGAGGGCATCTACCAACTGACCTCGATCGCCGATGAGGCCGAACGCTACGTCATTCCACCCTTCATGCGCGAGCAGGCCATCGCCATGCTGGAGGACCCGCAGGAAGCCCAGCAGCAGCGCGGGGCGGGCTTCGTGCAGATTGGAAAGCGGGGACTGTAGCCATGCCCGCCTTCGCCGCCTACGCCGAAGCGCTCGACTATCCGGTCGGCGGTGCGCCGCCTGCGCCGGCGGCAGAGTCTCCGGTGGTGCGCGAACTGGTGGAACAGTACGCCGCCGCCGCCGCGGAGCTGACGCCGGGGCGGCTGGAAGAGGTTTACGCCGCCACCTTCGACCTGCAGCCGGAGTGCACGCTCAACCTCAGCCACCATCTCTTCTCCGACGACGAATGGAAGCGCAGCGCCATGCTGATCGAGCTGAAGGCGCTGTTTCAGCGCCACGCGCTCGACACCGCGGGCGAGCTGCCCGACCATCTCTGCTGGCTGCTGCGCCTGATGGCCGCCGCGCCGGAGGGCGACGCTGAGCTGCGCGAAGTTCGCACCCGGCTCATGCTCCCCGCGCTGCGCCAGTTGCAGGAACGGGTGCGCGAACTGCGGAACCCGTACCCGCCGCTTTTGCAGGCGCTGTACCTCGAGCTCAGTTCGGAGGCGGCCGCGTGAGCACGCTCTTCTTCATCGTGCTGCCCTATGTGGCCATCGTGCTGGCGGTGGGCGTGGGCGCCTACCGTTTCTACAAGCATCCCTATACCTATTCCAGCCTGTCGTCGCAGTTGCTGGAGAACCGCAAGCTGTATTGGGGATCGGTGCCGTGGCACTGGGGGATCAGCTTCATCCTGCTGGCCCACCTGGGGGCGGCGCTGTTTCCCGGGGTGGCGCAGGCGATCCTCGGCAACCGCATGAGGCTGCTGATTCTGGAGTGCACCGGGATTGCGCTGGCGGTGCTGGCGCTGGTGGGGCTGATCATTCTCATCGCGCGGCGCATGGGCCACGCGGCGCTGCCGCGCTTCGTCACCTCGATCATGGACGGGGTGCTGCTGGCGCTGCTGCTGATGCAGGTGGCCAGCGGGCTGGGGGTGTCGCTGTTCAACCGCTGGGGCGGGCTGTGGTATCTGCACACCGCCGTGCCCTGGTTCTGGTCGTTGGTGCGGCTGCAACCCGACAGCGCGAGCGTCGCCAACCTGCCGGCGCTGGTGCAGTTCCACTTCGCGGTGGGTTTCCTGATTATCCTGGTGTTTCCGTTCACGCGCCTGGTGCACCTCATCAAGTTTCCGCTGCATTATCTGTGGCGGCCGTATCAGAAGGTGGTGTGGTACCGACATGACTGATTCCGGCAATCCCGCTCCCGCGCCCCAAGGGCCGGCCGGCGAGCCGCCCTGCCCGGGGTGTCTTGATCCCTCGCGCCGCCGCTTCCTCACCCGGTTGAGCATCGCCGCCGGCACGCTGGCGGCGGCGGTGGTGGCCATCCCCAGCGTGGCGTTCCTGCTGGGCATCCGCCGCACCCCGCGCCTGTGGCGCGACGTGGGCGGGGTGGACCAGTTCCCTCTGGGGACCACGGTGCAGGTGGCCTTCGCCGATCCCTCGCCCTTGCCCTGGTCGGGGGTGACCGCCCAGACCGCCGCCTGGCTGCGGCGCACCGGCGATGCGGAATTCATCGCCTTTTCGGTGAACTGCACCCACCTGGGGTGCCCCATCCGCTGGCTGGCGGACGCCAATCTGTTCATGTGCCCCTGCCACGGCGGCGTCTTCTATGCCAACGGGACGGTGGCCTCGGGGCCGCCGCCACGGCCGCTCAACCAATACCCGGTGCGCGTCGCCCAGGGGAGGGTCGAGATCCTGGCCAGCCCCACGCCCATCACCACTTCCTGAAGCCTATGCGAAAAGCCTGGAACTGGTTCGACGATCTGACCGGCATCTCGGCCATGCTGCGGCCGCTGCTGTTCCACCCCGTGCCCAAGGCGCGCAAGGCGGCGTGGCTCTATGTGCTGGGCAGCGCCACGCTGATCGTCTTCCTGGTGCAGATCGTCACCGGCATCGCCTTGTCGAGCGCCTACGTGGCCAGCGCCGGGCAGGCGTACTCGACCCTGCTGTTCATCAGCGGCTCGCGGTTCGGTTCCATCGTGCGCGGCATCCACTACTTCGGCGCCTCGGCGATGATCATCCTGATCGGCATCCACGCCATCCGGGTGTATCTGATGGCGTCGTACAAGTACCCGCGGCAGATGAACTGGCTGAGCGGCGTGGTGCTGCTGTTTCTGACGCTGGGCATGGCCTTTACCGGGCAACTGCTGCGCTGGGATCAGAACGGCTTCTGGTCGGCGGTGGTGGCGGCGGAGCAGGCGGGCCGCAGCCCGGGAATCGGCAACTGGCTGGGGCACTTCATCCTGGCGGGGGACACGGCGGGAGGGGCGACGCTGAGCCGCTTTTATGCCGCCCACGTCTTCTTTATCCCGGCGCTGATCTTCCTCTTCCTCGGCCTGCACCTCTACCTGGTGATCCACAACGGCATCTCCGAGCCGCCTAAGGCCGGCCGTCCGGTGGATCCGCGCACCTATCGCGTCTGGTACAAGGAGCTGCTGGCGCGCGACGGCGAGCCGTTCTGGCCCAACGCCGCCTGGCGCGATGCCGTCTTCGGGTGCCTGGTGGTGCTGGTGATTGTGGGTTTGGCGATCGCCATCGGCCCCGAGCCGCTGGGCCGCGCCCCCGATCCGACGCTGATCGGCGCCTCACCCAAGCCCGACTGGTATCTGTTGTGGTACTACGCGCTGCTGTCGGTGATT
>Ga0134125_10008151_pt1 | contig 11816 bp, 10 predicted proteins | sample KB31751_FD_96464 | JGI IMG/M metagenome (GOLD analysis project Ga0134125, IMG submission 96464) | Terrestrial soil microbial communities with excess Nitrogen fertilizer from Kellogg Biological Station, Michigan, USA - KB3-175-1 | ecosystem: Environmental > Terrestrial > Soil > Unclassified ... | reverse complement strand
CGCCAGGGGCGCCTCGTCGTGCCCGGCGCCGCGTACGCGGAAGTGGCGGTCACGCCGGCCGAGGCCGACGCCGTGCGCGCGCTCTCGCTCGACCACGCGGGCTTCGTCGAGAGCGTGGGCGTCGAGCCCACGACGGGCGACGACGACGCGCTCTTCCACGAGCGCCTCATGCTGCGGCCCGCCTTCAACGTGTCGGGCTTCTCGTCCGGCTACACGGGCGCGGGCCAGAAGACCATCATCTTCAAGGAAGCCCTCGCCAAGGCCGACGTGCGGCTCGTGGGCGGCCAGGATCCCGCGGCGGTGCTGGAAGCGATCCGCAAGTTCGCGCGCGACCGCGGCTACCACGGCATCGAGATCAGGAGCCTGAAGGCCACGCCCGCGTCGCGCACCGCCCTCGACCATCCGATGGTCCCGCTCGTGAAGGCCGCGGTGGAGAAGGGCTTCGGCCGGAAGGTCCTCGTGGTGCCCTCCCTCGGGGGAACGACGCCCGACTTCGTCTTCACGAACCTGCTCGGCCTGCCGTCCATCGTCGTTCCCCTCGCCCCCTACGACGAGAACAACCACGCGCCCAACGAATCGACGAAGGTCTCGCTCTACCTCGCCGGCATCCGCTCCGGCCTCCACCTGATTGAAGCATTCGGGGTCAGACCCCGGTTTCCCGGATAGAGGAACAATGGAATATCGCAAACTCGGCGACAGCGGCCTGTACGTCTCCCCCATCTGCCTTGGCACCATGATGTTCGGCGACCGCACGGACGCGGCGGAATCCGGGCGGATCGTCGCCGCGGGCCGCGAGGCCGGCGTGAACTTCATCGACACGGCCGACGTGTACACGAAGGGAGAGAGCGAGCGCATCACCGGGAAGCTCATCGCGCCGGACCGCGATCGCTGGGTGCTCGCGACCAAGGTCGCCAACCCCATGCCCGGCGCGGATGGAAAGGACGACCCCAACCGCCGCGGCACCGGCCGCAAGTGGATCATGCGGGCAATCGACGAGAGCCTCGCGCGCCTCGCCACAGACTACGTGGACCTCTACTACCTGCACCGCGACATCGAGGCCACGCCGCTCGAGGAGACGATGCAGGCGCTCGCCGACCTCGTGCGCGCCGGCAAGATCCGCCACTACGGCGTCTCCAATTTCCGCGGCTGGCGCATCGCCGAGGTGATGCGGGTGTGCACGATGCTGGGGCTGCCCAAGCCGGTCGCCTCCCAGCCGTACTACAACGCGATGAACCGCCAGCCGGAGAACGACATCCTGCCCGCCTGTGCGCACTACGGCATCGGCGTGGTTCCCTACAGCCCGCTCGCCCGCGGCGTGCTCACCGCCAAGTACGCGCCCGGCGCGAAGCCCGACCCGGCCTCGCGGGCGGGGCGGAACGACAAGCGCATCCTCGAAACCGAGTTCCGCGAGGAGTCGCTCGCGATCGCGCAGAAGGTGAAGGCCCACGCCGCGAAGAAGAACGTCTCGCCCGGGCATTTCGCGTTCAACTGGGTCCTCGCCAACCCGATCGTGACGAGCGTGATCGCCGGCCCGCGCACCCTCGAGCAGTGGAACGACTACCTGGCGGCGTTGGGCAAGCCCTTCGACGCCGAGGATGAGGCGCTCGTCGATTCGCTGGTGAAGCCGGGCCATCCTTCCACGCCCGGCTACAACGATCCCGCCTACCCGATGCGCGGGCGTCCGACGAAGCGCTAGGCCCGGCGCCTCGCCGCGATCGCGCGCGCGGTCTCGAGCACGCGCCGTGCCGCGTACATGATGGGGTAGTCGATGAACTGCCCGTCGAGCTGGATCGCGGAAGAGCCGCCCGCTTCGGCTTCGGCGAATGCCTCCACGATGCGCGTGGCGCGGGCCACCTCGGCCTCGCTGGGCGTGAACGCGCGGTTCACGACCTCGACCTGGTCCGGATGGATGCAGAGCTTGCCCTGGAATCCCAGCGCACGGGCGCGCCGCGCCGAGAGCGCGAAGCCCTCCGCATCCTTCACGTCCGCCCACACCGTGTCGATCGGCGACTCGAGCCCCGCCGCGCGCGACTCGAGGACGACCTGCGCCCGGTGCGGAAGGAGCTCCAGCTCGTCGCGAGTCCACGTGAGGTTAAGGTCATTCGTGTAGTCGGCGGCGCCGAAGGCGACGCGCTTCACCCGGGCGCTCGCGCGCACGATCTCGCGCAGGTTCACCATGCCGGCCGCGGACTCGATGATCGGGAGGAGGTCGATCGCGCGGGCGGCGAGCCCGTGCTCGCGCTCCATCCGGGCGATGAGCTCGTCGGCGGTCGCGATGTTCGCGGCGGATTCCACCTTCGGCAGGACGACGCCATCCAGCCCCTGCCGCACGGTCTCCACGATGTCGTCATGGGCGAAGGGTGTGGAAAGCGCGTTCACGCGCACGTAGCCCAGGCAATCGCGCTTCGCGCGCATCGCCTCGACCACCAGCGGGCGGCTCGCCGCCTTCTCGGGGATCGCGCAGGCATCCTCGAGGTCGAGGATCACGGCGTCGGCGCCGAGCGTGAAGGCCTTCTCGCGGCGACGCGGATGGTTGGCCGGTGCGAACAGGAATGAACGGAAGGCGCCCATGGGAATCGCGGAACTACAATAGCATTCCCAGCCACGGCGCCCAGCCCAGGAGCTCCCCATGAAACCCCTGTCCGGCGTGCGGATCGTCTCCGTCGAGCAGTTCGGCGCGGCCCCGTACGGCACGATGTTCCTCGCCGACCTCGGCGCCGAGGTGATCAAGGTCGAGAACGCCACGATCGGCGGCGATCCCGCGCGCAAGACCGGCCCCTACATGCTGGGCGAGGGCGACAGCGAATACTTCCAGACCTGGAACCTGAACAAGGAGAGCGTCGCGCTCGACCTGAAATCGCCCGAGGGCCGCGCCGCGATGGCGAAGCTCGCGAAGGACGCGGACGCGGTCGTGAACAACCTGCGCGGCGACCTCTCCGCGAAGATGGGCCTGGACTACGCCACGCTCTCGAAAGTGAAGCCCTCGCTCGTCTGCCTGCACATCTCGGCGTACGGGCGCGACAACGAGCGCGCGTCCTGGCCGGGATACGACTACCTCATGCAGGCCGAGGCCGGCCTCATGCACCTCACGGGCGAGCCGGAAGGCCCGCCCGCGCGCATCGGCGCGCCCTCCATCATCGACCACGTGACGGGCCTCACGGCGATGGTGGGACTCCTCTCGGCGATCCTCTCGGCGCGCTCCACGGGCAAGGGCTGCGACGTGGACACCTCGCTCTTCGACTGCGCCCTGCACCAGCTGGGCTACACGGCCACCTGGTACCTGAACGAGGGGCACCTCTCGGTGCGCCAGTACCGCAGCGCGCACTTCTCGGTGGCTCCCGTGCAGACATTTCCCACGAAGGACGGCTGGATCTTCGTTATGTGCATGACCGACAAGTTCTGGGAGGCGCTGGTGGCGACGCTGGGACGCCCCGACATCCTCGCCGACCCGCGCTTCGCGAGCCAGTCGTCGCGCCAGGCCCACCGCGAGGCGCTCACCGAAACGCTCGACGGCGAATTCCGCAGGCACCCGACCGCGCACTGGATGAAGGCGCTCGCGGGCGTGCTCCCGGTGGCGCCGGTCTACGACATGGAGCGCGCGCTCGAGAACCCCTTCCTCGCGACCACGAAGATGGTGAACACCATCGCGCATCCCGCGCGCGAGAAGCTGCGCGTGCTCGCCAATCCCATCCGCATCAACGGCGAACGCATGGAGCAGTCGGTGTGCTCGCCCATGGGGGCGGACACGGCGAAGCTCGTGGGCTAGCGCCGGTCCTCGTACCAGAACCCGGCGTCCTCGCGGCGCTTGATGCGCAGGTCGAAGCCCACGCTGCGCATCACCTGGAAGTTGATGCGCATCATGTCCCAGAACGTGCGGTTGTCGACCTTCCGGGGCGAAGTCGCCACCCATTCGCGCACGATCACGAAGCGGCCCAGGCGCTTCAGCGCCCGGCTGAAGTGGACCTCCTCGCCCGCGTAGGTTCCCTCGTCGAAGCCGCCCACGGCCTCGAAGGCGGCGCGTGTGCAGAAGACGAAGCAGCCGGCCGCCCATCGCCCCATGCCGAAGTAAAGCGGCGTGAAAACCCACATGAAGACGCTAACCCACGCGGGTACGGCCCGGTGGAACCTGACCCGCGCGCCGCCGCCCACCGCTCCCGAGCGCAGCGCCGCAAGCGCCTCCTTCACGAGCGCCGCGCCCACGTGCGTATCGGCATCGACGAAGACCAGCGTCTCGCCCGATGCCGCGCGGGCGCCCGCGTTGCGCGCGCCGGCGATTTGCCGCTTCAGGACCTCGATCACGCGCGCCCCGCCCTGCGCCGCGATGGCGGCGGTCGCGTCGGTGGACGAATCGTTCGCGACCACGACCTCGTAAGGCTCGCCCGCCGCGCGGGCGGCGGCGTGGATCGACGCGAGCGCGGCGGCGAGCTCCTTCTCCTCGTTGTGCGCGGGGACGACGAAGGAAATCAGGCGAGGACCTCGTTCTCCAGGTGGTCGCGCACGATCGAGTCGAAGTCGGGATCGGGCCTGAAGCCCATCGCGAGCGCGCGCGGGGTCGCGAAGCGCACCGGCCAGGTCTTCACGATGCCCTGGATGCGTGCGTCGGGGACGAACTTCACGCGCGCGACGGCTTCGCCGCCCGCCACGCGCCCCATGGCGTCCAACATCTCGCGCACCGTGAGCGTGATGCCCGGAAGGTTCACGACGCGCGTCGTGGGCCACGCGCTCGCCGGCAGGTCGTGGGCGTGGACGAAAGCCTCGACGACGCGTTTCGGCGAGAGGATCCAGACGCCCGTCGAGTCGGGCACCGGGCAGGCGCACTCGACGCCCGCGAGCGGCTCGCGGATGATGCCGCTCGCGAAGGACGACGCCGCGAGGTTGGGCTTGCCGGGACGCACGACGATCGTCGGCAGGCGTAGCGACCGCCCGTCGATGAAGCCCTTCCTCGTATAGTCGGCCACCAGGTACTCGCCGATCACCTTCTGCGTGCCATAGGAGGTCTGGGGCGCGGGCGTGGTGGAATCGTCGAGCACCTCGGGGAGCACGCCGCCGAAAGCCGCGACGGAGCTCGCATACACGACGCGCGGCGGCTGCGCGAGCTCGCGTGCGGCCTCGAGAAGCGCGTGCGTGCCCTCCATGTTGACGCGGTAGCCCAGGTCGAAATCGGCTTCGGCCCCGCCGCTCACCACGGCGGCGAGGTGGAAGATCGAACCGGTATCCGTGCCCAGGGCCTTCTCGAGGGTGGCCCGCACGGAGACCTCGCCCGTGACGCACGTGAAATCGCGATCGAGCCCCGCGGGGAACGCCACGTCGAGGAGCGTGATTCGCGCCGAAGCATCCCTTGCCCGAAGCGCCCGGGCGAGCCGCGAGCCGAGGAACCCGCCGCCGCCGGTGATGAGGATGTTCATCGGTAGCGCAGCCCGTTCAGCAGCATGTTGGCGGTCTTCACGTCGCCCAACGCCTCGTCGCTCACGCGCTCGAACATCGCGTGGCGCGCCGCGAGGAGGAGCTTCGCGAGCTCCTCGCGCGGCAATGCCGAGGCGAAGATCGCCTTCGGCGCCAACGGCTGGTCCGGGCGCGAGTGCGCCGGCATGGACGTGAGCTGCTTGCGCACCTCCGCGTCCGGAAGCTTGTCGGGGCCGGGCGAGCGCTCGAAGAGGCCCTTGTACCACTCGTAGTTGCTCGCCTCGACGCGCGGCCGGCTCACCCCGTAGAACTGCGCGGCCTGGGGATCGAGCTTCTGGGGGTCGATGGAGAGCATGATGTCGCGGCCGCCGGGGCCGCCATCCTGCATGAGGAACGCGGTGGCGCGCGCGAATGTCTCGTAGTCGCGGTGCTGGTAGATCGCGTCGCGCACCGCGTTGTTGCTCGCGGGCGTGCCGATCCAGATGAGGACCTCGAGCGCGCGGCGCTCCCACTTCGGGTCCTTCAGGATCGCCCAGAGGTGCGCCTCGGCGCCCTCGCCGTACACGCCGTACAGGAAGACGGAGGCGAGCACCGCGTCCAGCGTGAGGCCGTTGGGCGGGATCACGACCTGCACGTCGTTCTCGAGGAAGGCGCGGTCGATGAAGTCCAGCACCCGCGGGACGCGGTCGCTCGCCACCGAGAGCGTGAAGTAGAAGAGCTGCTGCTGGTTGTGGCGAACCACCGGCGCGCGCGCGTCCACGGCGAGGAGCGCGGCGAGCGCCGCGTCCTTGTCGATCGCCGCGCCGTGCGTGTACAGGTAATAGCCGATGTCGAGCAGCACCATCGGGCTGGGCTCCGCGCGCCGCGTCTCGGCGATGAGCGTGCTGCGCAGGATCGGAAGCGCGCGGGCCTTGTGCGCGTCGAAGTCCTTCCACGCGTCGTCCATCTCGCGGTTGTACTCGTCGCTGCGCGCCGGGTCCGGCTGCATGGCGCGAAGCGCCTCCACGTGCCGGGAGACGTCGCGCTCCGCGTCCTGCGCCGCCGCCGGAAGGGCGAGCCCGAGCGCCACCGCCGCGACCGCAGCCGCAGCAAGAATTCGATCCATGGGTTCCTACTCCGAAGCGACGACGACGTTGCGCCCGGCGCCCTTCGCCGCGTAGAGCCGCCGGTCGGCCGCCGTGAACAACGAATCCCAGTCGGCCCCCTCATCAGGATACAGGGCCACGCCCCCGCTCGCGGTCATGCGCAGGATTTCCCCGCCCGCGCGCAGCTCCACCCGCGAGAGCGCCTCGCGCATGCGCTCGGCCGCCTGCACCGCCCCCTCGATCGTGCGGCACGAGGCGAGCACCACCAGGAATTCCTCGCCGCCGATGCGCGCGAGGACGTCCTCGTCGCGCTTGGCCGCCGTGAAGGCGCCCGCGGCGGCCTTGAGCATCTCGTCGCCGACGGCGTGCCCGCGCGCGTCGTTCACGCGCTTGAAGTGGTCGAGGTCGAGGAGCGCGATGGCGAGCTTGTCCTTGTGCCGGGCCGCGCGCGCCACCTCCTCCTGGAAGCGCTGCAGGATCGCGCGCCGGTTCGGCAGCCCCGTGAGCGCGTCGCTGTGGGCGATGCGCGAGAGCTCCGCCTGCATGATGCGCACGTCGATCCAGAAGAGCGCGAGCGTCGCGCCCACGCCGGTCACCATCTGGCCGATGGCGAAGAAGGAGACGATCGAGTCGATGCGCGAGAGGTCCTCGCTTCCCTGCATCGCCGTGTACATCGCCGCGATGCGCATGACCCAGGTGGCCACGGCGAGCACCATGATCGCGGCGAGGAACTGGTTGGCCATGGCCGACTCGCGCGGCCCCTCGCGCAGGATCACGAACGCGGCGAGCAGGAACATCACCACCGCCATGATCGACGGCGCCGCGAGGTTCACGAGCGGGTTGGGCGCGTAGGCAAAGTTGTTCCAGCCGAGCGCGACGATCGTGGCCGCGACGCCCGCGCTGATCCACCCGAAGTGCAGCCGCATGCGCGTATGGGTGAGGACGCCGATCGCGCAGAGAACCGGGGCGGCCGTGATGAGGCCGTTGCCCACGGTAAGGGCGATGCTGCGCGCGCCGACGATGGCGCCCAGCGTCACCACGAGCCCCAGGGCGTACAGGAGGAGCCCGCCGCCCCACCAGCGCAGCGCCGCCGACTTGTGCTCGCCGCGCCCGATGACGAGCGAGAGCGAGCCCAGCAGGACGTGCAGGACGAGCAGCGCTAGGACGAGGGTCTGGGCGCGGGACACGCGCCCAGCTTATCGCATGCCGATCGCCTGCGTGAGGCCGGGAACGGCGGCCGCGCCCTGCGGCACCTCGATGTGCGCGCCGGGGAACCCCGTCATCGGCTCCGCGCGCCCGCCCAGGCACTTGGAGAGGAACGCTTCCGAGATCGCATAGAACGAGATGCGGTTCTCCGGCCGCGCGAAGCCGTGCCCCTCGTCGTCGTACACCACGTAGGTCACGGGAATCTTCTTTTCGACCATGTCGTGCACGATCGTGTCCGACTCCTTGCGCGTCACGCGCGGGTCGTTGGCGCCCTGGGCGATGAGGAGCGGGCGCTGGATCCGGTCCATGCGCGTGATCGGCGAGGCGGCGAGGAGGCGTGCGCGGTCCTCGGGCTTCTCGGGGTTGCCGACGCGCCGGTACCAGCTGCCCTCCATGAACGGCTTCCAGTAGTCGGGAAAGCTCTGGATGAGCGTCACGAGGTTCGACGGGCCGACGATGTCCACGCCGCAGGCGAACGTCGTGGGCGTGAACGTCATGCCGACCAGCGTGGCGTAGCCGCCGTAGGAGCCGCCGTAGATCGCCACCTTGTCCGGCGTAGTGATGCCGTTCTTCCCGGCCCACTTCACGGCGTCGATGAGGTCGTCGTGCATCTTGCCGGCGAACTGGTGGTTGGCGGCTTCCACGAAGGCCTTGCCCATGCCGGTCGAGCCGCGGTAGTTCACCTGCAGCACCGCGTAGCCGCGGTTGGCCATCCACTGCGCCTCGGCGTTGTAGCCGAACTTGTCCTGGTACCAGGGGCCGCCGTGGACGTTCAGCACCATCGGCAGCGCCTTCCTCGGATGCATTCCCTCGGAGGTGCCCACGGGAAGCGTGAGGAACGCGGGCAGCGTGAGGCCGTCGCGCGCCTTGATCTCGACGCCGTACATGGGCGCGAGCGGCTTGTTTTCGAGGTCGGGGCGCGTCACGAAGAGCTTGTCGAGCTTCTTCGCCTTGCGGTCGTACAGGTAGTACGCGACGGGCTGCGTGACCTCGTCGGCGAACACCACCCAGTGCTCGTCCGCGTCGTCGCGGCTCACCACGTTCCACTGGCCCTTCACGAGGCGATTCAAGGCCGCGATGTCGGCCTTCACGGCGTCGCCCACCGGGAACCATTCGTTCTTGAGGTAGTTCACCGAGTACGCCTCGGCCTTCAGGGTGACGGGGTTCTGCAGGACGGCCGCGACGTCGCCCTTGGCGCTCTCGCCCAGCACGCGGGTGGCGCCCGAGGCGGCATCCTGGGCGACCAGCGCGGCCTTGTCGCGCCCGCGGCTGTCGGTCCAGTAGAGGGTCTTGCCGTCGGCGGTGAGGCCCACGGTGCTCGTGGTGATCGAGTCCGCGGCCGGAATCTCGGCGAAGGGCGAGGTCTTGCCGTCGTCGAAGCGGAGCAGCTCGCTCGCCCCGCCCGGCTTCTCGCGCTGCGCGAAGCGCAGCCTCAGGTCGTCGTCGGCGATGAAGCCGCCGAACTCGTGGTTCTCGTAGACGAGCTTGAGCTCCCCGCTCACGAGGTTCAACCGGTAGACGTCGTGCCATTGCCGGTCGCGGTTGTTCAGGCCGACCAGGATCTCGCCGGGATGGCGCAGGCTCGCGCCCACGAACTGCACGGCGGTCTTCTCGAAGGGCGTGAAGTTCCTCGCCTCGCCGCCGCCCGGATCGACGCCGTAGAGCAGGTAGTTCTCGTCGCCGCCGTGGTCGTTGATGAAGAGGATCAGCTTGCTGTCGTAGGCCCAGAAATGCTGGCGGATCGGCCGCACCTTCTCGCTCGTGAGCGGCCGTGCCTTCGAAATGTCGTTCGCCGGGGCGACCCAGATGTTGAGCACGCCGTCGCGTGGCGCGAGCCACGAGATCCACTTGCCGTCGGGGCTGATGAGGCCCTGCGCCCGGGTCGGGTTGCCGAAGATCGTGGCGCGGGGAATCAGGGGGACATCCGGGCCCTGCGCGAGCGCCGCGGTGGCGGCGATCGTTGCGGCTGCGGCCACGGTGGCGGCCGCGAGGCGGGCGAATCTCATTTCTCCTCCTTCAGAGCGCTGCGACGCACATGATCTCGACCTTGTACGCGGGGTTGGCGAGCCGCGCCTCGATGGTGGCGCGCGCCGGCGTCTGGCCCGGCACCACCCATTTCTCCCATGCCACGTTCATCCCCGCGAAATCGGCCATGTCGGGAAGGAAGATCTGCGCGGAGAGGATCTTCGTCTTGTCGCTTCCCACCTGGCGAAGGAGCTTCTCGATCTTCGCGAGCACCTCCTCGGTCTGCCCGGTGATGTCCTTCCCGGTGTCGTCGGGCACCTCGCCCGCGAGGTACACCGTGTTGCCGTGCACGACGATTTCGGAGAGCCGCTTGCCCACGTTGTGGCGCTGGATGGTCATTGGACGTCCTTTCCCTGGTATCCGGATTCGGCCGCGTCCACGGGGTGGGCGCGGGCCTTGAAGCCGCAGGCCTGCAGCGCGGCCACGATCTCGTCCACGTGCTCGCGGTTGCGGGTCTTCAGCACGAGGTCGAGCTCGGCGTTCTGCACGGCGAGCGAGGTGAATGTGCGCTGGTGGTGCACCTGGTCGATGTTGGCGTTCTGCTCGGCGAGGCAGGCCGTCACCCGCGCGAGCGACCCGGGCAGGTCGCGCACCTCGACCCGCACGCGCGCAAGCCGCCCCGAGCGCACCATGCCGCGCTCGATGATGCCGGCGAGCATGAGCGGATCGATGTTGCCCCCGCCCAGCACGAGGCCCACCTTCTTCCCGGCAAAGCGGCCGCGATTGCGCAGCACCGCCGCGAGGGGTGCCGCGCCCGCGCCCTCGACCATGGTCTTCTCGATCTCGAGCAGCATCACGATGGATTCCTCGATGTCGCCCTCGTCCACGAGGAAGATCTCACGGACGTTCTTCTCGATGATGGGGCGCGTGAGGGTGCCGGGCTCCTTCACCGCGATGCCCTCGGCGATGGTGGAGGCGGCGAACGTGGGCGCGGTGCCCTTCATCGCGTGGTACATCGCCGGGAAGCGCACCATCTCCACGCCGTACACCTCGATGGAAGGCTTGAGCGCCTTGGCGGCGATGGAGATGCCCGAGATGAGCCCGCCGCCGCCGATCGCCACGACGAGCGCGTCCAGCTCCGGGTGCGCGGCGAGCATCTCGAGGCCGCAGGTGCCCTGCCCCGCGATGATCTTCCCGTCGTTGTAGGGGTGGACCATCGTGAGGCCGCGCTCGACGGCGGCCTTCATCGCGAATTCCTTGGCCGCGTCGAAGCCGTCGCCCTCGAGGATCACCTCCGCGCCGAAGCGCTGCGTGTGCTCCACCTTCACGAACGGCGTGAAGCGCGGCATCACGATCACGGCGGGGATGGCGAGGCGCGAGGCATGGTAGGCCACGCCCTGCGCATGGTTGCCCGCCGAGCAGGCGATCACGCCCGCCTTGCGCTGCGCGGCATCCAGCGAGGTGAGCTTGTTCAGCGCGCCGCGCTCCTTGAACGATGCCGTGAACTGGTGGTTCTCGAACTTGAGCAGCACGGTGGCGCCCGTGATCTCCGAGAGCGTCCTCGATTCGAGAAACGGTGTCTCCACCACCTGGCCCCGGATCACGCTCGCGGCGGCCCGGATGTCCTCGAGATCGACTGTCACGTGTTTCCCGTCCTCGCCTGGAGACCGTTGTCGGCGCGCCACGCGCGCACCGACGCCGCGCAGATCGAGGCGGCCTCGCGATCGCCCGCGCGATTGAGGTGGATGCCGTCCTGGATCATGTATTCCGCGGTCCGGGCGGGGTCGCCGATGGTGGGATTGTCGCCAAAATCGCACAATCGCACACGCCGGGGGTCCTGGGCCGCGATCCAGGCGCGCATCCGCGCGTTAGCGTCGCGGCGATGGGCCTCGAATCCGGCGTTGCCCGACTGCGAGTCCCCGCGCGGCAGGATCGTGTGGTACATCACCGAGACGCGGGGATGGAGCGCGAGCGACGCCGAGAGGATCGCCTGCACCCGCAGCACGTACGCCTCGACTCCGTGCGTGGCGAGATCCTGCCAATCGTTGGTGCCCATGAGGTAATGGTAGAGCGTCGCGCGGCCCCCCTTCGCCGAAGCGAGCAGGATCGGCGAATCGGTCACGGCCCAGCGCCCGGCCGGCCCTTCGAGGTTGTGTG
>Ga0134125_10008150_pt1 | contig 11816 bp, 11 predicted proteins | sample KB31751_FD_96464 | JGI IMG/M metagenome (GOLD analysis project Ga0134125, IMG submission 96464) | Terrestrial soil microbial communities with excess Nitrogen fertilizer from Kellogg Biological Station, Michigan, USA - KB3-175-1 | ecosystem: Environmental > Terrestrial > Soil > Unclassified ... | reverse complement strand
GGGTCGCGGCCATCCGCGAGTGCCTCCGGTGTCGCCCAATGCTCGTGCTTGCCGGCGCCATCGAGCGCAACGCCGACGAGCTCCCCTTGCCGCACCCGTCGCGCGATCTCGGCGCGCACAGCGCTCTTGCGCGGCGCATCGAGATGGCAGATCGAGTCGAGCGATACCACGCCCTGCGAGCGCAGCGCGCGGTCGAGCAGGTAGCAGGTGATCTCGCGCGTTGAAGCCGGCTTCGGCGCCTTGTCCCAACCGAAGTGCCGGCCTATCAGCTCATAGGTCTTGAGCATGCCGTTGCGCTCGGAGATCGTGACGGCGCCGCAGTAGAAGGCGAGCTGCAGCGCGCGCTTGGACGGCTTGCGGCTCGCCCAGAGATGCTCCTTCTCGGTCAGCACATCGTCCTCGATGTCGCGGATGGTGAGCGCGCTCGCGCGCAACAGCCGCATCACCTTGCGCGTGTCCGCCGCTGTCACCGAGGCGAACCAGCGATGCCCCTCGCGCTTGTGCAGCTTCATGTCGGGAATGAAGAAGCGGAAGTCGGCCGAGGCGACGTAGGACAGCGCGTGCGTCCAGTACTCGAACACGCTTTTGTCGACGCTTTGAGCCTGGCGCAGATCGGCGCGGCGATAGTCGGGAATACGCGTGTAGAGGATGTGGTGATGGCAGCGTTCGATCACGTTGATGGTGTCGATCTGCACATAGCCGAGATGGGCGATCGCCTCGGCAACGGCCTGCGCACCGGCGCCGAAGGGGGCCTGGGTGTCGAGCCGCTGGGCGGCAAGCCAGATACGGCGAGCGTGTTGCGCCGTCAGGGGATGAAGGGAAGCCGCGCGGGACATACTGCGGCATGTTAGCCGGATTCGTCGGGATAAGAAAAAAGCCGCGCCGCCCTTTGGAGGCAGCGCAGCGAACAAAACAAGGGCCTACCGGCCGACTTACTTCGCCATCGCGGACTTCTGCATCGCGGCCTTCTGCGCCTTCATATAGTGCCCGCAGGCGCTCCGCATCTTGCCTTTGCTCATGTCGGTATTTGCCATGGCCATTTCCTTGTTGGCCGGCGAGCCGTGCGTCGGCATCGCGGCGGCGGACTTCGCCATGTTCGCGGCGGTGCACTTCATCATCGCCGCGGAAGCGGGCGAAACAGCCAGAGCGGCAAGCATGGCGGCGGCAACCAGTATCCTCATGTGATCCTCGCTTGGAAAAGGAAGCCAGCGCAGTGCTGGCGATTGGGATACGTAGTTTCCACCTTAAACGTTTCGGGAAGAAGACATTTCTTTGCTGCGGCGCAGTGACACCCTTTAGCCTTTCGGCTTAAGGGCGTGATCACGATCCTGCAGCCCCCGCGCCGCCGCGTCCGCATGAGATGGCTTGCACTATTGGGACTTCGGTTTTGCAGGGATGCTGCCGGTCGCGATCTCGGCATTGCAGGACGCTTGGCCGCGCGCCGAGGCTTCGCACCGGTAGACCTGGCCGGTCAAACGGTCGATCAACCAGGCGCTGTCCTCGGTCGGGCCCTCGAACCCGAAATAGCGCGTGCCGATCGCGTTCACCAGGGTAGAGAGCAGAATGGAGCCCGCGATCAAAGCCGCGCCGATCAGGATCGGCATCGAGCTGATGGTGATCGTACGCTCCGGCATGCCGGTACGATATCCCTGATAATCGTTTTGACGCTTTGTTGACAGTATCACGGCCCCTGCTTCGCTTTTTTTGTTCGCTTTTCTTGTTGAAATTGGGTCTTAGACGTCCATCTGGCCGATTTGTTGTTCGCAGCCCGGCACTTGCGCGACGCCTTTGGGACCCCCGTCAGACCGTGGAACGAAAATGAAAAAGGCAGCCCGAACCGGAGCCGCCTTTCGTTGAAGGTCGAGACCTGAGGACTTACCGGAACAGGCCGCCCATCATGTGGCCGAAGAACGCGCCCGGTCCGCCACCACCGCCGTGGTAATAGCGTCGGCCACCGCCGCCGCTGTGCCGATAGTGGCGCGAGCGGGAGGATTCGTCAGAGGAGGACGAAGAGTCTTCATCGTCCGACGGCGCGCGGCCGGCGAGGTTTTGCGACACCAGGGCGTCGTGCTGCTCCTTGTTGAGGAAGCCGGTGGCCGGATAGCCCTGAACCGCCTGCCAGCGCTTGATCACGCCGCGGGTCTCGTCGTCGAACTTGCTCGTGACGTGCACGTCGAAGCCGAGCTTGTTGAGCCGGCGCTGCACGTCACGGCGCTGGCCACGATCGAGGCCGATCTGGTCTTCCGCGACCTGGTCGGCAGAATCGTCGGACGAGAGGTTGCGGGTCTGATCGGGCGCTGGCGCCGGCCCGCCCTGCAGCTCCGAAATGCGCGCGAGCGCGAGCGACTTGAAGGCGCCGTTCGGATAGTTGGTGATATAGGCGTTGAGCTCCTCGACGTTGTTCGAGCTCTTCACCGAACGCCAGAATTCCAATTCCATGTCGGAAGCCTGGTACGCCGTCGGCGCCTTGGCGGCGGGCGGATCGGCCTTGTCGGACTTGCTGTCGGTCGCAAGCGAGACCTGGTTGAGATAGACGTTGCCGATCAGGTTGGTGTTGCCCCAAGGCATCTGGCCCCTGTTGGTCTCTTCATTGACCTGGGCGCGCACCATGGTCATCGCCTGCTGGATCTCGACGCCGGGCTTGGTGATGTTGGCAACGAGCGCGCGGGTGAACGGGCTGTCGCTGCCCTTGTCGCCGTCGAGCGCGGTCTGGCCGGGGCTGGTGGCGAACGCGATCAGCGTACCCTCGGCGGTGTTCATCGCGGCAAGGCCGGAGTCGATCGTCAGGCCGCGGCTGCGCTTGGCGGAGCGCATCCTCGCCGCGAACGGATTGTCGCGGCAGGCGTCGAGGAACACCAGTTTCACCTTGGCGTCCTGCATGGTCTCCTGAAGGGTGGTATCGACATTCATGGCGGCGCCGAGCTTGACGTCCGCCTCGCTCTTGAGGTCGGCGTCAACCGGCAGGAGGTAGTTGACGCCGTTCACCGCGATGCCGTGACCGGCATAGTAGAACACGGCGATATCGGCGCCTTCCGCCTTGTGGCCGAACTCGATCAGTTTCTCCGCCATCTGGTCGCGGTTCAGGTTGATGCCTTCGACGACGTCGAAGCCGACATTGCGCAGCGTGCTCGCCATGGTCAGGGCATCCTTCGGCGGGTTCGGCAGCGCCGGGGCGTTCACGTAGGCACCATTGCCGACCACAAAGGCCACGCGCTTGTCGGCGAGAGCGGCCTCGCCACTGAAGAGAAGCGTCGCGACGGACAAAGCTGCGATCCAGAAGCGCATGATGATTCTCCCCTCATCCCGAAATTCGCTTGAGGCGGCCGTGCGGCCGATCCGTTGGGGGACAATCTGATCTGGAACGCGGCGAACGACCGTGATGTGTATCACTCAGGCCAAAAGGCAGGATCGAACCCGTCAGCCGGACGCCGCGACGCGGCCGCCCTCGCCCGGTCCATTATCGTCCAAAGTAGCAGTTGAAGAGCTTTTCCGCCTTCCGGGCGAGACTGGACAGCCCGTCGGCGCGGGATCAGCATAAGTCACTTGGCATTGGGCGTATTCGTCTTGCGTGATGCGCATCACATTCCTGTGTTCGAACCCGTCTTATCTTGCGATCATCCAAACGCCATCAGGCGTGTGACAGCGAGGATTACCACGATGACCAGCTCCGTTACGCTTTTCGGAATTAAGGCGATCACCATCGGCGCCGCGCTCTCGATGACCGCGGGCCTGGCCTTTGCAGGTGACAACACGATTTCCACCAGCGCGATCATCACGTCGCTGAAGGCGGCCCCGGCGACCCGCAGCCTTTCGGTCGATCCGCAGTCGATGGAGAAGAAACAGCGCGAGATGACGTTGATCAACAAGGTGCGCAACCGCCCGACCCGTTCGCTGTCGATGGATGAGCGCGACCAGCTCCAGAGCCTCACCCTCGACAAGCCGAAGATCGATCTTGAGATCAATTTCGACTTCAACTCGGCCTCAATCAGCCAGAGTTCGATGTCGTCCGTGCAGCATCTCGGCGAAGCGCTCACCGATGCGCAGCTCCGTGGTCAGACGTTCATCGTGTCCGGCTACACCGATGCCATCGGCGGCGACAGCTTCAACCAGGATTTGTCGAACCGGCGCGCCGACACCATCAAGAAGTACCTGGTCGACCACTATCACATCGCCGCGAGCGATCTCGTCACCGTCGGCTACGGCAAGACACACCTCAAGGACGCCGACCACCCGGACGCCGCAGTGAACCGCCGCGTCCAGGTCGTCAACTCCGAGGCCCAGAGCACCGCGCAACAGTAAGCGTATCGCGTACTGGGCCGGAAATCCGCCTGCCGCTCCCCGGCGGGCGGATTTTTTTAGCCGACTACCACTCGTGCAAGCCGATTGTAGAGGGACGATTGCGATGAAAACCTGTTTGAAGGGCTTCGCCGCCGCAGCACTGCTGCTCACGGCTGCGAGCTCCCCCGCTTATGCCGAAGATGCCCAAGCCCCCGCCGCCGCGACAACGACGCCGCCGGCGGCGCCGAGCGCGACGACCCCCAGCGACACCAAGCCTGCCTTCGTGCCGCGTCCGGCGCCAGTACCGAATGCAACCGGAACGACCCCGGAGGCGACCGCCGAGCCGCCGCGTCATCATCGTCATTATGCGCGGCATGACTATCGTTATCGCCGCTATGCCTATTGGGAGCCGTTCCCGGTCTACTTGCCGCACGTCTACCGCAACCGCATCATCTGGAACCGGGTTCGCTGGTTCTGGTGAGCAAAGATGCACGACGCTAAGGCGCGATGAAGTAGCGTCTCATCGAGGAGAACTCGCACTTCGCCTCGCCCCGCTCTTGTCCGCCGAAGCCCGCCTTCTGGCGAAGGCGGATGCGGGGAGAGGCCGGAATTCAAGCGCAGCTTGAATTCCGGGTGAGAGGGCTCTCCACGAGTCCATCTCTCACCGTTTTCGCCGAGACAGCCCCTCACCCAACCCTCTCCCCGCGAAGAGCGGGGAGAGGGCGAAGAGTAGCGTTTCAAACTAATCTCATCATGCGCCGGCGTCGCGCGTCAATGCCGGTCGAGCAGGTCGCGGATTTTTGCCGCGAGAAGCGTCTGCGTCAGCGGCTTCTGCAGCAGTGACACGCCCGGATCGAGCCGGCCCTGATGCACGACCGCATCGCCGGAATAGCCAGTGATGAACAGCACCTTGAGCTTCGACACGCGGCTCTGCATTTCGCGGGCGAGCTGGCGGCCGTTCATGCCGGGCATCACGATGTCGGTCAGCAGCAGGTCGACGCGGAACGGATCGGAATCGTACAGCTTCAGCGCGGCGGCGCCGTCCGCCGCCTCGTGAACGCGGTAGTTCAGGTCGCGCAGCGTCTCGACCAGATAGGAACGGACGTCGGCCTCGTCCTCGACCACCAGAATGCTCTCCCTGCCGAGGCTGCCCACGACCGGCGCGCCCTCGGCCTCCTCGACCGCAGGGGCGGCAGCGGCGCGCGCCCGCGGCAGATAGATGTTCACGCCCGTGCCTTCGCCGACCTTGCTGTGGATCCTGATGTGTCCGCCGGATTGCTTGACGAATCCGTAAACCTGGCTGAGCCCAAGGCCGGTGCCCTGCCCCGGTTCCTTGGTGGTGAAGAACGGGTCGAAGGCGCGCTCTTGCACCTCGCGCGACATGCCGCAGCCGGTATCACTGATCTCGATCTTCAGGTATTCGCCGACGGGAACGTCGGGGTTCTGCTGCGAATAGCTCTCGTCGAGAAACGCATTGCCGATTTCGATGGTCAATTTGCCCTTGCCGGCCATCGCGTCCTTGGCGTTGATCACAAGGTTGAGGATCGCGGCCTCCATCTGGCTCGGGTCGACCTCGACCGGCCACTGCGACGCGCCGCCTGAAATCTCCAGCTCGATATTCTCGCCAAGCGTTCGCTTGAAGAAATCCGCCATGCCGCCGGTCAACTGGCTGACGTTGGTGATCCTTGGATCGAGCGCCTGGCGGCGGGCAAAGGCGAGCAAGCGCTGGGTCAGCATCGCGGCGCGCTGCGCCCCGCTCGCGGCGTTGGCGATAGCGCGCGCCAGCCGCTCGCGCGTCCCGTCGCCCCAGGACCTGAGGCTGCGGTCGGCGATCTCCAGATTGCCGCTGATGATGGTGAGCAGGTTGTTGAAATCATGCGCAACCCCGCCGGTCAATTGCCCGATCGCGTCCATCTTCTGCGCGTGACGGAGCATGTCTTCGGCCTCGCGCCGCTGCATGCCTTCCTGCGCCAGCGCAAGCTCGGTAGCGCGAAGCTGCGAGAGCGACGGCAGCGCCAGCACCCTCGGCAACAGCGGCCACAGCATCAGAGCGGTGATGATCGAGATGAGCGCCGTCATCGCCTTGATCAGCCCCTCGATGCCGTAGATCGGTACCCATAGCGTCATGATCGAGAACAGATGGGTGAAGCCGCATGCCGTCATGAACAGCGCGAACGCCCAGAACACCCAGCCGAAATCGACGTCGCGCCGTTTCGATGCGAAGATCGAAAGCGCGATCGCGATCGAGAAATAGGAAGCCGCGATCACCGCGTCCGAGACCGCATGAAGCCAGATCAGCTCCGGTTCCCATAGCAGGCAGATCCCGTGCGGGGACAGCGAGGAGGTATCCAGCAAGCGCTCGAAGAAGGCCCACATGGCGGTCGTTTCCCAATCAGCACGGCCCAGGAAATAGAATTTTCCGTGCTCGGGAAAGTTGACCAGCGGCACAAGTCGCGTCAAGCGATTGACGCGTGCGCCGCGCGGGAACCCTGGTCAAAAACGCAAGTCAAATCCAGTTCTGGAAGATCATCAGCCGCTGGAAGGTCCGCATCGACGTGCCGATGAACGCCGCGGAAACAGGCAGCATCGCCGCAAAACCCGCGCCGGCGAGCACGACAAAGCCCCACAGCGGCCACGCCGGCATTCGCCCCCGGCGAAGCGCATAGACCAGCGCGAGACTCGCCGTCGCGGCCGAGGGCAGATAGTAATAGATGAAGCCGAGCGTGCGCGGGAGCAGCGCCCAGGCGAGATAGGGCCCGGCGTAAAACGCCACCACCAGGAACGCGTCCCATCGCCGCGCCACGATGAAATCGCGCGCGCAGACCACAAGGGCGAGCAGCGCCGGCCACAGCACCAGCGGATTGCCCAGGCACACCACCGCCGCGATGGCGCCGTTGCCGAGATTGTCGAACAGGAACCAGACCGGGCGCACCAGGAACGGCCAGGACGGCCAGGAGCTCATATAGGTGTGGCCGCCGAGCGCGGTCGTGGTGTTGTCGGAGAAAATCCGCCCCTGCGCCTCGATAATGTCGGCGAGGGAGAAGCCGAAGAGGGCGATGAAGCTCGAAAAGTACGCGGCCGCCGGCACGAGGACGAAGCACAGCGCAAAGTGGTAGCTCCTGAAATCGGGCCAGAGATCGGGCCGGTACCAGTCGCAGGCTTGCGGGTCGCCAAACTCCGTGCGCCAGCCCTGCATGAGCCGGATCGCGGCAATAATGACGATCGATGTCGCGAGAGGGAACAAGCCGCTCCACTTGCAGGCGCCAGCGAGGCCGAAGGCGAGGCCGGCCAGGGCGAAGCAGACGTGCGGGCGCGTCCGGCGGAAGCCGAACAGGAACGCTGCGATGCCGAGCTGGCCGAAGCCGAGCGCAAAGACGTCGAGCATCGCCGTGCGCGCTATCACGAACAGCATCTGATCGAAGAATGCGATCACGGACGCCGCCAGCGCCGGCGCCTGGCACCGAAACAGCGCGAGGCCGCAGAGATAGATGGCCACGATCGAGAGCGCGCCGAACAGCGTGCCCGGATAGCGCCAGCCGAGCGGGTTGTCGCCGAAGACATGGATCGAGAGCGCGATCACCTGCTTGGCGAGCGGCGGGTGCATCGGGTTGAGCATCGGCTGCGGCATCGCCGGCTCGAGCATCTGCCGCGCAGCCGGCACGTAGTGCACTTCGTCAAAGACAAATTTATCCGGCGTCGTAATGCCGATCAGCAACAGCGTATGCGCGACGAGAAAAATGATGACGGAAATGAGGCTGCTGTGGCGAAGCGAAATCGCGCGCTCCGGAGATTCTGCAATGATTTCCACGGTGCTGCCGCTTCGATATGAACCACGATCGCCTCAATCCGGCTCAGTGTGACCGCTCAAAATTGTCTCGTCCACTGCATTGAACGCGTTTCGGGCACCACCGTGCACGGCGGCGCCGGACTACGCTTCAATGACTGGTTCAATGACCGGATGTCAGGTGTCGACTTGTTGGCGAGCTTCCGTCCACGCGCGCGCCTTCGCTGTCGTCTCATCCACGAAAGTGGTTTTGCCGGTCCGATAGACCTCGATGTCGCCGTTCGAGGCGCTGGCGAGCCCGCGCTTGATAATGGCATAGGCCTCAGCAGCCTCCGGATGAGCGCGAAGGTAATCGCGGAACACCAGAAATGCCTCCCAACGGGGATTGGAGGGCTCCATCAAGTGAATGTGGTGCGTCCACGGTCCGGGAGGCCCCTTCCGGAAGAACAACTCATCCGGCAGCCATGAGACGTACTCCGGTTTGTGAACATAGCCGAGCGTCTTCATCGGCTCGATACACCGTTGTTTCGCCTCTTCAAGGCTGGGTGTGCCGACCAGTAGATCGATGATGGGCTTCGACGGCAATCCCGGAACTGCCGTGCTGCCCATGTGCTCGATCACCAAAGCGCACGAGCCCAGGGCTTCTCTGACCCTGGCGCGCTCCTCTTCGAACATCGCCGGCCAATTGGGATCATAGTCGAAGACGACGATCGACCCGGCGCCGTATTTCTCCACGCCAGCCTCCAGCAGACGATGATCTGACGGCTAACGTACCACGCGACTGATCGTCGAGGCATCACTCCTGGTTGATCCCCGGTTCGGCCATGAATGGCGGTCGTGCACGGGACGACGACCTATTTTCGCGCCGGCCCACGACACTCGGCTCAAACAAGGAGCGCCATGCTAGGTGCCCTCATACGCTTTCTTCACGCCTTCGATGTCGAGCTTGACCATGCCGTGCATCGCCTGCATGGCGCGTCGCGCGCCGGCGCGGTCGGCGCCGCCGAGATATGTCGGCAGCGCCGTCGGCACGATCTGCCAGGACACGCCGTAGCGGTCCTTGAGCCAGCCGCAGCGCGCCGCCTCTCCGCCACCTGCGAGCAAGCCATCCCAGAGCCGATCGACCTCGGCCTGGTCGGCGCAATCGATCTTGAACGAGATCGCATGGGTATAGTCCATGCGCATGCCGCCGTTCAGCGCCATGAAGCGCTGGCCGGCGAGCGTGAACTCCACCAGCAGCACGGTGCCGGCCTTGCCGCTTGGTCCATCGATGATGTTCTTCTGCACGATCTCGATTTTCGAGCCGGGCAGGAGCGAGACGTAGAAGTTGGCGGCCGCTTCGGCCTCGCCATTGAACCACAGGCAGGGTGAGATCTTGGACATCGGCTTGCTCCCGTGTGGCTTGCGATCAGGCGTGGGCCGGCACGGCCTTCGCCCTGGCGGCGGCCTCGACATCCATCCACATGACTTCCCAGATGTGACCATCGGGATCTTCAAAGCTGCGGCCATACATGAAGCCATAATCCTGCTGCGGCGTCGGATCGAGCACGCCGCCGGCAGCCTTCGCCCTGCCGATCATGTCGTCGACCGCCGCGCGGCTGTCGGCCGAGAGGCAGATCAAGACTTCACTCGTGGTCCTCGCGTCGGCGATCTTCTTAGGTGTGAACTGCCGGTACTTGTCATGGGTGAGCAGCATGGCGTGGATGGTGTCGGAGAACACCATGCAGGAGGCGGTATGGTCGGAAAACTGCTCGTTCTTGACGGCGCCGATCGCCTGGTAGAAGGCGTTGGCGCGCTCGAGATCACTGACGGGCAGGTTGACGAAGATCAGTTTGGCCATGAAGGGCTCCTTTTGCTCGCATTCCGCCCAAGGACGAACCCGCGGGAGCCAATCCGACATCAACCTCCAGAATTTTTGCCGTCATTCCGGGATGGTCCGAAGGACCAGACCCGGAATCTCGAGATTCTCAGGTGCGCAATTGCGCACCATAGTTCGCCGCTTTGCGGCGCCCCGGAATGACCGCTACGCGGTCACGTCGCGATCGGGCTCGGCATGTTCAAGAACGCGCGCGCCACGTGCCAGAATAATTGGCGGTTGATCGCGAGCACCACCGAATGCGCGGTGCCCGGCAGCATCGCGAGTTGGCGATCGCCGTTCGGCAGCTTGTTGAAAAACTCCTCGAGGTCGGCGACGGCGGCGATGCCGTCATATTCGCCGCGTATCAAAAGCACGGGTGCGAGCACCTTCTCCGGATGCACCACCGGCAGGTTGGCGGTCATATCGAGATAGGTGCCGGTCGGGACCTGGTCGCCGAACTTGAGCTCGACGTCGGCGAGAGCCTCGATCACCGCGGGATCGGAAGTGCCGGGCTTGTCGCGGTTCGCAATCGAGCGGATCATATCGCGGTCGCGCTTGCGTAAATTGTGCGTGCGATAATAGCCGACCTGCTCGGCCCGCTTCTTCAGCGTCGGCGAGCCCGCGCCCTTGTAGGTAAAGGCGGTGAACACCAGGCGATTGATGCGCTCGGGCGCAGCCATGGCATAAGCGCCGGCGCGCAACGCGCCCGAAGATTCACCGACGAAGTGATATTTTTGCTGGCCGGTTTCGCGCGCCAGCACCTCGGCTGCGGCCTTGAGGTCTTCGACCCCGCTCGCGACATCGGAATTGCCATTGGTGTGGCCGGACTTGCCGTAATTCTCGTGGTCCATGGTCCAGCAATCGAAGCCGTAACGGGCGAACTCGTTCATCACGGAATATTCGCCCTTGCCCGACACGTGCAGGTCGAACACGCGCGAGGTAACGGAGGAGCCATGGACGAAGAACACCACCGGCCGCGCCGGCTCGCCGGCCTTCGGCGGGCTCAGGCGCTTGCGGAACATCCAGAGCGGTACGTCGCCCTTCTTGGCCCAATACTCGGCGCTCCAGATCGAGCTGTTGTCGGCCATGTCGGGGGTCTCGGCCTCGGCCGGCAAGGCCTGATCCAGCGATCCCGCGATCAGGCCGAGGCCGGCTCCTTTAAGGACCGTACGCCGCGGAAGCGAATTCTCCAGATCTGTCATGGTGTTTCCCCTCGATGCGTTTCCCCTCGATCGGCCACAGGCGTGTTGCGTGGCTTAATCTTCGTCGTTCCGGAATAACTTCATTACTTTCCGCTGAAGTTCGGCTTGCGCTTTTCGGCAAACGCCTTGACGCCCTCCTTCAAGTCCTCGCTGATGCGGATTGGATCGAGGATGCGGCGCGCTTCGGCAACGGTTTCAAGCGGCCCCTTCGGCATGGCCTCGATCGCAAGCTTCTTCAGCGCCTGAACCACGAGCGGCGCATTGCCGGCGATCTTGGCCGCCATCTCCTGGGCGAGCGCGAGGTGCTGGCCCTTCGGCGCAATCTTGTTGACGAAACCGATCTGATAGGCGCGCTCGACCGGCAACTCCTCGCCGATGAGAAGAAATTCCATTGCGATCTTGTGCGGCATCCGCGAGACCACAGAAGAAACGCCGCCCCCGGTGGTGCCGATCCTGGCTTCGGGATAGATGAAGCGCGTTGTCTCCGATGCCACGCAAAGATCGGCCATCTGCACCAGCACGAAGCCGCCGCCGACCACCCAGCCCGAGGTCGCGGCGATCACCGGCTTGTCCAGATCGACGCCGAGGCCCGGCACCGCGTGCCACATGTTGACCGGAAAATCCTTCACGTCGGCGCCGACGCAAAAATAGGCCTCCTCGCACGAGGCGAGCACCGCGACGCGGTCGTCGCTGC